>SESF01031823.1_pt1 | contig 24524 bp, 14 predicted proteins | sample 3171521 | NCBI WGS metagenome assembly SESF01 (sample SAMN10866945, study PRJNA518727) | freshwater metagenome | biome: subpolar coniferous forest; feature: holomictic lake; material: water; isolation source: holomictic Lake 227, 6 m and 8 m depth | place: Canada: near Kenora, Ontario | collected...
GGCAGTTTCCTTCCCTCTGTCTTCGGCTTTCCCACACGGTCCCGACCTGCTAGGATCCGTGTTCCTGCATGGCTGATGCCCGAATTGAAGAGTTGAGGACGCTGCTGCCGCAATGCCTGTTGCCCGATTGGGTACGGCTGGGGCGGCGGCTGGGCCGGCTTTTGCGCGATCAACATCACCCGGATCAGCGCGACGCGTTGCTGGAGCGGTTGCGGCAACAGGTGCTCGCCTCGATCGCCTTGCGGGAGGATCGCCGGCTGAATGTGCCGCGCACCTCCTACCCGCCAGAACTGCCGATCACCGCGCGCAAGGATGATATCGTCGCCGCCATTCGCGCGCATCAGGTGGTGGTCATTGCGGGCGAGACCGGCTCGGGCAAGACGACTCAGATTCCCAAGATGTGCCTCGATGCCGGCCTGGGGATTGAAGCTAAGATCGGCTGCACGCAACCGCGGCGGGTGGCGGCGCTCTCCATCTCGCGCCGCATCGCCGAGGAATTGAACGTCGCGTGGGGCCGCGAGGTAGGTTGCAAGATTCGTTTTGATGACCGGTCCAGCGCGCAGACTTACATCAAGATGATGACTGACGGCATCCTGCTGGCGGAAACCCATGGCGACCCCAACCTGGCGGAATACAACGCGATCATCCTCGACGAAGCGCACGAACGCAGCCTGAACATTGATTTTCTGCTCGGCCACTTGAAGGGCCTGCTTGCCCGGCGCAAGGACCTGAAGCTGATCATTACCTCCGCCACGATTGACACGCAGGCATTCTCGCGGCACTTCGACAATGCGCCGATCATCGAGGTGTCCGGCCGGCTGTATCCGGTCGAGGTGCAGTATCAACCGCTGGACGCGGTGTCCGAGGAGCAAGGCGAGATCAGCTATGTGGATGCCGCGGTGCAGGCGGCGGAGCGCATTCTTTACGAGACCCACTCGGGCGACCTGTTGATCTTCATGCCGGGCGAACGCGACATCCGCGAGACCAGCGACCAGCTCGAGGGCCGTTTTGCCGGCGAGGCGGAAATCGTCCCGCTATTCGGACGGCTCAGTGCGGGCGATCAACAGCGCGTCTTCGCGCCGTCCGCGCGGCGCAAGATCGTCATCGCGACCAACATCGCCGAGACGTCGCTGACCATTCCCAGCATCCGTTATGTGATTGATGCCGGGCTGGCCCGCATCAGCCGTTACAACCCGCGCACGCGCACCAAGCGCCTGCCGATCGAGGCGGTGTCCCAGAGCAGCGCCAACCAGCGCAAAGGCCGCGCGGGCCGCGTGCAGGCTGGCGTTTGCATCCGCCTTTACGCCGAGGAGGATTTTAATGCGCGGCCGCTCTTCACGCAGCCGGAGATCCAACGCGTCAACCTGGCCGAGGTCATTCTGCGCATGAAGGCGTTCGACCTGGGGGACATTGAAACATTTCCGTTTGTCCAACCGCCCACGCCCGCCGCCATCGCCAGCGGCTACGCCCTCCTCCAGGAACTCGGCGCGCTGGATGAACAGCGCGGCCTTACGCGGCTCGGGGATGACCTGGCGCGACTGCCGATTGATCCCACGTTGGGGCGCATGCTGCTCCAGTCGCAGCACGAACATGCGACGCAGGAATTACTGATCATCGCCGCCGGGCTAAGCATTCAAGACCCACGCGAGCGTCCGCTGGAACAGAAGGACGCGGCGGCTGCGGCCCACAAGCAATTCTCCGACCCGCAGTCCGACTTTCTCACGCTGCTCAACATCTGGAACGCCGTTCATGACGAGTGGGACCGGCTGCGGACGCAGGGTCAGCGGAGGAAGTTCTGCAAACAGCGCTTTCTGTCCTACCTGCGCATGCGCGAATGGCAGGATGTCTATTCCCAATTGCACGACGCCCTTGATGATCTGCGCACGCTCAAGCTCAATGAAAGCAACGCCGCGTACGATGCGATCCATCGCTCGATCCTCGCCGGACTGATCGGCCACGTCGCACGCTTCGAGGACCGGAACAATTACAAGGCCGCGGGCAACCGGTTGGTTTCGGTATTCCCCGGCTCGGCGCTTTACGCGCGTGGCGAGCCGTGGAAGAAGCCAGCCATCAAGGGCAGCAAGCCGCCACCCAAACCCAAGTCCAACCAGCCGCAGTGGATTGTCGCGGGTGAAATCGTCGAGACCTCCCAGCTCTTCGCCCGCACCGTGGCGGGGATTGACCCGCTCTGGATCTACCAACTCGCGCCGCACTGCTGCAAAGTCACGCATCAGAATCCGCACTGGAGCCCGAGCGCGGGCAATGTGCTGGTCGAGGAGATTGTCACCCTGCACGGGCTGGAGGTGCAGCGTCGCAAAGTCGCCTATGGCAACATCAACGCCCGGGAAGCCACCGCCATTTTTATCCGCTCGGCCCTGGTGGAGGAAAACGTGATGCCTTCACGCACCCGCCCGGGAGACGAGTCTGATGCTGATCGCGATGAGGTGCGCATTCTCACCTCCGTGGAGGAGAAGATGCCGGACTTGCCGCCGCAGTATCGCTTCCTGGCCCATAACCGCAGCATCCGGGCGAAGATCGAGAACTGGCGCACGCGCGTCCGCCATCATGCCTTGGGCGATCTGGATCAGGCATTGACGGAGTTCTACGCCCGGCATCTCACCGACGTTTCTTCGCTGCACGAATTGAATCGGCTGCTGCGTGAACCGGCGGCGCAGGAACGGCTTTGCATCTCGGAGGCTGAGCTGGCGGGCGGACAATTGATGGGGTATGACGCGGCGGCCTTTCCCGATGCCGTGCCGGTCAGCGGCCAACCGGTGACACTCGCATACGCCTACGCCCCCGGCGAGGAGCACGACGGCGTGACCATTGAGCTGCCATTCACCCTGGCACAAACGGCTTCCTCCGCGCTGATCGAATGGGCGGTGCCGGGGTTGCGCGAGGAAATGATCAGCGGGTTGCTGCGTGCGCTGCCCAAATCCATCCGCCGCGAGCTGATGCCTTTCCCTCCGAAGGTGCCTGAGATCGTTCGCGAGTTTCAGCCGGCGGGCACATCGTTCCTGCAAGACCTCGCTATCTTCCTTCACCGCCGATACGGCGTGCCGGTGAAGGCGGCTGACTGGCCGGCCAATGCTTTGCCCGCGCATTTGCGCCCACGCATCGAGATTGTTGACAATGAAAGGAAATCACTCGGCACCGGGCGCGACCTCGCGCAACTCCAGCAGCGTCTGAAGGAAACGAAGCTGGCGGCGGTGGCCAAAGCCGACTCCGCCGACTGGACCCGCGCCGCTCAACGCTGGGAACAATTTGGTCTCACGGGCTGGACCTGCGACGATCTGCCCGAGCGCATCACCGTGAGCGAAGCTCAGGGACTGCCGGTGTATGCCTGGCCCGCCATCGAGTTTGCCGAAGGGGTCGTAAATGTGCGTCTCGCGCGCGGCCGCGACCTGGCGCGCGCCACCTCGCTGATCGGCGTGCAACGTCTCGTCGAGCTCGCGATCCAGAAGGATCTCGCCTGGCTGGAAAGGGACTTGCGCGCCTTGAGCCGCTTCGATGCGCTTTACGCACCCATCGGTGACAGCGGTGAGTTGCGAGAGACCGCGCTGGAACATCTGAAGCGATACCTCCTCCCGACGGAACCGCTGCCGGCGCTCACCCGCGCCCATTTTGAAACGGTCGTAGCGGCAGCGCGCCAGCGGCTGCCCGGACTCGCACCGCAATTCATGGATCGGCTCGGGCCGATTCTGCAATTACGCCAACAGGTGCAGCAACGCATCGGTGCGGTGGCGGCACCCGCACCCCCACGCTCCCAGACGCTCGCGTCGTTCGCCCAACTCGGTGCTCCCTCACGCAACCCGCAACCCGCAACCCGCCCCCATCCGCTGGCCGAGGAACTAGCCGGCCTGGCATCCGCCCGCTTCCTGGAGCGCATCTCGTATGACCGGCTGACCCATTTGCCGCGCTATCTCAAGGCACTGCTCATCCGGGCCGAGCGCGCGGCCTTGAACCCCGCCAAAAGCCAGGAACGGCTCCGCCAACTCGCGCCCTACCAGGACGCGCTGAAGATACTCCAAGCCCAGCCAGCGAGTTCACCCGAAGCGCAGCGTCAACGCGAGGCCTTCCGGTGGATGGTGGAGGAGTTCAAGGTCTCCCTCTTCGCGCAGGAGCTTGGCACCGCGATGCCAGTGTCACCCAAGCGGCTCGATCAACAACTGGATCTTGCCCGACACGGGGCAACGGGAACTTGATAAAACTGTAGGAGACGACGTAAGGAGTCTCTAATCAGCGCGTTCCGAGAAAGCACCGGTTTGGGCAGCAGGCCAAGAGGTTAGAGCCGACTGACGTCGGCTGCTACAATGACTTAAGAAGACTTTGTCACTGGCCCTGGGAGGAATCGGGGGCTGGCCCTGTAGTCACTCGCGCCCTGCGGAGAGGACAATAGACTTAATGGCCATCGCCTCTCCCAGCCGCGGCTGGGTGGCTGGTTCGATGGCCAGGCCGATGATGAGGTCCCGGTATTCGGGCGACGATGCAAGATTGAGGTGATACTTGTGGAACTTGCCATCGGAAGTCAGGTCCAGGCTGAGGCTCTTCTGGATGTCATATTGGTCCTTGTCGAGGCGTTTCCATAAGATCCGGGCGGTCGTGACCTGTCCGCTGCAGGCGATCTCCAGATCCGCAAACGGGGCGCTTTCGGCTCGCCAGCACTGAACAGAGCTTTCCAGGCGTGGCATGTTCGCGCCGAACTTGATTCGCCATTCGCCATTTAATGGGAACCCTTGATCGGTGGCATTGCGCATCGTCCAATGCTGCCGGTCTTTGATAAAGCGCCAGGCGGGGAGGCTCAATTTAAAAGCAACTGGAGGCGTCCAGTTGCTGGCTGACGCGGCCCCTCAGTCCTGGTCAAAGTAGTCGCTATCCACGTGCTTGACGTCATAGGAGTGGGACTTTGATACGCCGATATTGTGCTGAATCATCAGGTCCGCCAAGCGGTCGCCGTCTATCAGGATCACTTTCTGGGCGACCTTCTTGGCATAGGCAACGGCGGTGTCGGCGAAGTCGCTGGTGGTGATGAAGACGCCTTTGTGAGCCTGCTGGCCGGCCAGCGCGCCGACAAAGCTTTGAATTTCTTTTCTGCCGACGGTGTACTGCCAGCGCTTTGCCTGGAGGTAGATTACGTCGAGGCCCAGTCGGTCTTCGTTGATGACGCCGTCAATCCCCTCGTCGCCTGAGGCTTTCGTTACCTGGGCTGCTTCCTGCCTGGAGCCGCCGTAACCCATAGCAACCAGGAGGTCGAGGACGAGCGTTTCGAAGCGGAACGGGTCCATGTTTTTTACGAGGTCGAGGATCTCCTTCTTGAGTGCGGCATGGAGCATCTGGTAGGCCGCGCCAATGAGCTCCTCGGGCGTCTTATCCTTTGCGGCTACGGAGGCACCCGGGTCCGGATCCCCTCCGATGGGTGAAGCCGCCTTCTTGGTACCGGTCGCCTGCGCGAAATGAACAAACTGGGGAAACTGCATCAGGAAGTCGCGGTCAATGACTTTAGGTTTCTGGGCGGCGACTTTCATGCCGACCTCTGTGATGATGTAAAGTCCTCGCTTTGGGCGGTCGAGAAGACCGGCGCGGAAGAGGTCGTAGCAAGCCCAGTTTGCCCGGTTGTGCCAGCGGCTCTGTGTGCCGCTGGGGAGGAGCTCGTTCTGCTCTTGCTCCGTTAGGTTGAAGTGCTTGGCGAGAACGCCGTACACCTCAGAGACTTTGTGATGCTGGCCGCCGCCATCGGCGAAGAACTGGAGTGCTGGCGCTTTGATTTCGTTGAAGTCAGGGACTGGCATAATTCGGAGTCGTTCTTTACTCTGAACTGTCTGGAATTGGTTGGGTGGGGTCAAGTACGGTTGTCCGGGCGTCGTCGGCGTGGCGCTAGCGCTGGGGGTGGCTGTCGATCTTCTGTTTGCCTTCGGCGGAGAGGATGCCGACGGTGTGGAGTTTCTTTGCCAGGTCGAGCTGGCGGGCCCCGATCTTGTCGTTTTGCGATTCATTCATGCGCAGGGGCATGAGTTCGAGGTTGGCGATGACGTTGTCCGTCTGCGGGCAGACGGCCCGGGGGATTATTTGGTCAACGGAGAGCTTGTCGCCGGCGTAGGGGCCGCGGCGGACGGGGCGTTAGGGCACGGTCGAACAGCTCGCGCGCCCGGAGAGTGTTGCCGAGCTGGCAGGCGTAGCAGGCCAAGTGATCAGAGACTCCTTACGTCGTCTCCTACAATTACTTAAGAAGACTTTGTCACTGGCCCTGGGAGGAATCGGGGGCTGGCCCTGTAGTCACTCGCGCCCTGCGGAGAGGACAATAGACTTAATGGCCATCTCCCCTCCCAGCGGCGGCTGGGTGACTGGTTCGATGGCCAGGCCGATGATGAGATCCCGGTATTCGGGCGACGATGCAAGATTGAGGTGATACTTGTGGAACTTGCCGTCAGAAGTCAGGTCCAGGCTGAGGCTCTTCTGGATGTCGTATTTGTCGTTGTCGAGGCGCTTCCAGAAGATCCGGACGGTCGTGACCTGTCCGCTGCCGGCGATCTCCAGATCCGCAGACGGGGCGCTTTCGGCTCGCCAGCACTGCACGGCGCTTTCCAGGCGCGGCGGGTTAGCGCCGAACTTGATTCGCCATTCGCCATTTAATGGGAAACCCTGATCGGTGGCATTGCGCATCGTCCAATGCTGCCGGTCTTTGATAAAGCGCCAGGCGGGGGGCGTCTTGGTGGCCAGGCCGTTGAACCGTTCGCGAATGTCGGCAAGTTTGCCGACCATGAAGTGGGTTTGGTGCTCATAAACGATATTGTAGTCGAAGTTCTCCGAGTGGATGGGGGCGACATATGCGGTTGAACCGTGTTTGGGGTCGTCGGATCGGGCATCGCCATGAATCCCGCCATGAAACTCGCCGCCATCGTCCTTAAACACGCCCAGGCCCCAGCCGCCATTGTCCACCAGCGCAGCCCAGCGCTCGGTAGCCACAAAGCGGGTCCAGGGCCAGGGTTTCCTCCAGTCGTTCGTGACCTGGGTGAGTGCGTCCTGGGTAAAAGGTTTATTGCCCGTGTAGGACATCAAGCGCGAGAGGGTGGAGATCGTATAGACGGCTGGCAGCTCCTGTGAGCAAGGGCGGTAGGCGGTCTTGTCCGAACGCTGATTCGTGCAACGGTAGCGCATGTGAATGACGGGGCCTTCCAGCGTCGTCCAGGTTTCAAAGATACAGTCACCCGGGACGTTGTTGAGCGGCCACTGCATGGGAATACATTTGATGTAGAGCACCTTGCTGTCGTTTCGGTGCTCGATCACTTTCGATGGATTCATGTAGCAGTCGCCGGTCTGAATGGGATTCCAGCCCAAGCCCGCCCACATCGGGTTCGGCTTCTTGTCGCCGACTTCGAGGGGCCAGGGGCCAGAGTAATGAGACATCTGGATCTGCCGTCCCAGATCCGCGCTGTTGATGATGTTGCCGGGATGATCTTTGCTGGAAATGAAAGTCACCGCGCCCCCCAAGGCCAGGTCCATGCCGACACGGACCTCGCCGTCATCCAGGAAGGTCATCCTGGGCGGGGGCTGTTGGGCCTGCCCACAGAAGGTGCCGAGGGCGCAGAGGGCCACGGCAAGGCAAAGGCACAAGTGAAGTTCTGCTCTGATATTCCTGCGCGTCAGGTCAAGGCCCCCACGCCTTGCTTCCGTCTCTAAACGCTCGTTGCCTTTGCACCTGTTGATCATCCTGCGAAGCTTAGCAGGGCCAGGAGAACTACACCACAGCGGAGAATTCAGGAGAAATCTGATGACGAATTGTGGCATTTCGGCGCGGATTGTTGCATTTGGGCTGGATTGGCTTCGCCGGCTTGAGCACAATCGCACCTATATGGATACCTCAAACCCATTGCTTAGACGTGAAGGCGCTTTCTCCGCAGCCTGGGATCTCACTGATCCCAAGACTTTGCAAGCTTAGCAGACTGAACTTCTCCCACCGCAGCCAATGCTTTCTCTCACCAACGCTCAGGTCCGAGACCTGAAAGCCCAAGCCCAAAAGCTCAAGGCCTCTATGAAGGTCGGCAAAGAGGGCCTCAGCCCGCAATTCCTCGCCGCCCTTGACGAGGTGCTCAAGCACCACCCACTCGTTAAAGTGAAGTTTGACGAATTCAAAGAGCAGAAAAAGGAACTCGCTCCCCAGCTCGCCGAAAAGAGCGGCAGTCACCTGGTCACCCGGGTTGGCAATGTGGTGGTGCTTTATCGGCCAAAACCAATTGAGGAGAAGCAGCCGGAATAGAGCTTACCGAAAAGGGCAAATGCTGAGAAGCTGAACGCCGCGTGAGGGCACGCGGCCTACAATACTGAAATACTGAAATCGGAATGGGTGGGGAGCATGGGGCGGGTTTCAGCTTTTCAGTATTTCAGCGTTTCAGCGTTTACCAATACCGATGTCCTACTCCATCGCCCCGGCCTTCTTACGGCGTTCTTTCAGCTCTTTCCAAGTGGTCAGGATAATGCCGCGTTCCTGGATGAGTTGCTTGACGGCTGGATCGGCCAGCGCACGGGTGTCGGCCAAGCGCGAGGCACTGGAAGAAGTGATCAACGGGAAGTCGTCCGTCGGGATGGAAGCGTGAAATATGATTTCCGTCACGCCGGGCTTTAGCTCCTTGAGCAAGGCGATGAACTTCTCGGTCTTTTGTTCCGGCTTCCACACATAGGAATCGGTGTGCAAATCATCAATGACCGGCAGCCCGGCGTTCCAGATCTTTGGGATCCAGGAGTGAAGCTTGCCGGACACCTCGGGATTCTCCTTTAACATGTAGGTGCCATGCCCGCCGATGACGAGAATCGGGATGCCTCTTTCTATGCCGACTCGAGCGAACCGCTCGAAGTAATCGGGCCGGGCGAAAAGCGTTCCCATGTGTGAATCCAGATGGGTGATGGGAATGCCGAGTTGCTCGGCGCGATCCAGTTGGGCGCGGATTTCCGTCTCGACTTCATCCGGCGTCGCGTGCTCGGCCACTTGCTCCACGCTAGGCCACAGGCAACCCTCACCATCCACCAGGCCAGGAGCCTTGGGTTTGCCGGCCAGTGGCTGCCAGCGATAGAGGCTCCACTCGGAGGTATGCGTCAAATGCAAGCCGCTGTCCACGTTCGGGTGCTGCTTCAAGTATTTGGCGATCTCAGGCACCCACGGGCAGGGCATCATGACGCTCCATGAAGTCGTTACGCCTTTTTCCACCGTCTCGATGCCGCCGAGATTGGATGAATGGGACATGCCCATGTCATCCACGTGCAGGATGACGACCACGTCATTCGCCTTCCAACCTAAACGCTCGGCAAAGGTCTTTTCGGCATGGAGGTTTGTTGCGAGCAGCATAGAGAGCAGGATGGGGACTAAAACAAATACTGCGCCGCGTGAGCGGGTCAAATCCGAAGCCCGAAGGTCGAAGGCCGAAAGAAGGCCGAAGCCCGAAGGCCGAAACGCGAACCGCCCTCGGCATCGGGTTTCGGTATTCGGATTTCGGAACTCGGCCTTCTTTTGGCCCTCGGGTTTCGGCCTTCGGATTTCAACCTCCAGGCGCGGAATTCGCTGATGAGTGAAAGCATGGTCAGTCATAGTTGGAGGATATTCTGGAGGCAGGTGCTAAGCAAGACCACCTCGATCTGATCATCGCCGAGCTTGAGCGCGGTTGAAACAGCGCGGCGGTAAATGGTCAACTGCTCCGAGTAACGATCGCGCAGGGCGGCAGTGGTTTCCACGTGATCCGTCTTGAAATCAATCAATACCGCCCTGCGAAGACCGCCGGCGGCATCGTGTCGCAGGACGAGGCGGTCAATGATCCCGCTCCACCAGGTGTTCTTCTCGATGAATTCCACGGGCAACTCGCGCAGGGCTTCGTCCTGCCCGGTCTCCCGCGTGAACAGCGCCCGGATTTCCTGCACGGCCAGGCATTTCCTGACGAGAGCGACGGCGTCCTCATCTCCTTCCAGGGGCTGGCTGGGTGTCCACCACTCGATTTGCTCAAAGACTTCGTGGACGGCGGTCCCGAATTCCTTTCCCCCGCCCGAATCGGCCGTGGTGGGTGCCTCGGCAAGAGGTTCGTGGCCGGCGTCCGACGGCTTGCGCCGCTTTCGGCGCGGAACCGGTGCGGGCAGTTGAGCCGCCACTTGGGCGGGCGCCTTCGCCACCTGAGCGTCTTTCCTGCCAGCGCCAAAATCCCGCGAACCATGCTCCCATTGCAGCTCGCCTTCGTCCCAAGACATTTCCGGAGGCTGATTGCCCGCGGCGTCGCCGGGCCGGGGGACGGCGGCGAGAATCCACTCCCGCGCTGGAGATGCCTTTCGCGGCTTCTCCTTGCGCAAGATCACGAACGTCGCTTCCTTGGCCCGGGTCAGGGCAACGTATAGCACGCACAGCGTCTCCAGGTCCTGCTCCGCTTTCTGAGCGTCGCACAAATCCCCGAGAGCCGGTTCCCACGCCTGCAACCATTTCGGCGGATAAGACAGGCATCCCGCAGCGCAGCCCCGTGCATCGCGGCGGATCAGGATGTCGTCCCGCCCGGCCCCGCCTGCATCCAGGTCGGGCAGAAACACGACATCGAACCCGAGTCCTTTGGCCTTGTGAATGGTCATGACGTGAATCGAGCCGGCGGCCGCCGTTTCGCGCACGGCCAACTGCTCCAGCACCGCGAGCCAGTCGGGCAGCACCAACGCAGCACCCGCTTGCTGCGCGGCCTGGCTGACGTGGCGCAGGCAGTATTGGGTGTAAGGCTCGCGTTGGGTTGCCGCCAGGGCAGCGCACCATTCGTGGGTGATTTGTGGCGCGCTGGCATCCGCGATGCGGCTGCGCCAATGGCGCCAAATCGTGCCCGCAGGAATCTCAGCCGTCCCGACGTTCTCTAACGGCAGCTTTAAGACATCCCAGAGGGGCGTCGCGCTAATATGACCACCGGCCAGCGCGTTGGCGGGCATGGCCAGCCAGCGCAAGGCATCCACCACGGCGGCCACCACCGGCGATTGCTCGGCCAGCGTGGCCACCCCTTCGACCATGACTTGCGGCACACCGTGAGCGCGCAGCCACTGCGCAACGGCCTGCGCGTTATCGTTCTTCCGCACCAGGATCGCACAGGTCAAACCCTTTTCCAGAGGCCGCACCCTTTCCAGCACGGCCTTGATCACCCGCGCCTGCGCTGCCAGTTTGTCGGCCAAGTCGCCGCCGCTCTCGGCTTCTGCTTCCGCGGCTTCGCCTTCCTCCGCTTCCGTATCCGCCGCAAGCAGCACCGCCGCGTAGCCAGGCTCCGATTGCCGCTGCTTTTCGGAAACGTGCCAGTCGTATTGCCACCGTTCCAGTGCGGCAGGAGAGAACTTGTCCGGGTCGCGCAGTGCCGGATTGGTGTCCGGCGTGCAGACGCGGTTGACCAACTCAAGGACGGACGGCCTCGATCGCCATGATTCCGCCATGACTTGTTCCTTGAAGGCACCGGGATAGCTGACGGCCAGCTCATCGAACAGGCGCGGTTCACCGCCGCGCCAACCATAGATAGATTGCTTGGGATCACCGACGACAAACACCGATTTTGTGCCGCCGCCGTCCTGGATGGCCTCATCCAGCCACGGCTTTAGTACCTCCCATTGGACGCGGCTCGTGTCCTGGAACTCGTCGAGCAACCAGTGATCGAACTGCTGGTACCACCGAAAGGCGAGCAGCCGCAATGCGGCGGCGGCGGCGTCTGTGCCCTTCTTTTCGTCGAGCAACAGCGGCAGGTCGTCGAACGTCAGGCGGCCTTTCCGGCGGGCCAGCTTGTCGTAGAGCTGCTCATAACGGGAGACGATGTCATGGATCGCGGCAGTCTTGCCCGAAAGTGCCGCGCACTCCGCGGTGACCCAGGCTTCGAGAACTGGCCTCAGCGACTGCATGAGTGGAGCCGGAACCGTGCGAGGCTTCCTATAATACTCGAACGTCCACTCGCGCTCCGGCCACGCTGACCAGAGTTCTGCGAGCTTGTCGCCGTCCTGCAACCAGCCGGCAGCGCTGCCCGCGGTGCCAGGATTGCGCGAGGCCAGCCAGTTCAGCACGTTGACCAGCGCCTTATTGACCCGAGCGTCGCCAAAATCGTGCGCGGCGACTTGCTCCGCCAGCGCGGCGGCTTCCTGCTGCCATTGTGCATTGGGCGAATCGGGGACTTCCCCGCTCCAAAACGCGCTACCGCCCCAGGCATCCGCCTCCGGCAGCGCGTAAAGCAGTTTGTGGTAGCCGATCACAAAGCGGTCCAACTGCTTCTGCAAACCGCTGGACGATTTCAGCGTGGCGCGCTTAATAGTCTGGTAGAAGCTCTCCAGGTTTTCCGCCCGCACTGCGCGCAACACCTCGCCCAGCAATGCCTCTCGCTCCCGCTCGATCGCGGCGTCTTCCAGAATCTCGAATCCACCCAGTCCCAGTTCGAATGCCAGCGTCTGGACGGACCGCGCCATGAAGCTGTCAATCGTGCCCAGCACCAGCCGGTCGAACTGATCAATCATTACCTCCAGCGCGGATTGCAGCGTCGCCGCATTTACGGCTAACTCTACGCCGGGAGCAAGGCCCGCGATGCCTTGCTGCTCGTCGCCTTTGACCAGGCGGTCCAGATCAGCCCGTAGCTTGTCGCGCTCGGTGTCGTTGCCAGCCGCGGCGGCAAGCCGGTGCAGGATGCGCTCGGCAAATTCGCCGGCGCCTTTCCTGGTGAAGGTCACGGCCACTATTTTCTCCGGCGCAATCTTTCCGTCGCCCAGCCCCTGCAACAGCAGCAGAGCGAGGTAGCGATTAGCGAGCTGGTAGGTCTTTCCCGTCCCGGCTGAGGCGCGGATGCTGGTATGCTGAAGCGTTGTGCTCACGCGGCGTTGCCTGCTCTGCCCGGCTCGTTTCCTGCCAGGAATGCTTCCCATTCGCCGCTCAGCGCCTGCTGCAAGCCTTCCGGCGCGAGCGTGACAAGGTCGTCGTACTTGACCTCCGGCGCAGGTGGCCAGAAAACGCCGGCCACGATGCGCCGGGCGGCTTCCTCGGCCCACTGTAAGGCGTTCTCGATTCTCTCATTCAGGTTCTCGAACGGCACAAACTCCGTGTCGCCAACGGCCTCCGGCATCAACGCGTAGTAGGCTTCGGGGGGGGTATCCAACGCCAGGTGCTTCTGCACGGCGACAACATAAAGCGGCAGTTGCAGGTCTGCCCACCCGTAGGACTTGTCCTTGCCTTTCCCCTTGCTCTTGACGACGCACAATGGCCCGAGCGCGGCGGGGCATTTGTCCTCCGACCAAACGCGGAGATGCGCTTTGCGCGGGTCTTCGCTGGTCTTGCCGGTCTTGTAATCAATCACTCGCACGCGACCATCGTCGTGCTGGTCAATGCGGTCCACTTTCATGTTCACCGGCAACCCGGCCAGCTTGATTAGGCCGTTGAGTTGCTTCTCCACCTCTAAGACGTGCCAGCCGGCCTGGCGTTGCTCCGCCTGTTGTTCCGCCAGCGCCACGAGCCTTTCCTCAGCCGACATTAGCTGCAGCCGGATTGACGGCGACGCGCTCACGCCGAATCGCTCGTTTGCCTGCCGTTTCAGCAAATCGAGCCAGCACGCCTTCAGCTTCGCCGCGTCTGCGATTTCGCGAGCAGCAGTGTCATTGCCCCACTCGCGCAAGACAGAGTGGATCAAATCCCCAAAACCGGCGGCGACCAGCTCGCCATTAAACGGCTCAAACCCTTCCCACCCCAGCACCTTCGCAAAATAGAACCGAGTCGGACAGGCGAGATACAACTTGAGGGTTGAAGGACTAACATGGCTCCACTCTTTGTTGGCGGCAGCGCCGGCCGGCGGGCGCAGCTTCCAGTCGCCGCGCGACCAGGCTGGCGTAGGCTGCAGCGGCACGTCGGGCTCTTCCCGGACGAAGTGCAGGACGCGTTTAGGAAGACTGTCCCGACCGGCCTGAAGCAGCACGCGCGACGGTTTGCAAGGTTCGCCCTGCGCATCCACCTGCGCGGTAATGACCGTCACACTTCCGGGGTTGCGGCGGCCTTCAACCATCGCCGTGTAAAGAAAGGCCTCCCGCGCGAGCCGGGTTTTGCGGTCGCGCAAACCTAGCTTTTCGCGCACGGCCTCTGTAATGAGCGGGTCAGCCGGCGGCGCTTCGGGCACGCTGCCTTCGTGCAGACCGGCGAGAATCAAATGCGGCGCGGGGTCGAACGGCAATTCCAGCCAGCCCTGCAGCGCCAGCACGGCGTCCGACGAGTCGGAGTTCCTGGAAACTAAGCCGAGCGACGTTGCCAGCCAGTTCAAGCGAAGCGACAGGCTGAAATCGGTATTCCCCAGTCGCCGCCATGAATCCATTTCGACGAGGGCATGGCTTGCGGCCTCCGGCGCCCCGGCCTGAAACCACTCGCGAAGCTTGCTTTCGAACGCGTCGGCGCGCCCTGCGGAGGCTGCTTGGGCGAACCGGTGCACCTTAGCCAGCAATTCTCCGACAGCCTTCTCGGCGTTTTGCTGGCTGGCGCAGAGGCGCTCGATGGTGGCAGCGGCATTTGACGCCGCGTTCTCCACCTCCCATTCATCGAGCGCGGCAATGGACCTCTTAGCGCCGTAGCCCTGAAGCCAATCGGCCCAGACCGCCGGATGCCGCGCCACACGGGCTATGGCCGGATGGTCGTCGGGGGAGTCGAGCGCCGCGGCAAGCGCCTCCAGTAATTCCGGCCAGCCGTCTTTGGCCAGCGGCACTCCTTCCGGGTCGTAGGTCAGCCATCCCGCCTCTTGAAACCGTCGGGCGACTGCGGGCGCGAAAGTTGAATCGCACACGCCCACCGCCACGTCGCCATTGCTCCTGCCCACGCACGCCTGCACCACTGCTTCCGCGAGGGCCACGGCATCTGCCGCCACGAGCGAGACGGTCGGCTCGGGCGTGGCATGTTGGCTGCGGTCAGACCAGAACTCCGGCCTGGGCCTGCCCCAATCATCAAAAGCCTGCTGCAAACCTGCGGGCGCGCCGACCAGGACAGTGATGGGAACGTTCTGCTCCGCCAACCGCCGCCACGCCTCCACCGCGAGCGACGTGGGGTCGGTAACACCCGCTAGAATAATTTCGTCCACGCCCTGCGGGCAGACAGGATTCAGCGCCCGCACCCGTTTCGCCTGAACCGGATCAGCCCAGCCCCACTTCTTCCATAACGAAACGACGCGATGCTCGAGTTGCGCTAACTCACTCCAGCGGTCATTCTCCTCCAATAGTATCCCGGCTACCGCAGCAAAATCGGCATTGCCGGAAATCAAAGACTCGCGCGCCTGCTCGATTTGGCGGATCACCGCCAGATGCCAGCCATCGTCCTTGTCCGCCACGCCGGAAGGAAACAACGCCGCCACCTCGTCGTCCTTCGTCTCGCGAAGCACGGCCAGCCACCCGGCCCAGCGGATGGCGTCCGGCATGACTTCGGCGGGGCGAAAGAAATCCTCAGGCGTCGCCATCCGCGGTCCGAGGATGGCACCGCTGCCGTTCAGAGCGGCCTGGCTGACCAGGCGTTCTCTCAACCTGCGCCCGGACTCCCGGGTTGGCGCCACCACTAGCCGACGTCTCAATCGCTCGGGTTCTCTCTCCAGCCACGCGGCAAAAAGATTGGCCCACGGCTGGTCCCAGCCGAGAAATACGATGTTTTGTGACATTTGTTCCAACACCAATGCCTTTAGATGAACATGGAAGTCTTAACCATACCCAGAGGGAATGCAAATCATCCCGCCTTGCTCTATCGGCCCAAAGCTGCTTGATTCGGAGCCAAACCTATGGATAAACCGTTATTGCGCTGGGGCATTTTAGGTACTGCCAACATCGCTCAGAAGAACTGGAAGGCCATCTGGAACTCCCAGAACGGCCGCGTTACCGCGGTAGCCAGCCGGGACCTCGAACGCAGCCGCCGGTTCATCAAGGAATGCCAGGCCCAGGCTCCCTTCCGACCCGCCCCACGCGCTTTCGCCAGTTATGAGGAATTGCTCGCAGCCCCGGATGTCGATGCGGTTTACATCCCGCTGCCCACCGGCATCCGCGGATACTGGGTCAAGCGAGCTTCCGAGGCCGGTAAACACGTCGTCTGTGAAAAACCCTGCGCCACCAGTGTGGTCGAGTTGGTTGAAATGCTGGGGGCTTGCCAGCGAAATCAGGTCCAGTTCTTGGATGACGTCATGTTTATGCACAGCCGGCGCCTGCAGCGCATCCGCAAAGTGCTTGATGATGGCAAAACGATTGGTCCCATCCGGCGGATTACTTCAGCCTTCACCTTCCGCGCCGACGAGGAATTCTTCGCCTCCAATATTCGAGCCCAGAGCGGCCTGGAACCTGACGGATGCCTCGGTGATCTCGGTTGGTACTGCATCCGGTTTGTCCTCTGGGCCATGAACTGGAAGATTCCAGAGCGAGTGACCGGCCGGATCCTCTCGGAGTTCAAGCACGCCCGCAGCAAGCGGTCTGTGCCGACAGAATTCTCGGCCGAACTCCTTTACCCGGATGGAGTCAGCGGCAACTTCTACTGTTCGTTCATCACCGGAGACGAGCAATGGGTGACTGTGAGTGGCGAACGTGGATACCTCTCCGTGCCGGATTTTGTGTTGCCGTTCACCGGAAGCCAGACCGCCTTCCAAACGGGCAGCCCGGGCCTCGATGCCCAGGGCTGCGATTTCGAAATGCAGCCGCGCTCCCGCCGCTGGGTGGTCAAGGAGCGCAGCCATAGCCACCCAACGGCCCAGGAAAGCCAGCTTTTTCGCCACTTCGCCGAGCAGGTTAAGTCCCGCACGCTTAACCCGCTGTGGCCTGAAATCGCCCTGAAAACCCAGCAAGTGATGCAAGCCTGTCGGGAATCCTCCCGCCGGCAGGGGCGGCCGGTTAAAGTGGATCAGGTCGGCGGAGCTTGAGCCCAACTGCTCCCACCCTATGGCCGCGTATCTCAAGAGCCTACTGGTCTGCGTGTCTGCGCTAAGCCTCGCTTCGGCCCTTGGCGCGAGCGAGCCGCGCGACATCTCGTTCGTCGCCGCTCATGACCGGCAGGAGCAGCGCTATGTGCTCATGCTGCCGGAGGCCTATGATTCCGCTCAGCCCCATGATCTCCTGATCTGCCTCCATGGGCATGGGTCCGACCGCTGGCAATTCGTCCGCGCGGACCGCGGCGAGACCCGCGCGGCCCGTGCCGCTGCCGCGCAATACCAAATGATTCTCGTCTCACCCGATTACCGGGCGAGCACTTCCTGGATGGGGCCCGCCGCCGAGGCGGATCTTGTCCAGATCATCGGTGACCTGAGAAAGCAGTACGCCATCCGCCGACTGGTGCTCTCGGGCGGCTCGATGGGGGCGACCAGTGCCTTGACCTTCGCCGCCCTGCATCCCGACCTCGTGGACGGCGTGGTCGCCCTCAATGGGCATGCCAACCACCTGGCGTACACGAACTTCCAGGAGGCGATTCAGATGGCGTTCGGTGGAACCAAAGCAGCCATTCCAGAAGAATACCGGAAACGCAGCGCAGAGTTCTTTCCCGAGCGATTCACCATGCCGATCGCCATCACGGCCGGAGGAAAAGACACCATAGTCCCGCCCGACAGCGTAATGCGGCTGGGGCGGGCAATTCAGAAGCACAACCCCGCCGTCTGCTTGGATTTCCAGGAGGCGCGGGGTCATGAAACCGACTACGCCGCCTCGCTCTCGGCGTTTGAGTTCGTCATGCGGGCGCTTGCCTCCAAGCCGGTTCGCGTCTCCCTTGCGGTCAACGGAAAGAACATTCCGCCCGCGCCAGGCTCCGCCTCGGGTATTTGGTTTTATGCGGATGGAGCGACGGGAGCGCAAGCGCTGCTCACGGGCCACCCCGCAGTCCCGGGGTCCTGGCGGATGACTGCGGTGCTCAACCCGGGAGACGAGGTGCGCCTGTCGTTTGTCCCCGGCGGAGCAGAGCAGGCGAACGTTAAGTTTCATGCCGAGCCGTTGTCTCCTGCGGCCTTGCGTTGCTCCGCCGAGACCAACGCGCTGATCGTCAAAGCCCTCTCCGGGGCTGGGGCAGTGCGCCTGACTCAGTTTGCCTTTCCGGATGGCCCTGCCGGCTTCGCCCCCGAGCGCCGCCCTTTCTCGCGCCAGCCGGTGACCGCCTCCCTCGATCCGCGCCCGGCGATTGCCGACGCCCTGGTCGAGTGGGACTGGCGGATGCAAGACGGGATCCAGACTCCCCGTGAACCGCGCACTTACCGCCAGGCCATTGAGAAGATCGTGCGCCAGACCGACGCTTTGGTCGCTGAGCGGTTGGGGTCGAAGACCCTTAGCCTGGAAGAGGAGTCCGCTTGGAAAAGGCTGCGCGCCGCTCTTGTTTCCCCCGTCGATGATGCCTCCGCCGGCGAGGCTGGCTGGCTCCAAGTGCATCGCTTGCGTCGCCAGATCGTTCTCTCCAATCCGCTCTTCAAACTCTCATCCCTCCTGTTTGCCAAACATGTCCCGTCCGTCATGAGTCACCAGCTCACCCAGGTGTACGGGTATTGTGCCCGTCCCGGCGGGGGCCTGTTTGTGTTGGCGGAACCCGGGGTCAGCATGCGCACGCGCGACATCACGCCGCCCTCCCTCCCGCCCGGCAACTTCATGACCCCCGAGCTTTCCTGCGACGCGCGCAGAGTGCTCTTCGCCTACTGCCCGGTTAAGGAAGCGCCGGTCTCGTGGGATTTCAACGACCAGACCAGGCACCTGCGGTATCACATCCAGGAACTATCGATGGAGTCCGGGAGCGTCCGCGCGCTGACCGAGGGCGACACCGACAATTTCTCGCCGCTGGTGCTGCCTTCCGGTGAAGTCCTCTTTGTTTCCACCCGGCGCGGCGGCTATCACCGGTGCGGACGTGGTCCGTGCTTTGTTTACACCCTGGCGCGGATGAGAGCGGACGGCCAGAACGCGCGGAGCATTTCGTTCCACGAAACCCATGAGTGGGACCCCTGCCTTTTGAATGACGGTCGGGTCGTTTACACCCGCTGGGATTATGTGGACCGCAATGCTGTGCATTACGAGCAGCTTTGGTCGGCGCTCCCCGATGGCGGCAACGCCCGAATCTACTATGGAAATAACACCTGGAATCCAACCGGCATCTGGGAGGCGCGCGCGATTCCGGGCTCTTCGCGCCTCATGGCCACGGCTTCCCCGCACCACGGCATGAGTGCCGGTTCGGTCATCCTGCTGGATACCACCCTGGGTGTGGACGGAAAAGAACCGCTGACTCGTCTGACCCCGGACGTGCGCTTTCCGGAATCCGAATCCCCACTGGCTTTTGGCCCCAGCCCGACAGCGTATGACTTTGACACGCCGGTCACGCAGTACTGGCGCACTCCGCTGGTGGAACCGTGGAGACAGGAGACCGCCCCGGAAGAGGAAAAACGCTGGCCGGGGCATTGCTACAAATCACCGTGGCCGCTCTCCGAGAAGTTCTTTATCGTCTCCTACAGTTTCGACCAGCTCGTGGGCGAACCGGGACCGAATATTCCCAACATGTTCGGTCTCTACTTCGCCGATGAGTTTGGCAACAAGGAGTTGATCTACCGCGATCCCGCCATCTCCAGTCTTTGGGCCCGGCCGCTGGCCAGTCGCGCTGCGCCGCCCGAGCTGGTGACGGCCGGAGGAAACCCGGGTGAGGCGAGCGGGACGTTCTTCCTGAGCAATGTCATGGAGAGCTGGCCCAGCCTGCCCGGCAACATGCCCATTACGCATCTGCGGATTATTCAGGTGCTGCTTAAGACCACGCCCAACGCAGACTCCCCGAAAGTCGGTGCCGCCTTTGCCGCGCCGGGAAAGCAGGTTCTGGGAACTGTGCCGGTGGAGGCTGACGGCTCGGCGTTGTTTGAGGTGCCGGCCCGGACACCGGTGCTCTTCCAGGCGCTCAATGCCCAGGGGCGTGCGGTCCAAACAATGCGCAGTCTCGTGTATCTCCAGCCAGGCGAATTTCAGAGCTGTATTGGGTGCCACGAGCACCGCATGAGGACCGCCTCCCTGGGTGGGCCCGCGCAGGCCCTTCGGCACGCCCCCTCCAAAATCAAGCCCGGACCAGACGGCTCGCGTCCCTTTAGCTATGCGCGCTTGGTTCAGCCCATCCTCGATCGGCACTGCGTCACGTGCCATGATGGCAAGGAGCCCAAACGGCCCATACTGACCAGCGAACCGGATGGGGCTTTTACGAAATCCTATAACGCCTTGGTGAGCCGTGTTTCTTTCTCGGCCTGGAGTCGTCCCGAACAGAACTTTGAGCCGCTGACCGAGCCGTTACGCTTCGGTGCCATGGCCAGTCCCCTGACCAGAATGTTGGACCAGGGTCACGGCAAAGTGACGCTGTCCCCCGAGGAGCAGGAGCGACTGTGTACGTGGATAGATGCTAACGCGCTGTTCTACGGAACGTTCGATCTGAACGAACAAAGGAAACAGCTCGTTGGCCAAGCGATTGACGGCCCGAAAGAGTGAATTCCACCTTCAGGCCTTGAGTTCCCGGGCGCTTTGAATGACTGAGTCTATCATGTATTGGATCGCTTCATCGCTCAGGCCGTAGAGCGGCAGGTGCGTGTAGTGCTCGAAAAAGATCTGCTCGGCGCCGGGGCAGGAAGCGGCGATGGCGGCCTGATCGTAGCCGAGTTCTTTGAAGAGCTTGTAGTAATAGAGCGGGCAGAAGTGGGCGATCTGGGTGACCCCTTTGTTGGCGAGGGCCTGCTTGAAAGGTTGGATGCCGCCCGGGATGACCTTCGGGTCAATGCGCAGCAGGAAGAGATGGCAGGTGCTCCCGTAGTCCCGTGAGGCCAGCGGGCCAGGGAGCAGGCCGGGAACGTTGCTGAAGGCGTCGTGCAGTTTGCGGGCCGCCGCTCGCCGCTGAGCAATGATCTGGTCGTTGCGGCGGATATGGTTGAGCAGAGCGACCGCCTGGATTTCGGTGGTGGAGAAATTGGAAGGCACGAAGGCGTGGCCGTCCGTGGAATAGATCGGAGAGATGTTGTAGAGCCAGGTTTTAGGCGGCGGAGTTTCCAGGTCAAACCCGCAGAAGCGGGCCTTGGCGAATTGGGCGCCCAGATCGCTGTTGGTCACGACGATGCCGCCTTCGCCCAGCGCAGTGATGTTCTTGACCTCATGGAAGCTGTAGGCGCCGAAGTCACCAATGGTGCCGAGCTGGCGGCCCTGGTAGGTGCCGCCAAAGCCGTGGGCAGCATCCTCGATGACCGCGATGCCTTTCTGCCGGGCCAGCTCCATCAGCGGCTCCATATCCACCGGATAGCCACCGATATGAACGGGGACGATTGCTTTAGTGCGCGGAGTGATCTTCCGAGCCACGTCAACCGGGTCCAGGTTGACCGTATCGCGTTGGACGTCGGCGAAGACAATCCTGGCACCCTTGCGCAAGGCTGGGGCGGCGGTGGCGATGAAAGTGATGGCCGGGATGATGACCTCGTCGCCGCTGCGCACGCCGGCCAGGTCCAGGGCGATGTCGTAGCCGGCGGTCCAGTTGACCACGAAGGAGGCATGTTTGCACCCCAGGTACTGCCGGGCGAGATCCTCGACGGCCTTGACCTGGGCGCCCAGTGAGAGCTTTGTTGCAGGCCGGCCGTGACGGTAGAGTTCTTCGACCGCCCCCTCAACCTTGCTGGCGGCGGCGGCGTAGGCGCTGGTGTCCGCGCCGGGGCCGATCAGGAATCGCACCACGTCCATCACGAGGCTGGTATCGGGTTTGACTGCTACCGCGTCCCAGGGGACTTTGGCGTCGCCGGTGTTGTAGCGGAAGTCGGATTTCTCGGATTGTTTCATATCGCAGGAATCAATCTGGCTTGGACTTCTTCTCCAGCGCGTCGCGCTTATCGAAGCCCCTGGTCATGACGATGATTTCACGTCCGCCTTTGAAGCCGACATAGAACAACAGGAAGCCGTACCAGGCAATCGAGGCGAAAATCATCACCGACCAGAATAGGAGAAACAGATCATTCATGCGACTACCTCCGTGGCAGGGGTTTTTCCTTCGTTCGGATCACGCGAAAGCAGCGAACCGACGAACATCCCGAGAAACGCCAGCACGAATGACAAGGCCCCCGCCAGTTCGGGAGGGATCGGCTTGGCATCCGGAAAACGCTGGTTGAAGCTCAGCAGCCATCCCTGCACCAGCGAGAGTGTGTCGGGCAAATGCGCGTCCAGTTGTCTTGCCTTCATAATGAGCAGGTTCACCACCAGGAAGGTGATCGGTCCAATTGCCCCCAGCACCAGCGCGGCGTAGGCCCCTTGAGAGGTCGCGCGCCGCCAATACAGACCTGCCACCAGCAGTGTGCATACACTTGCCAGATAAATATTGCCTGTCACCGCCAGGTAGTCGAACGCGTTGCCGGGCAGCTCGTACCACAGCCCGTAAAACAGCAGGAACAAGCCGATGGCCAGCACCAGCGCCCGGGTAATGAACAGGCGCGCCGCGGGCGACAGCGGCTTCTTCATGCACGGCGAGATCAGATCGTTATACATCACCGTCGCCCACGTCAGCAGGTAGCCGCTGTCGGTGGACATTTCGGCCGCCAGCGCCGCCGCCAACAGCAGGCCAATAAAGCCCGTCGGCAACAGCAGACCCAGGTAGGCGGGGGTGGCACGCAAGCTCGCCTCGTTGGCCGGCAGACCTTGCAGCGCAGCGGGCAAGCCCCCGTGCTGCGAGAAATAGACCATCGCCGCCGCGCCCCACAGCCCCGGCAAAGCGAACCGCCCGACGAAATAGAATGCCGTCCGGCGATACATCTTCTTGGCCGTCGCCTCATCCCGCGCCGAGAGCACGCGCGAAATCTGCGTCTGCCAGGTTGTCACGACGGCGATCTGGAAGGCCAATTGCCAGAGGATATAGGTCCAGCCGAAACTACTCGCGTGCAATGGATTGAACGGATGCGCGGCCAGGGTCTGGCCGGCGCCGCCGCCGGTGCCTTCCCAGCAATGCCACAGCCCCCGAACCAGGTTGCCCCAACCAAGGCTCGTGATGACAATGATCGAGGTCACCACAATGCCCGCGCCCTTCACGATGAATTGAATATAATCGGTGACCAGAACGGACAACATGCCGCCCAGCACGGTATAAAGGAGGATCATGCCCAGCAGCGCCGTCATCACCCATTCCAGCCGCTGGACCGGCATCCCCGTGGCCACCACGAGAAATTCGCCCCCCAATCGAAGAAATATCCCCATGTTCAGCACTCCCCCCAGCACGATGAACAAACCTGCCAGCCAGCGCACCTTGGTGCCGAACCGCTTTTGAAACAACTCCGGGATCGTCATTACCCCAGCCCGCCGCAACGGCCCGATAACAAATCCCGTGCGCCCCACCAAATACATCGCCGCTGCCATCAGCACCCCAACCGTCGCCCCGGCAAATCCATTCGTGTACCCCAGTTGCGCCGTGTACATCACGGTGACCAGCCCAAGCTCCGTCGCCGCCAGCGAGGCAATCCCCAGGTTCAGGTCCATCGTCCGACCCGCTACGGCGAAATCGTCCACCCCCCGGATGTACCGGCGCATGTAGATGCCCGCCGACATGCAGCCGACCAGGTAAACGAGAATGATAATCCAATCAATGGGCGCGAGATTCATTTAAGCGGGACGCATCAAAGGTTGTCGAAGATCAACGGTGCTGGCGTGAACGCTACCTCTTTGTAAACGCCGTCGGCTTTTGCTTCAATGGCGGTGATGCGTTTGCCGGCGAACTGGACAATATCCGCAATCAGTTTCCGCCCCAGCGCCGCGCTCGCACGCTCGGGATGACCCATGACTCCGACCTTGATCTCCGGGTGCTGTTTCATCCGCGGCACCACGAATGGGTCGTCCACGATCTTTTGTGCGTGCTGGTAGTTGTCCGGGTGCTCGATCTGCTTGCGCAACCAGGGCTCTTTATCCAGTTCCAAATCCTGCATGCGCACCAGGTCGGGACGCAGGGCCATCACCAGCGAGGTCTCCAGCCAGCCGGCATGCCAGTCGCCCTCGCCAATGGCTTTGCGCCAGCCAGTCTTGTTCGGGTCGCAATCCCAAATCCCAAACAGCGTGATGAGAACCTTTTCGAACACCGGGTTGAGCCGCAGGTTGATCCCGATGGCGTCCTTTAACGCCCGCGTATTCTCGCTCCCGCCGTGGCAGAGGAAGAGATGGAATTGACGGAAACCCTGCCCCGCCAGGCTAACCAGCCGGTCGCTCACGACCTGAGCCATGGTGGCCGGAGTAATGTTGATGGTGCCCGGCAGACCGCCGCCGGAAAACGACTCATACATCGTCGGCGCCACCACGATCCCCGTCTTCAAACCAATGAGCCGCCCGATGCCGCTGGCAATCAGCGCATCGGTGCATAGCGGCAGGTGATAGCCGTGCTGTTCGATGACCCCCAGCGGCATGATGATGCTCTGGCTGCGCTCCAGGTACTCGCGCACCAGCTTGACCGTCATGTTTTCGAGCAGCGGAAACGGGTTGGCCTTTTTGCTCATAATCACGTTAGCTTCGTGCCGGACAGGGTAGGCAGCCAAGCCGCACAGACAAGGGAAAACGCGGATGAACTGGCGGCGGGCAGGGCT
>SESF01002611.1_pt1 | contig 24490 bp, 16 predicted proteins | sample 3171521 | NCBI WGS metagenome assembly SESF01 (sample SAMN10866945, study PRJNA518727) | freshwater metagenome | biome: subpolar coniferous forest; feature: holomictic lake; material: water; isolation source: holomictic Lake 227, 6 m and 8 m depth | place: Canada: near Kenora, Ontario | collected...
GACTGACTCGGGGCACTAGGTTCATGGCCAACGTGATTTTTTCGTCTCCAGTGATGAAGACTGATGTAACCGTCTATGCGATTGCCGGACACCGGGGGACGGTGCTTTCGGTTGCCAAGGCGCACAAGATTCCGATTCCGTTCGATTGTGGCGATGGTGAGTGCGGATCCTGCCTGATCGAAGTGAAAGTTCTTTCCGACAAACGGCAGTATGGTGTCGCGATCACCGAAAAGGAAAAGGAAATCCTGCGTCAGCTCGGCAAAATTACGCCCGAGGAAATCCTCGATGCCGAGGTTAATGACATGCCGCCCCGTTACAGGATGGCCTGCCAATGCTTTGTTCGCAATGAAGACATCATGGTCTATTTTGAAGGGGACCAAACGCTGCCCAAGCTGCGCCCCCATCTGACCATTGCGGCGCCGATCTACAAGGGCGGCCAGGAGATCTCGTCGGTTGACGAGTTCCTCGGCTACGCGATAAAAGTCGAGGAGGAAGCGGCCCTTCATTTCGACACCCTCGGGACGGCGATGGAAGCGGTCGGCAATACCGAGGTCGCCCAACTGTTCCGCCAACTTGCCGGCTATTCCCGCCTTCATCATCAGGAAGCGCTGGCGCGGGCCGGGTCGCGCGATGTCACGCGCTTCAGCCCGGGCAATCATGTCTGGCCCGATTTTGAAACCCCGGAGCGGACGGCGCTTTGGGCTGGCGATGCCGACCTCTCGCGGTTGGATGCCCTGAAGGCGGCGCTGCACGGAGAGCGGATGGGTTTTGAATTCTACCATATGGTGGCCGGGTCGACCACAGACCCCGAGATTCGCGCCATGGCCCGGGACTTCGTCAAGGAAGAAGCCGAGCACGTCGATCTGCTCGAGCGCTGGATCGCGAGGGAAGTGGCGTCGCGGCCGGTTGCCGTTGCCTGATCGGGCTTTATCGGGCTTTGCCCCCGTGCGCGCCGGCGCCGGGGGCGAATGCCGGCGCCGGCCGGCAGTCGGAGCAGTCACCGGGATGAGCAGGGGAGAGGGCAATGGCATCTGATACGGACCGAAACGAGGACACGGCGGCGGCACCGCCGTCGCGGCTGTTAGCAACCACCGTCTGGGACGCCGTGCCGGCGTTGCTTGGACTGGTCCATTTCGGCTGTGTCGCGGTGCTGGTCGGCCTGTTTCCGACGTTGAGCCCGCCGGCCTTTCTGGCGTTGGCTCTGCTCTATGCGATCGCGATCGCATGGAACATCCACAGTGTCTCTCATAACCTTATTCACAATCCCTTTTTCGCCTCGGGCGCTCTCAACCGGGTGTTCAGCGTGATGCTGTCGCTGACCCTGAGTTATCCCCAGGTGGTGATCCGCTATGTTCACCTGAGGCACCACATCGGCAACATGGACCGGCCCAACGACCAGGGCGAGACCCGCGATCTGCTCTCGATCTATCGCCACGGCCGGAGCGGCGGCCCGGAGAGCCTGTGGACCTATTGTCCGCTGATTGTGCTGCGCACCGACCCGGTTCGCCTGCGGCCGGCGATCGCGGCGTGGAATAGCGGCGAAGGCCGCTGGGCCACGGCCGAACTGGCCCTGATCGGGCTCTCGCTGCTGGCGGCGCTGGCCTGGGACTGGCGGGTGGTGCCGGCCCTGCTGCCCTTCTGGCTGCTCGGTCATATCCTCTCGGCGCTGACCAACTATTATGAGCATCTGGGCGCCGATCCCAGCCGGCCGATCGCCTGGGGGGTTTCCAGCTACGGCCGGCTCTACAACTGGCTCTGGCTCAACAACGGCTATCACGCAGAACACCATTTCCGGACCAAGGCCCATTGGCGGACCATGAAGGCTTTGCACCAGCAGATCGCGGAAAAGCAGCGTGCCGCCGGCACCAAGGTGCTGTCCTGGCCCCATCCGCTGGGCTTTCTCGGCTAGCGTGATGGGGCCAGGGACGGCCGGCAGATATTATCTTTAGAATCAAATTATTAGACAAGTGTTTTGATCGTATTCGGTTAGAACGCACTCCAACCTGCCGGCGAAGCCAGCCGCAAATCCTAATGAAAATTTATAATGAGCGGCGGCCTTGGGGCGATCCGGGCCGCATTCGGCGCGCCCTCATGCTCGTCTGAAATATCAGGCCCATGAGCTAACTAACTGTGCTCTTGAGGATACAGCCGGTTTCCGCCGACATGAGGTGCGACATTTTGTCTTGCGCCCGGCGCTGACCGTGTTAAGGTTGTCTTAACGAACTCACGAGACAGGAGCCTCTCATGCCGATCTTCGAAATGTCCGATGACGCCGTCCGGGCCGAAGTCTATCGCCGGGCCGTGAGGGCCCGCCGCAATGGTACCGCATCGTGGCAGCAATGCCTGACCGGCGCCTCCGACATGGTGCTGCTGGAAATGGACATCTGGCTGATGGCTCCGGGAGCCGCACTTTAGCGATAAGCTCTGTTATCCAGCATTAAGGATGTCGGAAAACCAACTCATTTATTGATATCCTCGGGCCATCGGGTCAGCGCAGGCCCGCCGTCGCCCGATACCGGCCGACGAAGCCCGCGAGGTCCGGGGCCGGGGTGAAGCGGGTGACGTCGAGGAAGGGCGCATCGGGTCGTATGCGGCCGCTGATCTCGGTGGTCATGATTCCCAGCAGGCAGCCGGTGCCGGCGTCGAACACGCCGCCGCCGGAGTTGCCGTGGTGGTAGCCGGTGGCGAGGGTGGTTGCCCAGTCGCCGGGTTTCGAGGCGGGCTTGTCGGGCGCGGCGACGATGGTCGAACGGGTCACTTCGCCCATCGACGCGACCACGACCGGCGCATCGATCCCGGGGTCGCGCTCGCAGAGGGTAACGCCCCGGTTGCGGCTTTCCGCGGGCAGGGCTGCGCGCTCGATCCGGATCAGGGCGATGTCGGCGCCGGTCGTGCGGTCGATCAGCGCCAACCGGCCGACCACCCGCCGTCCCTCGACCAGCACGGTCACCCTGGGATCGGCGGGATTGTATCTGACGACGTGGGCGGCGGTCAGCACCAGTCCGTCGCCGATCAGCACTCCCGAGCCCTGGGAAAAAAGCTTGCCGTCGCCCACCGGCTTTTCCACCCGCACCCCGAGGTGCGCGGCATCCGGGGGTTCGGCACCAGCGGTTCCCGCCGCCAGCAGGATGCCGGCGATCACGGTGGCGTGCAGCAGAGTGATCATTCCGATCGGCCCCCAACCTCGCTCGCCCCGGTCCCGATGACGACGGAGCAGCCGATCATAAGTCAGGGGTTGCGGGCGTGGGCACTGAAATTCGGTCAGGAACGACCGCGGCGCCCTGTGCGCATTTGTCACACTTCGAACCCGAGCGGCAAATGGTCGCATTTTAGCCTTGTCCGTCAAACTCTGATCACGTAGGGTCCAATTAGTGTGAGTAAACATAAGGGTTACAGCAAAGCCTTAATGGTGTATGGGAACTGAAGGTCTGGTCCCGGTCGTCTGTCGGACCGATGTGGTTGGGCAGAGCGGAGTCGCAGCGGCCGTCCCGCGGGACCGGCTTCGCTGATTGCTTATCGGGAACTGGAAAGACCGGTGTCGTGCGCCGGGCCTCCGCAGCCATCACGGTCGGCGATCCCCGCTGGCGGCGCTGCGTCGAGATCAGCGTTGCACAGCAGGACATCAGATTTCGCCAATCCGTATCCGATCCGGACAAGCACGGGTCGGCGTGGCGAGTGATTCGAGGCAGGTGTAAATGAGTAAAGTCTTTGTTCTAGCCATGGTCGCCGGGGTCTGCCTTTTCAGCGGCAAAGCCGGAGCCGAACCCGTGGAGACCAGTGCGAAGTGTCTGGCTGATAACATTTACTTTGAAGCGCGCGACGATGGCCGGGCCGGCTGGAGCGCGGTCGGCCATGTGACGCTGAACCGTTGGCACCGTGCGCTTCAGGTTCGGCCGGACGTCACGCTCTGTGACATCGTGTATGCCGGGGCTCGTCGGGGTCACCGGCACTGCCAGTTCAGCTGGGCCTGTCACCACACTCCGAAGGTCAAGCGGGAGCAGGCCCAGGCCGACCGCATCCTTGACTACGCCTACCGCCTGTTGGCGGGACAGCAGCAGGACCCGACCAGCGGCGCGACCTATTTCCATGAAAAGCGGGTTCATCCGCGGTGGGCTCGGGACGGCACCGCCGTGCGCACGACCGCGATCGGTCGCCATTACTTCTACCGGCCGGTGCGCCAGACCGAGGTCGCCCAGTTTTTTGACGCCCGGTAATTCATCCGGTGCCGGCTGGCCTCGCCCGACCGCGCGTTCCAGGCCCGTATTGCCTGAAGTTTGATTTGACGGCGGCCGGCCGGGCTCCCATATCTCTCCGGTAGTCACGGCGCGCGGGTCTGCCTGTGCGCCGTTTTCGTTGGTTCCGGGGGTGGTCTGTCATGGCGGGAGCGGCGGGGCCGGGGGCTGGCGACCCGGGCGAGGACGTCGTCCTCTGCGAAACGCCGGCCGACTTCGACGGGCTGGCTGCCCGGGCCATGATCGCTGCGGTGCTGCGGCCCTACATCGAGGCCGCCGCCGTTACCCCGGGTGAACTCCTTTACGGCAGCCACCAACTCAAGGCGCTGCTCGATCAGCGCCCGGTCGTCGAGGCGGCGCTGTGGCGGGTGGCGACGCTGCAGGCCCGCGTCGCCGGACAGGATGCCCAGGTTCGGCGGGCGGCGCTGCAGGCGGCCGTTGATGGTTTGATCCGGCGGTCACGGGCGACCGAGGCGGCGCTCGCTGCCGCGTCCGGCCATCGCTCGGCTACCGCGGCCTACCTTGCGGGCCAAGTCTCGAGTTCGGTCCGGCTGGGGCCGGCGCTGGTGCGCGCGGTGGTGGCGCTGGATCTGGCCGGGCGCACCGGCTGGCCAGCCAAATTCGAATACCTCTTTGGTCTGGTCTGGCAGCGGGCGGATGAACCGCTGTGGCTGGCGGTGGACGAACTCTTTGGCGACCTTTTGGCCCTGCCGGCGGCAACCCGGGAGATGTTGCCGCCGCGGATGGCGCCGGGGGCCGTGATGCTGCGCTTGCTCGAGATGATCCAGGGGCGGATTACGCCGGAATCCGGCCAGCAGAACCGCCTGGCCAATCTCTCGCCGTTGTTTCGCCAAAACCACCTGCCGGCGGCGCGGGTGGCGATCCTCGACCGCATCCGTCGGCAGCTGCGCAGCGCCGACGCTCTGGCCACCGGTCAGCCGGGTCCGGAAGCCGAGGCCCTGGGCCTGCTGGTTGAGGGTTTGATGACCACCGAGGGGGTGGCCGGCGGGCCGGCGATGGCCGAGGCGCTGACCCGGCGCTGTGCCCGACGCTTCGATGAAGGCGGCGTGCGCGCGGTGCGCCGGGCCGTGGCCACCATTGCCGGCTCTCTCGCCGAACTGCCGGCGCGCCTCCATTATCTCGCTGCGGTCGCGACTGAGGACTTGTCTCCGGTATTGGGGGAGGCTGCGGCCGACGCTCTTGAGGCCGCCCTGGCCGGAGACGCCGCGCTCGAAGCCCTGATCTTCGGTTCCGCCGATGTCGCGGCGGCGCGGGCGGCGCTGATGCGGGCCGTCGCTGCGGTCGAAGCCTGCGCCCTGCCCGCCGCGGTGCGCCGCCGGCTGTCGGTTTGGGTCGATCACGCCGCCGACGACTACGCCGTCTCGGGCATGCTGCTGGCCCGCCTTGCCAGTTTCGAGCCGACGATGGCCCGGCAGGCATGGCGGCTGGCGGAACTGGTGTTCTCGGAGTGGATCAGCGAGCCGCGGGCGCTGGCGCTGGTCCGTCAGCGCCTCCTGACCCTGCAGCGCCTGCCCGGATTCAACGATGAGATCCTGGCTCAGAAGGCCGTTCCCGGGGGCGGGGGCCTCGACCCGCAGCGTCTGCGGCAGCTTTTCGAGCGGCTGAAACCGCCGTCCGAAGACGTGGCCACCCTGGCCGCGCCGCCGCCATCGCCGCGAACGCCGCCGGTGGTTATGCTGTCATCTGATCTGACCATGACTCTGGCCCAGGACACCATCGCCGACACCGTCACCATGACCACACCGGCGCGGCCGGCGGTCCCGGTGCCGGCCAGACCGGCGGCTGTGGTCAACCGGGCGGCTGCGCCTGCCGCCGTTCCGGCGGTGCCGCGACCACCGGCGGCCGGCGATGGCCGCTGTCCCAATTGTTTCGGCCGCAGCACCGCGAATGCGGCGTGTCCCGAGTGCGGCTACCTCGCAGGGGTGACCGCGTACCCGCCAATCCTGCTGCCGCCCGGAACCTGGCTGCTCGACCGCTACCGTACCGGCCGGCTGCTCGGGCAGGGCGGGTTCGGCGCCACCTATCTCGGCTGGGACGACCGCTTGCAGATCCGGGTTGCGGTCAAGGAGTATTTCCCGACTCATCTGGTGGCCCGGCAGTCCGCCGGCCCGGGCATGACCCCCTACAGCGCCGAGCACGGCCGGAACTTTGCCAAGGGCATCACCAAGTTTCTTGAAGAGGCCCGCGTCCTGGCCCGGTTGCGGGACATCCGCGAGATCGTGGCGGTTCAGGACTATTTTGAAGCCAACGGCACCGCGTATCTGGTGATGGAACTGCTCCAGGGCCGGACCATGAAGGCCTACATCGCCGAGGAGGGCGGCCGGATCGATTCCCGCAAGGCGCTGTCGATCCTGCTGCCGATCATGAAGGCGCTGCACAGCATCCACGAGCAGGGCATGGTCCATCGTGACATCAGCCCCGACAACATCTTCATGCCCGCCGGTGGTGGTGCCAAGCTGCTCGACTTCGGCGCGGCCCGGCAGTCGGCCGGGGAGGGCGGCGCCAGTCTCACCGTAATCCTCAAGCCCGGTTTCGCACCGCCCGAACAGTATTTCAGCGACAGCCGCCAGGGACCGTGGACCGATATCTACGCCCTGGCCGCCAGCCTCTATTGCGCCATCACCGGCCGGCCGCCCAAGGATTCGACCCGGCGGCTCCAGGAAGACACCCTGCAACCGCCTTCGGCTCTTGGCGTCACCATCGCCCCGGAGTTGGAGCGGGTGCTGATGACCGCTCTCGCGCTGCGCCGCCAGGAGCGCTATCAGTCGATGCGTGAGATGATCTCGGCTCTGGCAAAAGCAGGATGACGACTGAGACGGCTGCGGCCCCCGGCGAACGCACGCGCCGGGGGCCGCACAAGTTTGCCGGTCGGACCGTCCCGGCTCAGGGAATCATTCCGGGCAGGACATAGGCCTGGAGGGTGGTGATGACACCGATAATCGCCACGAAGAACAGGCTGTGCTTGAGAGTGAAGCGGAAGAGGTTGGCCTCGTGGCCGACCAAGCCGACCGCGGCGCAGGCGACGGCGATCGATTGCGGCGAGATCATCTTGCCGGTGACGCCGCCGGTGGTGTTGGCGGCGACCATCAGAATATCGCTGACCCCGATCTGATGGGCGGTGGTGGCCTGGAGGGCGCAGAACAGCGCATTGGACGAGGTATCGGAACCGGTCAGGAAGACCCCGATCCAGCCCAGGATGGGCGAGAAGAACGGGAAGCTTTTGCCGGCGCCGGTCAGCAGCAGCGCCAGAGTGGTCGACAGCCCCGAGGCATTGGCGACGAAGGCGAAGGCCAGCACGGTGCCGATGGTGTAGATCGGCCGCTTCAACTCACTCAGGGTCTCGCCGAGGGTCTTCAAGCCTTCCGCGGGCTTCATCGAGAGCGCAACGATCGCGATGATGGTGGCGAACAGAATCGCGGTTCCGGTCGCCGAAAGGAGGTTGAGGGTGTAGATGGCAGGCACCGCTTTCAGCGCCGGCACGATCGGCGGCACCTTGGCCACCAGATTGTGGAGGTAGGGAATCTGCCAGGTGACGTTGGTGAAGGCCAGATCGCCACCGGCGGCGAAGAGGGCCTTGAAGGGCTTGAGGCTCCAGACCGTGACCATCAGGGTCAGGATCAGGAAGGGCGACCACGCCCGCAGCACCTGGCCAAAGGTGTAGTCGTGGGAATGCTTTTCTTCCTCGGTCTCAGACTTGAAGCGGAAGATGGCCTTGGGCTTCCAGAACTTGAGGAAGACGGTGATCGAGATCAGGCTGAACAGGGCCGAGGTGATGTCGGGCAACTCGGGGCCGATGAAGTTGGAGGTGAAGAAGACGCCGATCGCGAAGCTGCCGCCGGCCACCAGCACTGCCGGCCAGGTTTCCTTGATCCCCTTCCAGCCATCCATGATGTAGATGATCCAAAACGGTACGAACATGGCCAGCAGGGGCAGCTGCCGGCCGGCCATGGCGCCGATCTTGAAGGTGTCTAGGCCGGAAACCTGGCCGGCGACGATGATCGGAATGCCCATGGCGCCGAACGCTACCGGGGCGGTGTTGGCGATCAGGCAAAGGCCGGCGGCATAGAGCGGATTGAAGCCGAGCCCGACCAGCAGCGCCGCGGTGATCGCCACCGGCGCCCCGAAGCCGGCCGCGCCTTCGAGGAAGGCCCCGAAGGAAAAGCCGATCATCAGCATCTGCAGACGCTGGTCTTCGGTGATCGCGATCACCGAAGAGCGGATGATCTCGAACTGGCCGGTTCTGACCGTGACCTTATAAAGGAACACGGCGGCAATGATGATCCAGGCAATCGGCCAGAGGCCGAACAGGAAGCCCTGCACACCCGCCATCAGCGCCGACACCACCGGCATCTGATAAAACAGCACGGCGACCGCCAGGGACAGCAGCACGGTGACGGTGCCGGCGACGTGGCCCTTCATCCGAAACACGGCCAAGGCGACAAAAAAGAAGATGAGGGGAATCGCCGCGATCAAAGACGAAAGCCAGAGATTGCCCAGCGGGTCGTAGACTTGTGTCCAGGGTTGCATGAATCCTCACAGTGTTTCTGGTTATTTATTTATTGTCTTGACCGGCTTTCTTTGCCGTGTTTTCCGTTGGCGGTTCGGCCGCGGCAGCGACCAGATCGACGATCGAGCGATAGGGAATGCCGGCGTGGCGCGACAGGCCGATTTCACAGGTGCGGCTGTTGGAGTAGCCGCGGCGGCAGCCTTCGGGGATTGCCGGGCGCAAAGTGCGCAGGGCATGGGCGTTGAGGCCGGGCTGAAGAAAGCCCTTGTCGCCTGCAAAACCGCAGCAGCTGATCCCAGGTGGCTGGACCACGGTTTGGGCGCAGGCTTCGGCCACCGCTGTCAGCTTGCCGGCCAGTCCCATGCGCTGGGCGCTGCAGGTGACGTGGATGGCCACCGTTTCCGGCCGGCGGTAGAGGGTCAGACGGTCGAGCACGTGATCGTGCAGGAACTCGATCAGGTCGAGTGGCCGCAGCCGTTCTTCGAGATGCTGCTTGAGGCGTTGCGAACAGGGACTGGTGTCGCTGACGATCGGCAGGGCGCCGTTGTCGCTGGCGAGGCGGAGCGCCGCCGCGACCTCCGCGGTCTTGGCGTCGGCGACCCCGGCCAGCCCCTTGCTTTCGAAAGGCACGCCGCAGCAGAGCCCGGCCAGCCCCGCCGGATAGATCACCTCATAACCGGCGAGGCCGAGCAGGGCATCGGTACGGCCGGGCAGGGAGCCGGCTCCGGGATCGTCGGCCCCCGCCCCCATGGTCCGGCTGGCGCAACTGGGCAGGTAGACCACCCGTGGCCGTCCGGGTGCCGCCGCCACCGCCGCCGTTGCCGGCATTCTGGCTGCGCCCGGCATGCTGTGATGCCATTGCGGCAGGCGCTGGCCGGTGAGGCGGCTCAGGGCGCCGCTGATCGCTTCCAGTCGCCGGGGTCCGATCACCCGGCTGACCAGGGCGGCGGAGCCGAGCCCGAACCGGGTCAGGGCGCTGACCGCGGCGAAATGCCGGCCGAGCCAGAGGCCAAGGCCGAGTCCGCCCTTGCCGACCCGGCGGCCGCGCAACTGCCGGGTCAGGTCGCCGGTGTTAATCCCAACCGGGCAGACCGTGCTGCAAAGGCCGCAGGCGGCGCAGGTGTCGATGCCCTGATAATCGTAAAGGCCGCGGAGCTGTGCGGCCGGGGCGCGCTGGCCCGTGGTTTCCAGCCGGCAGATTTCCCGCCATGCGGTGATGCGCTGGCGCGGCGTCAGGGTCATGAACTGCGACGGGCATTGCGGCTCGCAAAAGCCGCATTCGATGCATTTGTCGATCAGGGGATCGGCGGCGGGCAGCGGCTTGAGATGGCAGAGGTGAGCGGCCGGGTTGTCGTTGAGGATCACCCCGGGATTGAGCAGGCCATCGGGATCGAGCAGGTGCTTGATCTCGCGCATCAGGCCATGGGCGTCGCTGCCCCATTCCAGCTCGACGAAGGGCGCCATGTTGCGGCCGGTGCCGTGCTCGGCCTTGAGGCTGCCGTCGTAGGTCTTGACCACCAGTTCGCACACCGCGTCCATGAAACGGGCGTAGCGGTCGATCTCGGCCTGGGAGCCGAAATCCTGGGTGAAGACGAAGTGCAGATTGCCGTCGAGGGCATGACCGAAGATGATCGCTTCGGAGTAGCCGTGCCGGTGGCAGAGCTGTTCCAGGTCGAGCGTCGCCGCGGCGAGACTCTCGATCGGAAAGGCGACGTCCTCGATCACCACTGTGGTCCCGACCGCGCGCACCGCGCCCACCGCCGGAAACAGGCCCTTTCTGATCTTCCACAGCCTGCCGTATTCGCGCGGGTCGTCGGTGAAGGCGGCGGGGAAGAGGGTCGTGACTCCGGCCAGCACGCCGGTGATGGTCGTGATATTGGCCCGGAGTCCGGCGGCATCGGCGGCGCGGGTCTCGACCAGCAGCGCGGCGACGCCCTCGGCCAGTCCGCGGATCTCGGCCGGCATGCCCGGCTTGTCTTCGACCGAACGCAGCGAGGCGCGGTCCATCAGCTCGACGGCCGAGACCGGCGCCGTCTTCAGCAGCGCCACGGTGCGGCAGGCCTCGCCGATGTCGGGAAACAGCAGGAGGGCGCTGGCCTTGTCGGCATGGTCGGCGACGGTGCGATAGCTGATCTCGGCGATGAAGCCGAGGGTGCCTTCGGAGCCGATCATCAGGTGAGTGAGAATCTCGAGCGGGTCCTCGAAATCGACCAGGGCGTTCAGACTGTAGCCGGTGGTATTCTTGATCGCGTATTTGCGCCGGATGCGGGCGCTGAGCTTCGGGGTGGCCCGCACCCGCTGTCCAAGCGCCCCGAGCGCGGCCAGGAGCGTCCCATGGGAGGCCCGGAATGTGGCGACGCTGGCGGCATCGCCGGTATCGACCAGCGTGCCATCGGCCAGAATCAGCCGCATCGCGGTCAGGGTCTGATAGGAATTGTCGCTGGTGCCGCAGCACATGCCGCTGGCGTTGTTGGCAGCGATGCCGCCGATCTTGCAGCTGTCGATCGAGGCCGGATCGGGGCCGATCTTGCGGGCGAAGCCGGCGAGGCGGCGGTTGGCTTCGGCGCCGATCACTCCCGGCTGCAGCCGGATGCGCTGGCCATTCTCCTCGACCACGCTTCGGGTCCAGCCGCGGCCGAGCGTCATCAGCACCGAATCACTGACCGCCTGCCCCGACAGCGAGGTGCCGGCGGCCCGGAAGGTCACCGGCACCCGGTGGCGCCGGCAGATGCCCAGCACCGCCCGCACTTCGTCCTCGTCGGCAGTCTCGGCCACCACCTTGGGCACCAGCCGGTAAAAGCTGGCGTCGGTGCCGTAGGCAAGCAGGCGCAAGGGGTCGGTGAAGACCCGTGCGGACGGAATCGCTGCGGCGAGGTCGCGGATCACCGCGGCGTAATCGGGCTGCGCGGGCGCTGGGCGGGGCTCAGTCATCGGGTGATCACCAGAACAATCAGGTCTTTGGGGCCATGGACGCCATAGGCCAGCGTCTGTTCGATGTCCGCGGTCTTGGACGGACCCGAAATCAGGAGGGCGTTGGTCGGCATGCCGGCGGCCCAGTTTTGGCTGCTGATCGTGTCCGAGAGGTTGTCGGTCACGGTGGCGGCGTCGATCAGCACGACATGGATCGGCGGCAGCAGGCTCATCAGTCGCGGCTCGTCCGCGTCCGGCCACAGCACCAGGGTGCCGGTGTGGGCGATGCCGCTGCGCGCCGTGGTCAGGGCGGCCTCGACGCCGCCGACCAGCACCGGCTTGAACGCTTCGACCGGGCGGTCGTAGGCGATCAGCGCCGGGCCGCCGGTGCCGGCCCAGGCGTCGGCGAGCTGGCGGCCGGCCGCGGTGCCGGGGGCGTGGAGCAGCCGGGTCACGCCCTTGCCGGCGAGCAGGATTTTCAGCCGCTCCGGCCAGTCGGCGGCGCTGGCCTCGTAGACTTCGGCGCGCGAGGCTTCGAGCATGGCGCGAAAGCGGGCCTGCCGCTCGGGGCCATGGACCGGCGGCAGCCAGGCGGCGGTTCCGGGCGCCGGGTAGGGGGGCGGCGCCGACCGGGGCGCGGCCCGGAGCCGGGACAGGATATGGGCGCGGGCGCCGAGACCGTCATTCATCGTCATAGCCCCTCTCTTTTGCCAGTGCGTGCAGGCTCCTGGCTGCGAAATGCGGCTTGGTGCGGACGCTGGTCCAGCGCTCGAGCATCGGCAGCCAGCCCGGCATCAGATTGCCGAACCAGCCGGCGAGGCGGCTGACCAGCCGGTAGAGCCGGGGCGAGGTGAAGACCAGGGTCGAGCAGCGCCAGCCCAGGGTCTGGATCAGCGAGCCGCCGCTGCCGCCGCCCCTGACCGCGGCGGAGCCGGGGCGCACCGCCTCGGCGCGCAGCCGGACCAGCAGCCGGGGGATCGGGATGTCCACCGGGCAGACCTCGGCGCAGGCGCCGCAGAGGCTGGAGGCGTGGGGCTGGTCGCCGGCGCAGTCGAGCCCCTCCAGCTGCGGCGTCAGGATTTTGCCGATCGGGCCGGGGTAGGTGAAGCTGTAGGTGTGGCCGCCGACCCGGGTGTAGACCGGACAATGGTTCATGCAGGCGGCGCAGCGGATGCAGCGAAGGGTATCCCTCAGCTCGGGATCGCCATAGACCCGGGAGCGGCCGTTGTCGAGCAGGACCAGATGGACCGCGTGGGGGCCGTCCTTCTGACCGGGCTGGCGCGGTCCCGAGATCATGTTGACATAGGTGGTGATCGGCTGGCCGGTGGCCGAGCGCGACAGCAGCGACAGCAGCGGTGGCAGGTCGTCCAGGGTCTCCAGCACCTTCTCGATGCCGGTGACCGCGATGTGCAGCGGTGGCAGGGTGGTGGAGAGGCGGCCGTTGCCCTCGTTCTCGATCAGCACCAGGGTGCCGGTTTCGGCGATCGCGAAATTGACTCCGGAGATGCCGGCGTCGGCACCGGCGAATTCGCCGCGGAGGGCGCGTCTTGCGGCGGCGGTCAGTTCATCGACGTTTTCGGTATAGGGCTGGCCGGGAATTTTCTCGGCGAAGAGCCGGGCGATCTCGCCCTTGTTCTTGTGAATGCAGGGCATCACGATGTGGGACGGCGCCTCGCCCGCCAGCTGGATGATGTATTCGCCAAGATCGGATTCGACGGTGGTGATGCCGTGAGCCTCGAGATGGGCGTTGAGATGCATCTCTTCGCTGACCATCGACTTGCCCTTGATCACGCGCCGGGCGCCTGCGGCCTCAAGGATGGCGAGCACGATGGCATTCGCCTGCCCGGTGGTTTCGGCCCAGTGGACCTGGATGCCATTGTCGATGCAGCGCAGCTCCAGCTGCTCCAGCAGTTCGGGCAGCCGGGCCAGCGCCCGGGCGCGGGCGGCGGTCCCACGGGCGCGAAGGGCCAGCCATTCCTCGCGGTCGGTGAATTGTGCGCCGCGCTTGGCCATCAGGCCGTCCATGGCCCGGCGGAAATTGGCCCGCAGCTTGGGGTCGTTCAGCGCCACCCGGGCTTTGCCGGTGAAGGCGCCGGCGGGCGGGCGGGACAAGGCGTGACGGTCAGCGGTCATGGCTGCGCTCCACCAGGAATTCGGCGATGTGGCGGGCGCGGACCGGCGAGCCGGTCTTGCCGAGCGCGCCCGAGATGTTCATGAGGCAGCCGCAATCGCCGGACAGGATCTCGCTGGCGCCGCTGGCGGTGATGTCGGCCACCTTGTCCTTGACCATGGCGCCGGAAATCTCGGGCTGGCGCACCGAGAAGGTGCCGCCGAAGCCGCAGCATTCGCCCGGCCGCTGGAGATCGGCGAGGCTGACATTGGCAAGGCCGCCCAGCAGCTGGCGCGGCTCGTCGCGCACGCCCATTTCGCGCTGGCTGTGACAGGAGCCGTGGAAGGCCACCGTGACCGGCGGGCCGTGATCGGTCAGCGCCAGCCGGCAGACATGAACAAGGAACCAGGTCAGCTCGTAGACCCGGGACGCGAGGGCCACCGCCCCGGCCTCGTCGGGCTGGCCGGCGAACAGCTCGGGATAGTGCTCGTGCATCATGCCGGCGCAGCTGCCCGAGGGCACCACGATCGGTATCGGCTTGGGAAAGCAGCTCAACTGCTGGCGGGCGACCCGCCGGGCCTCATCGAACCAGCCGTTGTTGCGCGCGGGCTGGCCGCAGCAGGTCTGGCCGGGCGGGAAGATCACCCGGATGCCCTGGCGCCGCAGCAGTTCCATGCCGGCAAGGCCGGCCTCGGGATAAAAGAGGTCGACGAGGCAGGTGGCAAAAAAATAGACCGCCTCGGGCTTATCGGGGATGCCTCTCGTCATGTCGGTCCCTCTCGACCGGCCGGCACTCCCGCAGGCGCCGTCAGGTCCGTCAACGTCAATCCATGGCCGTCGCCGAGGCTTCGGTGGCGGTCAGACGAATGAGAGGTGGGCGCGAACCGGCTCCGGCAAGGGGTGTAATCCCAATGCCGCAGGCAACGCTTGTCCTCCCCAGGCGGCCGGGCCTTGTCGATGGCCCCGCTCGTTCCGATTTATTGGTAAAATAATATGACCACGTTGATATGGTGGTCAATAGATTTTTCAAGCCGGAGCTTCTGGGTTAATGAGTTTTCCAGGGCGGGGGATGACAGGACAGGCCGTGACCGCTAAACTGGTGTCACCACCGGTTGCGACAGCCGAACCCGGGCGGAAAGGAGTGTCATGAGCGAATCGATCAAGGCGGCGCGGATTGCCGAGACGATCGCGACCCATCTGGAACGACTGATCTTCGAGGGCGGGCTGCATCCGGGTGAACGCCTGCTGCCGGAGCGCGAACTGGCCCAGAAGCTGGATGTCTCGCGGCCGTCACTGCGCGATGCGCTGGCCTCCCTGGAGCAGCGCGGCCTGATCGTGACCGACCGTCAGGGCTCGCGGGTGGCCGAATTTCTGCGGCCGTTGACCCAGCCGCTGGAGGTGCTGCTGCAGAGCAACGGTCAGGCCTTGTTCGATTACATGGAGTTTCGCGGCGTGCTCGAGGGAGCGACGGCGGAGATGGCGGCGATCCGGGCCACCGACCTTGACCGCGCGACCATCCGCGACATTCTTGAGCGGATGGAGAAGGTTCACAGCCACGAGGATTCGCGTGAGGAGGCCGAGGCCGACGCCGATCTTCACTTCGCCACTTATGAGGCGGCCCATAATGTCGTGATCTTGCACATCATGCGGGCCTTTTCCGAGCTGCTGCGCCGCGACGTCTTTTATAACCGAGAACAGCTTTATGCCCGCGCTGGCGTGCGTGATCTGCTGCTGGCGCAGCACACCGCGATCGGCACCGCGGTGATCGCCGGTGATGCCCCGGCGGCCCGACGGGCGGCGGAGGCGCACATTGCCTTTACCCGGCAGACGCTGGAGGAAATCCGTCAGGCCGATGCCCGGTTGGCGGTGTCGCTGCGCCGGGTCGGCCGCCGGGATCTGGTCGCCCCGCAGCGCGGCTGAACCGATCAGGCTGGTGCCGGCGGATCGGTGCGGCCGGTGGTCGCGGTCGCGAGAGCGGCGGTGAGGGTGTCCCAGTCGATCGGCTTGGCCACCAGGGCGTCGATGCCGGCGGCAAGGTAGCGCTCGCGGTGTTCGGCCATCACGTCGGCGGTCAGGGCCAGCACCGGGATGCGGTTGCAGGGCGACGGCAGGGCCCGGATGGCCCGGGTTGCGTCCTCACCGTTCATGTCCGGCATCTGCATGTCCATCAGCACTGCGTCGAAGCTTCGGGCCTGGACCGCGGCGAGGGCCTCGCGCCCGTTGTCCACCACCTCGACGGTATGGCCGAACTTTTGCAGCATGGCCCGGAGCAGCATCTGGTTGATCCGGTTGTCCTCGGCGATCAGCAGGCTGAGGGGCGCGGCGGGACGGGCGGGCGTCGCGACGGCGGATTGCGCCGCTGCGGCCCGGCCGGGGCGGGTGGCGATCTCGAACGGCAGCGTGATCCAGAACCGGGAGCCCAGGCCGGGCCGGCTCGCGACGCCGATCTCGCCGCCCATCAGTTCGACCAGCCTCTTGGTGATCATCAGCCCGAGTCCGGTGCCGCCATACCGGCGGGTGGTCGAGGAGTCCGCTTGGGAAAACGGCTGGAATAGCCGGGCGATCTGATCACGGTCGATGCCGATGCCGGTGTCTTCGACCTCGGCCCGGATGACGGCGGTCCCGCCCCGTCGGCTCTCGAGGGTGAGGCGGAGATGAATGGAGCCGGCGGCGGTGAATTTGACCGCGTTGTTGATCAGGTTGTAGAGACTCTGTTTCAGCCGCGCCGGGTCGCCCGCCACCCATGCCGGCACCTCGGCGTCGGTGTGGAAGGTGATAGTCAGGCCCTTGGCCGAGGCCATGCCGCGGCTGAGATCCACCACGGCCGCCGCCGCCTCCCCGAGGTCGAAGACGGTGTTTTCGAGGGTGATCTTGCCGGCTTCGATCTTGGAGAGATCGAGAATGTCGTTGAGGACGGTCAGCAGGGTCTGGGTCGAGGAGGCCAGGGTCCGGACATAGCCGGCCTGCTCTTCGGTCAACTCGGTGCGGCGCAAGAGGTCGACCATGCCGAGCACGCCGGTCACCGGGGTGCGGATTTCGTGGCTCATGGTGGCAAGGAAGCGGGATTTGGCCTGATTGGCCTCGTCGGCGGCCTCGCGGGCCAGCCGGAGCGCCGATTCCCGCGCCAGATGGTCGCTGATGTCGTGAAACGCGACCACAGAGCCGATGATTGCCCCGGCCTCCTCGATGGGCGTGCTGACATAGTCGACGGGAAATGCGGTACCGTCCCGGTGCCAGAAGACCTCGTCGGCGACATGGTGGCGGGTGCCGTCGCGGACGGTATGGCTGATCGGGCAGGCCTCTTCGGGGTAGGGGCTGCCGTCGGCCCGGCTTTGATGAAAGAGTTCATGCTGATGGCGGCCGAGAATATCCTCGGGCGTCCGGCCGATCATCCGGCTTGCGGCCTGATTGACGAAGGTGGTCCGTCCCTCCCGGTCGACACCGAAGATACCTTGGCCGGCCGAGGAGAGGATGGCCTCAATCCGCCGGTGCGCGGCCTCGGCATCGTCCCGGGCTCGTGCCATCGCGACCGCGGAGTCCGCGGCCTGCCGGGCCATCGCTTCGGAGGCGGCGATGCGCTGGCGCCAGCTGCGGTATTCCAGTCCGGTCGACATCAGGGTCAGAAGGCAGAACGCCGCCACCAGCAGCGCGACGCCGGCCGCCTCGCGCTGCCACTCGGCGATGTAATCCTGCCGGGCAGCGGCGACGATGATATAAAGGGGGTAGGGCGCGAGCCTGCGGTAGGAGACGATCCGGGCGATGTTGTCGGGGCCGGTGGTCGGGCTGAAATAGGTTCCGCGGTCCTGGCCGGTCGCAATCAACTGGCGCAGTCCCGGCGATGCGGTTCGGCTTCCCATCGCGAGGGCGCCGCCCTCCATCGCCGGATAGCGGGCGATCAGCCCCAGATCGGAGTCGCGGAGTGCGATCGCGCCGTGGGGGCCGACGGCGAGGGCGGAAAACATCTGCGTGAAATAATCGACAGGCACGCTGACATGAACCTCGCCGGCAAAGTCGCCGCCGGGGCGTTCGAGGCGGCGGGCCAGCACGATCACCCACCGGCCGCTGACCCGGCCCAGCATCGGCTCGCCGATCACCAGCCCGGCCTCGCGCTCGTCGCGGACGCGGATGAAGTGCCGGCTGGCGGCAATGTTGATCCGGCGGTTGATCACCTCACCGACCGCGAACTCGATCACGCCATCACTGCCGGCGACCCTGAGACCGAGGGCCTCGGGCAAGCGGCCGGTATGCCGGCGCAGGCAGGTGTCGAGCGCCTCACGGTCGATACCGCCCGCCGCGACCTCCCGGGTGATTTCGTCGGCGACCGCGAGCAGGGTCAGATCGACCTTGCCGATGAAGGCCATCAGAGTCTTTTCCAGAACGGTCGCGAGGTTCTGGGTCGCGATCATCGCGCGATCTTCATGCAGCGACCAGCTCTTTGACAGCCAGACGCCGGCGGCGGCGATGACCAGGAGATTGATGAAGAGAACCACGGCGACCAGCCGGATAAATGGCGGGTTGCCATTGATCCCGACGTGCCGCGGCGATCGGTCAGCCATGAACGGTCATCCTCTGGTGCCGCCGGGGTCGCCGTCGAAAGCGGGCCAATCCCCAACGCACACGGTCTGGGCACCCTATCATGGAATACTTAACGTTCGATTGATGCGATTTCAACCGATGTATATTTTGACCGGCAAGTAGTATGCCCCAATAATGACACATTAAATAATATGTATTCTCAATATAACATTGAAGATGGCCGCGACGGTGGCTGATTATCAATTTTTATTGAAAGCGCGCTGACGGATGCTACCGCCCGGATCGCGGCGAATCCCTCGGGCCTTATTCCGGTGCGATCCGGGGCATGCTCACGATAAAGCGGGCGCCGCCACCCGGCGCGTCGTCCAGTTGAATGTCGCCGCCCAACCGGGCGCGGACCAGATTATAGACAATGTGCAGGCCAAGGCCGGTGCAGCCCTTGCCCCGGCGGGTGGTATAGAAGGGATCGAAGATGCGGGCGCGGTGCTCGGCGGCGATTCCGCGGCCGGTGTCGTGATAGGCGATCCGGACCGTGGCGGCATCGGGTTCCGAGACCGCGATGGCGAGATGGCCGGCCTGGCCCTCGCCGAAGCCGTGGATGATCGAGTTCATCACCAGATTGGTGACCACCTGGGCCAGCGCTCCGGGATAGCCGTCAATGAAGATGCCTCCGGGGCAGTCGAGCGCGACCTTGTGACCGATTTCTCGGTAGGCCGGGCTGAGACTGATCAGCACGCCGTCGAGATAATCGCGGAGGTCGAAGGTCCGGCGGGCTTCGCTGGTCCGGTCGGCCGAGACCATCTTGAAGGTCTGGACCAGATTGGCCGCCCGCTCGATGTTGGATTGCAGCAGCGTGGTTGTGGCGGCGCTGGTTTCGAGAAAATCGGCGAAATCCGCCTTGAGCAGTTTACCGCGGTCATAGGCGGCCTGGATCTTCTGGGTCCGGTTGGCCATCATGGTCACGCAGGTCAGCGCGACTCCGATCGGCGTGTTGATCTCGTGGGCGACGCCGGCGACCAGACCGCCGAGCGAGGCCATCTTCTCTTGCATCACGAGGGTGGTCTGGGCCTCGCGCAGGCTGGCCAGCGAGACTTCGAGATCGGCCGAGCGCTGTGCCAGTTCCCGGGTGCGCTCTTCGACCAGGCGCTCCAGGATGTCGGCGGTCATGCGCAATTTCTGCTGGTAGCGCCCGGCCAGCCAGGCGCCGACCGAGATGGTCAGCGCCGCTCCGAGGGTGATGACGATGAAGCTCAACACCGTGCCGTTGGCGGAATCCGCGGCCCGGCTGGCCAGGGCGCGGGCATCGGTGACCGCGGTCGCGGTGATCTCGTCGAAGCGGTGGGAGGCGCGGTCAAAGAGGGTGTTGAACGGGCGCAGGAACGACACGGCGCTGGCGAAATCGATCTCGAGCATCGAGCCGACCCATTTGACCGCGCCCTCGTAATTTTCCAGGGTTACCAGGGTCTCGTTGATACCGGGAACCTGCTGAGGGGTAGCGAAGCGGTCTCGATAGTCGGTGAGATCGGTGCGCAGGCGGGCAACCTCGCCGCTGACCGCCTCCAGTTCTTTCACGACGTCCAGCTCTTCCTTGCCGGCGGCCTGGATCGTCATCAGGCTGTACAGGGTGGCGCTGATCTTCTGGAGCCGGCTGGCGATCTCGGAAATGCGGACGACGCTGTCGAGGTTGCGCCCCACGATCTCATGGGTTTCGGCGACCACGGTGTTGAAACCGGTCCGCCCCAGCCAGATCAGCAGCGCAAACCCGACCGCCACCACGACGATGGTCGCGGGCACCCAGACGATCTGCCAGATCGCACGGGGTTTGGCTGGGCTGCCCACCACGCTGTCAACCATCGCCCACCCTGTTCACCGTGGCTCCGTCGCCACTCCGGTATACTTACCATCGTCCGACCAGCGAAAACAGCACTGACGGTCTCGTGATGGTGGCCGGAAGCTCCCAGCGCGGCCAGAGGCCCTGAGCCGAGAGTTCGGCGGTGATCGCCGGCGTGATATGGTAGCCGATCCGGGGTTCAAGCAGCAGGATGTTGCCCAGCGTCCGCATCCCCCGGGTGGCGCTGGTGGTGTCCTGGGTGATGTCGGGCATGGCGTAGCGCGAGACGTAATGGAGGTCGAGGTCGAACTCCCAGTTGTCGGCGGTGTAGCCGACCCGGGCGTTGATCTTGTGCAGGGGTGTGCGGCCGGCGTTGCCCTCCATCGGGAAGCGGTCGGGCTGGGTATAGTGTTCCCATATGGTCTGGGCGGTGTAATTGAGGCCCCAGGTCCAGGCCGGACCGACGTGCCCTGTGATGCCCAGCTCGATGCCGGCGGTGCGGGAATCGCCATAATTGACGAAGGGCAGCAGGGCGATGCCGTTGGAGACCCTGAAGGCGGGGGCGAAATCGACCAGACCCTGGCTGTGCTGGTAAAACACCCCAGCCTTGGCTTGCGCACCCAGGTCCGGCAACCCGCGGTCCCACGACAGCTCATAATTCCAGACCACGGTCGGATTGACCGCCGGGCTGCCATAAATCAGCGAGGGCTTGGGTACGCCATCGGGGCGGGTGGTGAACGAATTGCCCTCGAAGGCGCCGAGATTGTAGAGCGACGGCAGATTGAGGCCGCGGCCGGCGATCAGCCGCGCGGTGTTGAGATCGTCGACCCGCCAGACCAGACCGCTGTTGAAGCTGACCTCGTTGATGGTGCGGTTGAAATCGGCGTTGCTCAGTCCTGAGGCGGCACTGATCGGACCGCCGCGTCCGAGTTGCAACCGGTCGAAACGGGCGGCGTTGACCAAAGTCAGCGTTTCCGAGAGCGCGCTGTCCCAGAGGGCGCTGCCCGACCAGACATCATAGTGGAGCGTGGCCGCCGGATTGCCGACCACCGTCGACTGATCCCGGCGGAATTCGGCGGCCAGGCGGATGCTGTTGTTGGCGCCGAGCTTGAACAGGTCCTGGAGGCTGACGACGGTGGCGCTGTTGGTCAGCGGGCTTTTCAGGAGATCGGGAATATCGACATCGGTGCGGAACTGGTTGTGATAGGCCCGGGCGGTGATCAGCCCGACCGCGGTTTCGGCGCTGTACTCGCCCTTGACCGCCCGGATGTCCTGCCAGAGGTCGGTCAGGAATCCGGAATTGATCCGGCGCTCCCGGCCGGTGACGATGCTGGCCTCCAGGCGCAGACGGCTGTCGTCGTCGAAGCGAACCACGCCATCGCCATGGAATGAGCGCCGGCGCGGGTCGAGGGCATTCTGGCGCTCGCCGAACCAGCGATAGCTGGTGCCCTCGCCCCGGCTGTCGAAGCCGCTGGCCGAGAACCGGGCGGCGGCGCGGTTTCCGCCCTTGAGGGTGACCACGGTCGAAAGGCCGCGCTGTTCCTGGCTGCCGCCGCTGAGCCGGACGCTGTTGACCGGGGTATCGAGGGGATCGTAGGTGATGATATTGATCACCCCGGCCGCGGCGTTGAAGCCGTAGAGCGCGCTCTGCGGCCCCTTGACGACCTCGATCTGGCGGATTTCATCGAGTTCGACCGGCAGCAGGCCCCACGAAATGAAGCCAATGCTGTCGTTGTAGATCTGGCGGCCGTCGACCAGCACCAGGATGCGGCCGGTCATCGGCGCACTGTAGCCCCGGATGGAGACATCGGCGCCGTTGGCCGACGAGCGATAGACGTCGATCCCGGCAAAGCGGCGGAGGATCCCGGGAATATCGGTGGCGGCCGAGCGGCGGATCTGGTCGGCGGTGATGATCTCCATGCTGGCCGGCACCTCGGAGGCCCGCTGGGGCTTCCCGGTCGCGCTGAGGGTCACCGGCTCGCCGAACAGGGCTTCCAGCGCACCATAGTCGATGCTCTGGGCGGTGGCCCGGCCCGGCCCGAGGACCAGCGCCAGGGTGATCGTGATCAATATCGTCAGGGGGAGCAACCGTTGCATCGCCACCTCACAGCTCCGTGATCATCATGCGGAAGGACACCGCAAACCGGACCGCCGCGGCATCCGAGGCCGCGCGGTTGACCAGAACCTGAACCCGGGGTTCGGAGGCCACGCCCATCACGCACTGGCCGCCGCGGACGCAGCTGAGATCGGTCGAGATGGTCAGCACGCCGAGGCCGCGGGTCATGTCGGCGATGGTGTGGACATGGGGGCCGAGGCCATCGGTCAGCAGCACGAAGCGAAAGCCTGTCAGACGATCCAGTTCGGTCACCGGCACCGGCACCGGTCGCACCAGGGCGGTACCGATGACGATGCCGGTGTTCAGCACCGTCCGCACTGTTTTCATGTCGGTAAGAGAGAGCGGTTGCGCCGGGTCGAACACCACGGCGAGATCCACCGGCCCGACCGGCGGATTGGCCACAAAGCCGAGGGTGCGCACCGCGACCAGCACATCCTTGACCGTGGTCTCGGCCCGACTCGGTGCCGGCGTCACGATCAGCGCGGCCAGAGCGGAAAGGACGAACAACACCATACGCGCGGCCCGTCTTTCAGGGTCGCCACACCGCCTTGCACTCTCTTGGCCAATCGGACGGCTCACTCTGGTCACCGCCCTGGGCTTGCTCCGCGATGCGCCCGCCATGGGTTCCGTCGGCTGTTCAGGCCGGCATCCTTGATGAAACCCGGGGCTCGGTCAAGGCAAGGTTGGCGCCGGGGCGGGGACTTCAGGAAAGCGGCCACGCTTTGCCGGCGCTGCCCCGGACCGGGCGCCGGCCTTCGATGGCCCGGCCGGGGGAGGGATGGCCGGGCAGCCAGCGGGCGGTCAACTCCTCGGCGAGCAGATGGAAATCCAGGCTGCCCCGGGAGCGCGGGGCGTGCTGGCGGATCGGTCGTCCGACCGCGAAGGCCTCGGCCAGCCGGATGTCGACCCGGATCGAACGCAACATCGTTTCGGCGCCGAAGCGCCGCTCGGCCTGCTCCAGCACCCGGCTGTGAAGGCCGATCCGGCGATCGAACATCATCGGCACGATGCCGATCCGCGGTGGCTCCTGGCGGTTGAAGGCGTGCAGGTTGCGGAAAAAATGGATGAAGCGGGCGGCGCCGTCGAGGGCCAGCGGATGGGGCAACAGCGGGATCAGCAGACCATCGGCCGCGAAAAGGCCGTTCTTGACCGCCAGATCCAGGGTCGGCGGCAGATCCAGCAGCACCAGATCGAAGCGCCGGGCGAGCGGCCGGGTGCGCAGCGTGCGGGCCAGAACCGCGAGGTCGGCGGCGGGGTAGCCGCCGGCAAAGGCCCGGTCGGCGGGAATGAGAGAGAGGTCGGGCCAGGGAGTCGGTCGGATCAGGCGGTCGACGGCGGGCGGTTCCGCACGGAACAGATCGTGGCTGGTGGCGCCGCTATCCTCCTCGACCCCGAGGCCGAGGGCGGCATGACCCTGGGGATCAAGGTCAAGGAGCAGCGTTCGTACCCCCCTCGCCGCCATTTCGACCGCAAGATTGACCGCGGTCGTGGTCTTGCCGATGCCGCCCTTGCGGCTGCCCACCGCGAGCACATAGGGCGCGCCGGGGTCGCCGGCTGCGGCAAGGGCCGGTTCGGCCGGCTCCGGCCGCAGCGCCGCCGGTAGCCGGTTGTCTACGGCGGGCGGGGCTTCCGCGTGGTCCCGGCGCACCTGCGCCTTCAACTCCTCGATCTGTCGCTCCCGGTCGACCAGCGCCATCACAAGATCATCGACGATCGGCACCATCGAAGCCGGAACAGCGACGTCACGCGCCGGGTGGGCGGCGCCTGCGGCGAGATCGGGAACCGACACCCGGGTCGCCGGCCCCAGCGGGTAATGGGGATCGTGCAGATCATAGCCGAGCACCGGGGCGGCTTCGCCCTTGATCGCAAGGCGCGGTCTGACCGGCGCCAGCGGCAAGGCCGCGACATAGCCGTATCGGCGCCCGCCCGAGGCATCGGCCGCTGGGCCGCCCTTGCGGATAATGGTCTGCGGTCCCAGATTGGTTCGCCGTGCCACTTTAACCCCCCGTTCAGGACGGTGAAACGCTTGGAAGATGTCGGGCGGAAACGAGCGTGATCCGCCACAACCGGTCATGACCACCGACAACACCTCGAGCCTAATCTATTATTGTTAGGCCTGCTCGACAAGGTGTGAATGTCTTAGGCTTTATTTAACCATGACCGGCAATAGCAAGATCATCATTCGGCAGCGACCGAACGAAAAGGGGGCGTAAGAGGGGCAAAAGTC
>SESF01030826.1_pt1 | contig 24473 bp, 23 predicted proteins | sample 3171521 | NCBI WGS metagenome assembly SESF01 (sample SAMN10866945, study PRJNA518727) | freshwater metagenome | biome: subpolar coniferous forest; feature: holomictic lake; material: water; isolation source: holomictic Lake 227, 6 m and 8 m depth | place: Canada: near Kenora, Ontario | collected...
CCCCGATCGGGTGGCCCAAGCAGACTGCGCCGCCGTGGACGTTGAGTTTTTCGTGCGGAATGCAGAGGTCTTTCATCGCCGCCATCGGAACCACGGAGAAGGCCTCGTTGATCTCAAAGAGATCGACGTCCTTGACGCTCCACCCGACATTCTTGAGCAGCTTGCCCATGGCGCCGATCGGCGCCAGGGTGAACCATTCGGGCTCCTGGGCGTGCATCGCGTATCCGACGATCCTCGCCTCGACATTGAGGCCCAGCTTGCTGGCCTTATCCCCGGAGGCGACGACCAGCGCTGCCGCGCCGTCGTTGATACTGGAGGAATTGCCTGCCGTCGCCGTGCCGTTCTTTCCGAATGCCGGCGAAAGGCTGCGGAATTTTTCTTCGTTGAACCGGCCCGGTTCCTCGTCATGGTCAATAACGGTGACTTTGCCTTTGCGTCCGGCGACTTCGACCGGAGCGATCTCCCGCGCGAAAGTGCCGTCTTTATCCGCCAGGATGGCGCGCTTGTAGCTCTCGATTGCGAAATCGTCCAACTCTTCGCGAGTGATGCTGTATCGGGCGGCCGCCTTGTCGGCGCAGACGCCCATGTGTTGTCCGTCAAACGCGTCCAGCAGCGCGTCGCGCAGCATGGAATCGTAGATCTCCCCGTGGCCGAGCCGGAAGCCTGTGCGGGCCTTGTCGAGCAGGTAAGGGGAGCGCGTCATGTTTTCAATGCCGCCCGCGATCACGACCTCCGCATCGCCGGCCTGAATGACCTGGGCCGCAGTGGCGATCGCCTTCATGCCGGAGGCGCAAAGGACGTTGATGGTTGTGGCCGGAACATTCAGGGGCAGTCCGGCCCCGATCCCGACCTGGCGTGCCGCATTTGGACGGAGTGAACCGCTGAGAATGTTCCCAACGAAGAGTTCATCGACGTCCTCGGGCTTCACGCCAGATCGGGTAATAGCCGCTCGTACTGCGGTCTTGCCGAGTTCAACTGCCGAAACCTCGGAAAAAGCTCCGCAAAAAGCGCCGAGGGCTGTCCGGGCGCTGCCGGCTAGGTAGATATCCTTGAGCATGGTGGTTGGTAGATACGTTAGTATGATTTAATGATTGGATGATCGGACGGTTAGCGAGTGGCCGGGCCGAAGCGGTCCACGAGCTCTTTCCACGACGTCATGATTTTGGCGTTCGTATTGAGCGCGGTATGAACATTGACCCGCAGGGTGGTCAGCGAGCACTCCAGCAGTTCCTGAACACGGCGCTGCGCGTCGGTGAGCGAGGTGGCCTGGTAAAGGCTCAGTGATTTCTGGAACAGATCGAGAGTCTGGTTGCTCGTGCGGTTGAAGGTCTCGACAAATTCCTCCAGGCGCTTGCGCGCGGCGGGGAAGACATCGGAATTCAGGGACTCGAGTTTGGCTTGGAATTCTTCGGGCGAACCGAGCTTGGTGAGCAGATCTTTCCAAAGATTGATCGACTCTTCCTGAAGCTGGATGCCTGACTTGAGGGCCTTCTCATAACTGAGCATGGACTCATGAAAGACTTCGTTGATGGATTGCGAAGGCATAGGCATGCTGGTGACCTTTTCCTTTTCTTTGCTAGCAGTTGACGTTGCGCTCATGGTTTTTCTGTTTTCTGTTTGGTTTTATTTTTTCAAGACCCAGGAAATGTCTCCATGGGCCCGCGGACGATCAGGCGACGCGCGTCGCATGGCATTGTGCCGTCGCACAAAGTAGTTGAAGTGGGTTCCAATTTGCCAGGTTCCCCCAGGCATGAATGAGCTTGTGATTTGTGCTCAACACAATCGGGGTATTCTCGCGCATGGCCGCCACGTAGCTCTCAAAAAAATCGTCAAGCTTTTCCCTGGCTTGGGGGATCGACGTGGACTCGCAAAACTCAAGGGATTTTTCTAAAAGAGCAAGCGTCTGGCTCCCCGTGCGGTTGATGAGCATTAGGCTCAAGGACGAACTCTCCACCATTTCCTCCAGACGCTTTCGCAACGTGGGAAAAAGTTCGGTGGAAAGGGCATCCAGCTTGGATTTGAGAAGATTATAAGAATCGACTTTGGCGAGCAGGTCCCTCCAGAGCTTGACGGAATCTTCTTGGATCCGAATTCCCGACTTGAGGGCGTTCTCACAGTTCAACATGGCTTCGTAAAGCAGGTCGTTGATCGCTTCGAAGGCGATGGCCTCTTTAGTGGCTGCCTGAGTAGTGCTCACGATGGTTTCTCCTTAACGGTTTTCCGACAGGCCCGGATTCGTTTCCGGGTTTGTCGTTTCAATATCGCACAAATCAGCTTGCCGCGCTACAAAAATTTTGTGCGGGTGCACAACATTTTTCGGGGGCGGCCGTTTGTTCCGATGTGACGGAACACTTGTATTCGTTCTCGGCGGAGGCCGATTCCGCCTTGGGGCGGGAAGCCCACTCTTGAACTCGAAGCCGCAGGCTGGCATCTCGTTCCAGCTTGAACCGGTCAGGTTGATGGCGATTCTCACGGGCCGACTCAATGATTTCTTCCCGCGTGATGTGGACGTGCGGCTGGGCTGCTTTGCCGAAGAACTCGCACCCGAAGAAATTCAAGGCCTCTGCTGCCCAGGACATGAGTGAGACGGAGTCGAAACGGCAGTCGGCGAAAGACATCACCGATTGATCCCTGGCTACCAGGCTCGCGAGCCCGATGAACGAGTTCGCCGCGCTAAAGCTCGACTCCTTGGTTAGAATGACGTCGGGCGAGCCGAACGGTTCCAGAGTCGAACCTTCCTCCGTTCCGGATGACCGCGAACCGCCCAGCCCATATTTGTTTGAGCCCAGAAGATTGGCGATGATTAGCCGGATTGGAATGGAATATTTCATGGAAGCCCCAAGAAACGAACTCTCGACAATGCCGCGAGCCGGAAGCAGGGAGGGATTGAATTTCTTCAACGACGTGTCGAGCGCCCACAGGACCGAGTCCTTCAACTCGACTTTGGATGCGCGGATATCCAGCGAGGGCGACTGCAGCCCGGATACAAGGGCAAGGTGGGCGATCTTCAACTCGGTGGATTTCACCGTGAAAGAGGCGAAATCCGAGTGCGCGAGCACCACCAGGCCTTCGGGATCTCCGAGGAGGGCGAGTGGCTTTGAAATCACCACCGCCTCCTCGTAGAAACCCGATTTGATCCTGATGGTGGCACCGGGTTTTGCATGCTCCACGGCTTTGGCGATCGATTTGAAGTCACCGTTTCCAGTCTGAGAGACAACTATCGGGGTGCTTTCCGGAAAGGTTCCGATCTTTGGCGTTGTATCCTTCATGCTCGTGCTTCTCTTTTGGTTTAGCCGGTTCCGTGAAATGCTGGTTTGAGTTTCGGCTCTATACTACATGTACATTCCGCCGTTCACGCCGATCACCTGGCCGGTGATGTAGCTAGCCTGCGGGCTTGCGGCGAACACGACCGCTGCGGCGATTTCCTCGGGCGATCCCATGCGCCCCATCGGGATCATTGTTCCCTGGAGTTGCTCGAGAGCCGAGGCCGGCATTCCTTTGGTCATGTCGGTCAGGGTATAGCCTGGAGAGACGGCATTCACCGTGATCCCTTTGCGGGCAAACTCGCGGGCCAGGGTGTAGGTGAACGCGATCAGGCCGCCTTTGGTGACAGCGTAGTTGGCTTGCCCGAAGTTGCCGGTCTGTCCGTTCATGGACGCGATATTGACGATGCGCCCCCAATTCTTCTCCACCATCCCCGGCAGCAAAGCATGAGTGATATTGAAGGGGCCGTTCAGATTGACTCCGAGCACTTCGTCCCACATTTGTTTGGTCATCTTGAGGAAGGAGCGATCGCGATTGATCGCGGCGTTGTTCACCAGAACATCAACGGTTCCAAACTCCTCATTGATCGCCTTGAGCATCGCGTCGGCCTGAGCGGCGTCGGAGATGTCCGCTTTGTAGGCTCGCGAGCGCACCCCCAATCGCTTAAGCTCGCAGACCACTTCCTGCGCCGCCTCGTCGGAGCTTTGATAGTTGATCAGTGTGTCACATCCCGCGCCACCCAAGGCGAGCGCGATGGCGCGCCCGATTCCCCGACTTCCCCCCGTTACGAGTGCAATTTTACCGCTGAGATCGATTTTCATATTTCGCAGATAATTCTTAATTGGTGTTTTTTTGGCGTGCAGATGTTGGTTGTTTGATGCGGACGCCCCGCATGGGAACTTTTATATTTCCTCACGCTAGATCCCACAATCGGGGTTAGCACGACTGCGGAACGCATTGAGTCCCGAGCACGCCCCCGGAATATTCACAATTGCTCGTGCGCCAAATCCGAAGGGCGCGCAAAGCGTAGTTCCCATGGCGTTTATCGGGGAACTCCTGAAACCCGCCTGAAGCTAACGCTAGTGTTTCCGCTCCTGCTTCTGGTGCGCGGCTCAGGAACCGCACAGTCCGGGCTCAACTCGCAATGACAGAGGCAACCGTGGCGGGAGCATTGCGCGAATAGCAAAACCGCCTTTTTGGGTGGTGAAATTTAAACCAATTTAGCGTTGCTAATATTGGACGGGGAATCCGTGGATTCCCCGAGTGTATTTTCTGCAGCGGATGCAAAACTTTCCGCTCTTGTTGGAGCGTTGTTTACGCTACGGAGCGGGCCGCCATCCGGCATCGGCCCACAGTTCTCCACTCACGGCGGCATTGGTGATCATGAAGCAGATGGCATCGGCGATCTCCTCGGGTTTGATCAGCCGCTTTAGCTGGGTTTGTGGAAGCACCTTGGTGCGGATGTATTCCTCCCCAAGAGCCCGGACCATGGGGGTGTCGGTAAATCCTGGATGAATGATACTGCATCGGACGCCGTAGTAGATGGCTTCCGCCATGAGGGTCGAAGCGGCTCCTTCCAAGCCGGCCTTGGTCGAGGAGTAGGAGATCTGGCCGACATTGCCAATGGAGGCGATGGACCCGAGGAAAACCACGGCGCCTTGGAGTCCCTCCTCGGGTTGCCAGCGCTTCATCCCGCGCAATTTGCGCTCCTTGGCCAGCGAAGCCACCATCTCAATAGCCCAATAGACCGGGGCTATCATATTGACTTCCACGACACTTCGAAAATCTTCGACCGGATAAATGATCACTTTTCCAGTATCTCTGTCGATGCGCACCGCGAGTGAATCTTTCGTGATGGCTGCGGCGGGGACGCAAATCCGAGGCACGCCCAGTTTTTCCTGAGTCTCGGCATAGACGCACTGGCGAAAGGCCGCATCGGTCGTATCTCCTTTGAATGCAAGGGCTAACTCCCTTCCCGCATGGGAGTTAACTTCTTGGACAACCTCTTTGACGCGGTCGCTGAAATCAACCAGCGCAAGCCCTGCCGCATTGCGCCGTGCCATCTCCATGGCCAGCGAATATCCGATTCCTCCGGCAGCTCCCGTGATTACCGCCACCTGTCCTTCAATCGTCTTTAGCTCCGCCGGCGCTCCAAGGTAATCGTTCATAGTTGGAATCTATTGCTCATGAAAAGCACTGTCAACTGGAACTTTTGTGCGTTTGCGTTGTAGGGTTCTCCCTCGTGGCGAATATTATTTTTGACAAATCGAACAAACTCTTTCAGCCTTGTCTTGAAACGCGGTCGCGGAATCAACCGCCGCTGGCCGTGTTTGTGATGAATCAACAGCCCATGACTCGTAAAAATAGCGATCGCCCCGAAATCCTTGAGATCCGGAAATACCAAAACCGTCGCTATTACGACACGACGCGCAGCCAGCACGTCGGTCTTGCCCAGATTCACAAACTCATTATTGAGGGCTACGACATCAGGGTGATCGACTCCCAGACCGAAGAGGACATCACGGCGAGAATTCTCACCCAGATTTTGCTCGATTATGAACCAATCAAACTGGCCCTTTTCTCAACCGAATTGCTCAGCCGCGCGATTCGCGTCAACGATCGGTTGCTGAAGGATTTTGTGGATCTCTATTTCCGCCAGGCGTTTGAGGCATTTTGTGCTTCCCAGAAGAAGTTTGAGGAGATGATGAGGGAAGCACATCAACTCACCAGCGCCCTGGCGAGTCCTGCGACCTGGATGCGGGGACTCTTTCCGCCTTGGGCGCAACCCGCGACGGGGGCAACCGGGGAGACGCAGTCATCTGCAGCCCCGGCGGAAAGGAAGAAAGTGGCGGCGAAAGCCGACGCCTCGCGCAAAAAGGCGAAGCGCACTACGAGGAAGGCAGCTACGCGCCGCCAGATCAAGAATAAGTAAAAAGAACGTCACCTGGCGGTTTGGTTCGCGAGCGGAGTGCCGGTCGGCGCGGGTGAGGGGAGGGGTGGAACCGTCGGTGTGGCTGCGTCCGGCGACCATTCGAAATCCCCCGTATCAAACGCCATCATGTTGGCAAGGCGCGACGCCGTGAACTGCTCGACCACTGCGCCATCGCTCTGAAATACAGTGGCGGTATTGCTGTCGGGCTCCCTTCCCATCATTGCCCAGCGTAGATTTGGGGTTTCGCTGATATGATCGAGTGGCAATCCGTCCACCGCGGCAAAAAAGCTTCCCGTTTTGTCGGTTTTTACAGCGACTTCGACCGATCCGGGCTTGTCCTGGAGAAGCGGATTCGGGACGAGGGTTAGCTTCAGGGTTGGTGAAGGTGTAAACGGCTTCTCATCGGGGAAGGTCAGTTCTCCGGCAATCTGTTCAAACCGATCGCTGAATCGGATACTTTGTTCGAAGACAACTTTCGGCTCCTCTTTGGGGGCGACTCCGGTGAAATCCAGGCAGCACAGTCGCTGCTGTTTGGAGTTTTGCTCAAGAACGAACACTTTTTCCTCGGTGGGCGATGCCGTGAGCTTAATCGGGGACGGATCTTCGGGTTTCGTCGCAATCGTCCGCAGGGTTTCCCCTTTGGCGGAATATTGTTTTATCGTGTTTTCTTCGATCACCCAAACCGTTCCGTTGGTTCCGGGAGCGGTATCGACCGACCGATGTGCTCTCGGTTTGAAGGGGCCTTCAACGAATCCCCACCAACCGGCCGGGCTTGGTCTGGGGAACTCAAGACTTGGGTTGCGGATCAACCAGGGCTCGGTTTCGCCTTCCGCATTGGGTCCTTTGAATAACACTTCAAAGACCTCCGCTTGCGCTTGGCCGGGAACCATCGCTTTGAGAACCAGGTTTCCCGAAGGAGACATCTCGAGGTTGGTGATCCGGCTTATCCTCAGCGTATCTTCTTCCTCATTCACCCAGTCGTTGCCGATGAAATCGACGCCCTCGATCTCCAGTTCCCCGACCATAAAACCGTGGGCATGGTACTTGCCGGTGGGACAGGCAACGCCCCGATCGTCCGCGCCATCCCAATAGGTGACCAGTCCGTTAAGTTCGGCGGTGAACGCGCTCACTTCCGCCTCACGGTGCAGCACGCGGACAAGTCTTCCTTCGGCATTATAGATCCCGAGCGAAATCGTTCCTTCCATTGGCGGTGGCAGGAACATGATGCGGATATCCGCCGCAATCCCTTCCGCTGCCGACAGCAAAAGGGCAAACGCGACCAGCAACGCCGTTCGGGCGCGCGGTGAACGCGGGCGGGGTGTCGCCGGATTTCTCACGATTGTTTTCGAACGAAGTAACGCCACTCGAGATTGGGGAATAGATTGTCGCGCCATTCGCAGTTTGCGAGAAACTTTTCGTCAATATTGCGTCCGCGAATCTGGTCGTAGAGCCGGGTGAACCGGAGAATGTGATCTTTGGTTCGTTTGGTCGCGTAATTCCGCGCGGTGCCGGTTTTCATCAGGAACGCCCAATCGCTCGACTGGGCCAGCAGCAGTTCGCGCGCGAGTTGGCGCAGCGCCCTTTCAATGATAGGCGTGAGTTTCTCGGCCCTGTAGCCGCCCCGCTCAGCCGGGGCGGTGCTGTTAATGTCCGGTGTGGCCTTCTCTGCAAATTCCGTGGCCAGTTCGGTCATTCGCCGGGCGGCCATGTGGAGGTGCGGATAAATCCACGAATTCGTCTCGTCGAGCCAAACCTCCCAGTAACCTTTGTGTCCCCAGCTTGAGGACGACGGCACCACAAGTTGCTGGGTCGGGTGCTCGGACAAAAACCGGCTCGGTGTCACCATCTTGAATACCTGCTGGTCGTAGGCCGCCTTGCGAATGAATAAATTCAGGAACTCCGGCCCTTCAAACCACCAATGGCCGAAAAGCTCGGCGTCATAAGGGCTGACAACGATCGGCTCAATGTTGGTATTCTGAACCAGTTCCTCGATTTGCCTGGTGCGCGACGCCAGGAAATGGCCGGCGTGCGCGTCGGCGGCGCCCAGGGCCCAGGCCCGATTGTAAATATCCTTCTCCGGAGTGGCTCCGGTGATGCGGTGGTATTTGATCCCGGAAAACTTCCGGACTCCTTCGCGCAGTGCAAATTCCCCAAGCTCGTTTGGTTCCAGGTCGAACCCGATATCCCGGTAGAAATCGCGGTAAGCCGGGTCGCCGGGATACCCATCTTCCTGGCTCCATACCTGGCGGGCAGAATCGCGATCCCGCGCAAACGCCGCCGGCCCCGCCGGGGTGAAGCACGGGGCGTAAATGGCGTACCGCGGACGCGGTTGCCCAAACATGAGCCCGTGCGAGTCGATGATAAACCAGCGGATGTTCGCCTCGGCCAGCATCTTTTCGATCCCTGCGACGTACCCGCATTCCGGCAGCCAGATTCCCTGGGGGTCCCGCCCAAAGCATTCGCGGTAGCTGTCGCGGGCGAGCAGGATTTGCGCACGCACCGCTTCGGGGAAGTTCTCCATCAGAGGGAGGAACCCGTGCGTGGCCGCGCAAGTGATGATTTCGAGAACGCCCTCGTCCTGGAGTCGTGCGAAAACGGAAACGAGATCGCACTTCCACTCATCGACAAACGCGCAGCGGCAGTTCGTAAACCGGTCGAAATAGAACTTCGCGAGCTCCTGGAGGCGTGAATCGTGCCGGGTCCGCTCCAGTTCCTGTTTGGCCAGCGCGATGGCGCGGTCCAGATAGGCCACGTAGCGCTCTTGGAGAAGGGGGTCCCGCAGCATCGAGCAGAGCGGCGGGGTCAGGGACATCGTGAGTTGGAACGGCACGCGATCCCGCACCAGTCCGTTCAGGATCTGGAGCAACGGCACGTAGGTTTCCGTGATTGCTTCGTACAGCCAGTCTTCTTCCAGAAATTCCGGATATTCCGGGTGCCGCACAAAGGGAAGGTGTGCGTGGAGAACTAAAGCGAGGTAACCAGTGGCCATGCTCCCTTACCATGACTAAGGAACGGGTCGGGATGAAGGGAAAAATGAAAACATCGTCAATATCGGGAAAACCCTTATAGGAAGATGCGGAGAGGGGAGACGCGGAGAGGGCGTGGCATCGGGTTCCGTGTTCATTTCGTCCATCTTCCAAAAATGAAAAACCCAGGCCACCCTTCGGGAGCCTGGGTTAAGCGAAGCGCCTTGGCGCTCTGAAAACGACCCGCTACTTTTTTTCTGTAGCAGCGGTCGGTTGGGCCGGAGCAGTCAACTGCGACGGAGCACCTCCGTGCTTGCGCTCTCCCTTTCCATGCCCTTCTTTCGCGGCAAAGCCTGGAAAGATTTCCTCACGGGTGAGTTTCCCATCGCCGTTTTTGTCCAGTTTCTTGAGAGATTCTGCTGCGCCAGCGATCTCGGTCGAGTCGATCACCCCGTCCCCGTTGGTGTCGAGAGCTGAGATGAGGGGGTGAACATGTTTTCCTTGTTTTTCTTCCCGCTTTTCCGCGCGGGCCGGGTCCTTGATCGCGCGTTCTGCCTGGCCGGGGCGCTGGGGACGGAGTTCATCGATGGTCAGCTTGCCGTCTCCGTTCTTGTCGAGCTTCTTGAGCGCTTCGGGAGCGTTGGCGATCTCCTGGGCATCGATCACTCGATCGCCATTCGCGTCAAGCGCCTCCACAAGGGGGAATTTCCGGTGTTGTCCTTTTCCTCCGCGGCCTTCCTGGCCGGGAGTTCCCGCCGGGGTTGGCGCCGTGCTCGATTCGGGTGCGGCAAATGCGGTGAGGGCTGAGACGGAGAGGACCAAGCCCAGGGTGATTACGGTTCTTTTCATAGTCAGTTTTAGTGTCGGTTACAGGTGGATATTGTGTTCTGCACTGGATTAGACCCCGGCATTGTTAAGGATTGGTAGGCTCGAAACGGCTAAATTGTTAAGAAACGGTAAAAAACCCAATTGGGGGGGCGACGGCAGGATATTGGGAATCCAAAGGGGCTGATTGAGGCCTCCGCGCTGATGGAGAGCTTGGGGTAGGGTAATTTAATCTAACCCTCCACCCGGCCCCTCAGCTTCTTCACCGAGCCGCGCTTCTTCTTGGAATCCAATATCCGGCGCTTCAGTCCGCGCGGCTTGGGGCGATTCTGTCGCCGGCTTTTCTCCCGCTGGGACTGGATTTCCGCCCTTGCCGTCGCGCGCTTCTGTTCCAGCGCCTCCGCCAGGCGCTCCCGGGCGAGTTGACGGTTCATTGCTTGCGAACGCGAGTCCTGAGCGGTCACCGAGACTCCGCTGGGGGTATGACGAAGCGTCACCGCAGTCGAAACCTTGTTGACGTGCTGGCCGCCTGGCCCGGACGAACGCGCAAAGCTCTCCTCGATTTCATCCAACCCGATGCCAAGGCGCGCCAGGCGTGCGGCGAAATCGGAGGCCGGAGGAGGTGAATGAGGGTTCAACTTGAAAACTCCAATTGAGTGGTAAAGCCCTTCGCCGCCTTTGAGAGCGCTCCGAAGCCGGAAGGGGGCTTACGATCCGACCTGCGTATCGATCATTTTCCGGAGCTTCCCTTGAAGATCCTCGAGCTTGAACGGCTTCTGAAGGAAATCGGTCGCTGTATCCAGAGTGCGCAGTTCGCCTTCGCGCATGTAGCCGCTCATGAAGATCACAGGGACATGGGGGCGAATGGTCCGGATGCGTTCCAAAACTTCCAGCCCGCTCATGGAGGGCATTGTGACGTCCAAAAGCACGGCGGTGATCGCATCGGCGTGGGTATGAAACTTGTCCACGCCATCCCGGCCATCGCACGCGGTGATCACATGAAACTGGAAGGACTCCAGCATTCGGGTGGTCAGGGTTCGGACACTCTCCTCGTCATCGACCACCAGGATGAGCCCTTCGCCGCTCCAGTGGGACATCACTTGCGGTTCGTCTTCCCGGTGGGGTTCCGCAGCGGCGTCGGCACACGGAAAGAGCAGAGTGAATGTCGTCCCCTCCGTTTCACGCGTTTCAAGCTCAAGGGTCCCGCCGTGGCTCCTGATGATCCCGAGCACGGCCGCCAGGCCCAATCCCCGGCCGGTGAACTTGGTGGTGAAAAACGGATCGAACATCCGGGCTTTCGTCTCGTCGCTCATGCCGCAGCCCGTGTCGGCTATCTCGACGAAAACGTAATCGCGTTCCTCGGGTTGCCCCGTGACGGTCGTGCCGCGGAAGAGCCTTTTCGCGCCATGCACCACGCCGGTGGACACCCAAATGAACCCTTCCCGGTCGGAGATGGCTTCCGAGGCATTGATGATCAGGTTCATGAACACCTGCCGCATTTGGCTGATGTCTCCGTGAACCATCGGCAGCACATGGGCGAGGTTGAACGAAAGCTGCACTTTTTTTGAGACGGAAATCCGCAGGAGCTGGCTCATGTCCCGGATGACCTGATTCAGGTTGAGCATCCGAACCTCGATCTTCCCCTGGCCTGAGTAGGCGAGCATTTGCTTGCAGAGATCGGCCGCCTGCATCGAGGTGCGCTCGATCTCCACCATATATTGCTGGAGTTGTTTGGCTCCCCCGGTCCGCATCAACTGTATTTTCGCCATCTGGGCGTTGCCGAGGATTGCGGTCAGGAGATTATTGAAATCATGCGCGATTCCCCCGGCCAGCACGCCCAGGCTCTCAAGCTTTTGCATGTCCAGGAGTTTGCGTTCCAGCCCGTGCCGCTCCTGCTCCGCCAATTCGCGTTCGGTAAGATCGACACCGAAGAGCAAAACCATCGGTTCGTCGTGATAGGTCACATGCCGACACTGCCAGGAGATGCGTTTTTCTTCCCCGGACTGAGCCACCAGAAGCGTTTCGATATATGGACCGGTCTCTTGCCTCATCAACTCCATGAGGCCTTCACGCGCCGGGGCGAAATCCTCACCCGGGAAGAGCGTTTGAAGCCAGTCCTCCTTCGCCAACTGTTCCTGGGTGTACCCGGTGATCTTTTGAGCACTCTGATTGAAGAGCCGGAGGCGCTCTCTTACGTCAACCCCAATAATGATCACCGTTGCCGATTCGATCAACGCGGCCGCAAACTGCTGGGCTTGCTCCGCGCTATGCATGGCTTGCTCCGCATTGGCCTGCGCAAATTCCGCGTCCGACTGAATCGATTCGGCTTGCGCATGCATTTGGGCCGCATCCGCCTCCGCTTCACGGGCGAAGCGCTGCGCTTGCGCCGCTCTCCGGCAGTAAACCCAGGTCAGGGCGAATGCTCCCAAAATGGCGATTGCCGCTTCCACTCCCACGAGGGAACCATTCAGCATTGAGGTGAAGTCGCTCACTGCGGCAGGCAAACGATTGAAGATGAAATCCATGAGGACGGCTAACTCTTACACTAACTGGAGATTGGGATCAATGTCCGCGGATAGCAATGAATACGATTTATTTTTCATCTTTTGCAATGCCACAAATGCGATCATCGCCGCATTGTCGGTGCAAAGCGCCGGGTCTGCAACCAGCAGTTTCAACCCGTTCCGTACACAGGCCTGCGCCATTCTTTCCCGGAGCCGGCTGTTGCAACTCACTCCGCCGCTCAGGGCCACCATCGTTCGCCCTGCGGATTTCGTCGCCGCGATCGTTTTCGACACCAGCACATCCACGACGGCTTCTTGAAAAGAGGCGCAGAGGTCTTCCAGTCGGTACTCGGCGGTGCCTGCCAGCTTTGGCAGCAGGTAGCGCACGGAAGTTTTCAAGCCGCTAAAGCTGAAATGGAAGTCGCCCGAACCGATCATCGAGCGCGGAAAATCGAATTGTTTCGGATTCCCGCTTCGGGCCAACCGGTCGATAACCGGCCCGGCCGGATAGGGTAGTCCAAGCAGTTTACCCACTTTGTCGAACGCTTCGCCTGCCGCATCGTCATGCGTGCGTCCCAGAAGTTTGTACCGGCCGAAGGCTTCGATATCGACCAGCATCGTGTGCCCGCCGCTGACGATGAGTCCGACGGCGGGGCCGATGGGCACATCCTGCGCGGACGGCTCTCCTCTTTCTGAAGTTTGCGGGAAAAATGGCGAAACGAGGTGACCCTCCATGTGGTTGATCGCCAGGAACGGCTTGTTCAATCCCAGCGCAAGTCCCTTCGCCGAGGAGGTCCCGATCATCAGTGAGGTGGCAAGCCCGGGACCGGCGGTTGCGGCTACTGCGTCGAGCTCTTCCACGCCGATCTTCGCCTGTCGCAACGCCGTTTCGATCACCGGCCGGAGTTGTGTGAGGTGATTGCGCGACGCCACTTCTGGCACCACCCCTCCGAAGGCTTGGTGAATCGCGATTTGCGAAGCGACTTCGCTGGCCAGCAGGCCTCGCTCCGAGCAGAGGACCGCCGCCGCGGTTTCGTCGCAGGAGGTTTCGATGGCTAAAACGATCATGGATGCCAGACCGTAACGCCTCCCGGGTCACTCGAAAAGACCCAATCGAGGGAAGATGGGGGAAGCTTCCTACTGGAGCACCACAATATTGCGAGGCTCTGCTCCGCACACGGGAGCCAGGCTCACTCTTTGATCGAACGTCACGAAGCGCCCTCCTCGACGAACGGCAAGGGCGAGGAGATAAACGTCCGTAATCTGCTGATGCCCTTGAAATGCTGTTCTCTCGAAATGGCTGTCGTCGGTGATTGATAAGTCATCGGCCAAAATTCGTGCCGTTCCCCGGCCTTGGCGGCGGCGAGCTTTTCCAAGGCTGTTTCGAATCCCACAGGCGTCGGGTATTTTGGATTCGTGAGCACGCGAACACACCCGTTCTCGGTCAAAGGGCACGACGCCCAGCCGTCCGATAGATTTTGCGCGATCCAGCCGAGGGCCTTCCGGTGCGAAACATGCTGGCGGTCGAGCAGGGCAACAAGGACACTGACATCCAGAAGGGCACGCATGAGTTTAAATGCCTTCCTCGTCGCAGATGCGCAGCACATCGTTCGTCGTCACCAGTGGACCGGCACGGCGGGGAATCGCGGCAAAGCCCGTTCCTCGTCGTCGGCAAGCTCTTGCTGCCGCAGTTTCAGAAGGATTTTCTCCACGTGTTCAAGCTCCTCCGGGCGCAACTCGCTCAAGGCGGCTTCGATTTCGGTGATGCTCATGTGGAGAACGTAGCCGTTTTGCCCTTCGACGGCAAGCCGGTCCTTGGGTTGGTTGGTATGTTAGTTGATTGGTTGGTGTCGGGGGAAGGCTGCGGAGCCAAGCTCCATAACGAGGCGATCATTTGCGAGTCACGATCTCAAACGCCTGCTTGAGCTTCACAACGCTCAGCTCGGGCGCGACTCCGCGCCATTGGCTGCCGGGATAGAGCACAGTATCGCGCCCGATCAATGAGCCGGGGCTGAGCACGCTATTGCAGCCGATCTCCGCGCGATCGCCCACGATGGCCCCGAATTTTTTGAGGCCGGTCGCCACCAGGCCATTGGGACCTTCTACCGTGATCTCGCTATGATCGAGCTTCACATTGGAAAGAATGACGCCAGCTCCGAGGTGGGCCTTGTAGCCCAGAATCGAGTCCCCGACATAGTTGAAGTGCGGGATCTGCGCCTCGTCGAAAATGATGGAATTCTTGAACTCGCACGAGTTTCCCAGGACGGCCCCGTTGCCGATGATCACGTTTTCGCGGATGTAACACCCGTTGCGAATCTCGCAGTCTTCGCCGATCCACGCGGGGCCTTTGATCATGGCCCCCTGTTCGATGACGGTGCCGCGCCCGATGAATACCGCGCCACTGATAAACGGCTTTCCGATCAGCCGCCCATGAATCGCCGGTTTAAGCCGGAACTGCAAATAGCTGGCGATCTGTTTCAGGGGGGCCCAGGCGTGGGGGACGTTCTCAAAGAGGGCCCGATGATCGGTGTGCTCCAGGTCGAGGTAATTGGCGGGCGAAAACGGCATGTTCATTTACAGGTAAGTTTTTGGCCGTCCTTGGTGTCTTTGACATTCCATCCGGACGCTTCAATCCGGGCGCGGATTTCATCGCTGAGACCCCAGTTCTTTGCCTTGCGGGCCGCGGCGCGTTCCTCCGCGAGACTGAGAACAGCCTCCGGCACGGCTTCTTCGTCGCGATGAAAGGCCAAAACGGCATCGATCCGCTCCCACCATTGCAGCAGGGCGCGGGCATCCGCCGGGCTCAGCGCCTCCTGGTCGAGCGCACGGTTGGATTCGCGGATTACATCAAACAGCACGCCGAGCGCACCGGAGATGTTTAGGTCCTCGTCGAGCGCCTCCTCAAATCGCGTCTGTTTTGCCAGCGAGAAATCCGAGGCGGATTGTTCGCTGCCCGCTTTTTCCGTGAGCCGGGCCACCCATTCGTCGATGCGCGAAAGGGCGCTTCGGGCGCCAGCGAGCCCTTCAAACGTGAAATTCAAAGGCAGCCGGTAGTGGACGCCGATCAGCGCGTAACGAATCTCGCGACCGCTCCAGCCTTTGGAAATCAGATCGCGCAGGCTGTAGAAGTTTCCCAGCGACTTGGACATCTTCTGGCCTTCCACCATCAGGTGGGCGCAGTGCAGCCAATAGCGCACGAACTGGTGGCCGGTGCAGCATTGCGATTGGGCGATCTCGGCCTCGTGATGCGGGAAAATGTTGTCCACGCCGCCGCAATGGATATCCAGTTCAGGCCCGAGGAGCGCCGTGGCCATCGCGCTGCACTCGATATGCCAGCCCGGTCGCCCGCATCCCCAGGGGCTTTCCCACGCGACATCTCCATCGGCTTCGTCCCACGCCTTCCAGAGAGCGAAATCGCCCACGCTCTCTTTTTCATACTCGTCATTGCGAATCCGGCCGCTGGGGCGCAGTTCCTCCAGGTTCAGATGCGCGAGTTTGCCGTAATCCGGGAACTTGCTGAGCCGGAAATAGACCGAGCGATCCTCCGCCTGGTACGCGTAACCCTGCTCAAGGAGGCAGCCGATCATTTCGATCATCCGCGCAATGTAGAGCGGATCGGTGGCTGCCGGGAAGGCGTTCGCCGGCTTGATGCGGAGCGTGTGCAGATCTTCGAAAAACGCCGACTTGAATTGTTGCGTGAACTCCTGAAGCGGCAACCCCGCCGCCCGGCAACCGCGGATCGTCTTGTCGTCCACATCCGTCAAATTCATGACGCGATTGACCTGAAACCCCCGGAGTTCCAGATGCCGTTGGAGGAGATCTTCGAAAATATAAGCCCGGAAATTCCCGATGTGAGCGAAGTTATAAACCGTCGGGCCGCAGGTGTACAACTTCACCAATTTTCCTGCCGGATCGAGCGGTCGGAATTCTTCAAGTTCGCGGGAGTAGGTATTGAGTAGCCGGATAGCCATGGAATGGAAAACGCGCAGAGTAACGCAATCGCGGTCATTTGACCCCATCTTTTTTCCGTATCGTGCAGCCGCCCCAGGGCGTTTGGCTGGCTGGCGTTAACCATTCACGACGCTACAGAGCAACGGCAGCGCACATTCCGGAGATTCGCCGCCCACCATTTCTCGAAAATTCGGCTTGCCCGGGGAATGGCTGTCCCTAAAGTTACCAAATGGCCACTTTGACACCGGTTGCATACGATTCCAAAATCGAAGGCAACGTGATTTTCACCCAGGCGGACGCCGCGATTAACTGGATGCGCAAGAACTCGCTCTGGCCCATGCCCATGGGCCTGGCGTGCTGCGCCATTGAGTTGATGGCGACTGCCTCTTCGCGCTTCGACATCTCGCGTTTCGGCGCGGAGGTGATGCGCTTTTCACCCCGCCAGAGCGATTTGATGATCGTGGCGGGAACGGTCACTTACAAAATGGCGATGGCGGTAAAACGGATTTACGAGCAGATGCCCGAGCCGAAATGGGTCATCGCCATGGGGGCGTGCGCTTCGAGCGGCGGCATGTATCGGAGCTATGCCACGCTCCAGGGAGTGGATCAGATCATTCCGGTGGACGTCTATATTTCAGGCTGCCCGCCCCGGCCCGAAGCGCTGATCGAGGGGTTGCTGACGCTCCAGAAAAAGATCGATACCGAGAAGTCGCTCGGCGAACAAAAGCGCGAGTTCTTTAACTCCGTTGCTGAACAAAAGCGCGAGTTCATCAACTCTTTCAAATCGTAAGCTCTCCGCAAGCCACCTGCCATGACACTCGCTCAAGCCGTAGCCGCCATTGAAGAAAAGTTTTTGGTCCTCAAAAAAACCGAATTCCGGGGAGAAACCACGCTCGTCGTGGATCGCGAAAAAATCGCGGAGATTTGCTCGCATGCCAAGCAGACCGGCTTCGATTGTCTGATCGACCTTTCCGCGGTGGACAATTTTGGCGAGGAACCCCGGTTCGAGGTGGTCTATGAACTTTATTCATTCACGGACAACCATTATCTCCGGCTAAAGGTGGCCGCTTCCGAAGACGACCTGCAGGTTCCCACCGTTTCCGGCGTTTGGGCCGGAGCCGACTGGCACGAACGCGAGGCCTTCGACATGATGGGCATCCGGTTTGCCGGCCACCCGGATATGCGCCGCATCCTGATGTGGGACGGCTATCCGTATCACCCTTTGCGCAAAGACTTTCCGCTTGCCGGCAAGCCGAGTGAAGTGCCCGAGGTGGCCTTCACGAAGGCAGCACCGCTTGAAGGCGGACCTTTTGTGACGGTCCCGAGCACCGCCACATCCCGCGATCGCGAGCCGCGGTCCCGGCAGGTGTAGTGAGAGGAGTCCCGGAATGGGACTGATGGGAGGAATGGGAGTTATGCTTTTCATTTCCTGAAGCCTCCCAACGGCCATCAGGCGAACTCTCAGATTGCTGAAGAATGCCGTCCATGGGTTCGTCCGGCACGTAATCATTGTAAGAGGCCCTCTCAAATGGAGGGATGAACCATGACAAAAGCCCACCGATGTTTCCTTCACCTGGCATGCATTGCGGTGAAACTCAGCAAAGGGCGGAACGCCCGATGGCACTGGGATCACCTGCTCACCGAGTTTAAGCCCCGCAATTGCCGGGACGGACCGCTCTTGGAGAAGGTTAATGTTGTACCTCACCACTAAACCCGGAAAAGGATCGCCGGATGTGGAGCGCGCCTTGGTTGCCGCTGACGGCTATCTTTTCCTGGGGTTGCCCGACGAGGCTTGGAGCGAGTTGCAGGCCATTCCGCCGGATGATCAATGGAGCGCCGATGTGCTGCGGGCACGGATCCGAATCCTGCTTCATCTGAAGCGCTGGAAACAGGCTGAGGAGTTATCGACCGAGGGGAACGGCCTTTATCCCGAAGAAAATGAATTTATGGTGCAGCGGGCCTTCGCCTTAAAGCAGCAGGAAAGGCCGACGGAAGCCGTGCAGGTAATCCGGGATGCCCCGGAGTGGATCCGGGCCACGGGCATCCTCCATTACAATCTCGCCTGCTACGAGGCGCAGATGGGCGACATCGGCACCGCCCGGCAGTGCATTCGAAGGGCGATCGAGATCAACGCCTCGTTCAAGAAGAACGCCAAGCGCGACCCCGACTTGCAGAGATTGTGGAATTGATCGAGCAGAAGAGCCTCCCGCAGGCGCTGAGGCACAGAGATTTATAGAGCCTGAAACCCTCAGCGCCTCTGCGGGAGAATGATCGAACGCTACTTCGGCTCGATTTCTTTATATTGGGTGATCCGGAACTCTTCGATTTTCCCAAAAGCATCCAACGCTTCGTCGTAATGAAACCCGCCGTTGCCACGTCCGATGACGGTGTATTTTCGGGCAATGATGGACCCATACCATTCCGCCAAACCCGGGACGCAAACTTCGTAATCGGGAGCGTTAAGAACCGCCGCGATGGCAGCCGAACCCGTCGCCACCAATTTCTTCGGGATTACTGAGCCATTCCGATCCAGCGTTCTTTCTCCGTTCACGATGAGTTGAGCCGGCATCCGCGAGCTGGGTTCCGTGGTGTTGACCAATCCCTCGCCGAAGTCGATGTCGTCCCGAACGTAAAGCTTGCAGATCACTCCCGGCGGTACGATCAAATATGCCTTGCCGCTTCCGCCCAGTTTCAGCGCGCCATCCACAAAAATGGTCACATAACCCCGTTTTGCACCTGAAGAAGGCGGGGCAACGCTGAAGCTCCCAAGCTCGCCCGCGATCCGATAATAAAACGGATCGAGGGCGCTCCCACCGGAGGGAAAGGGCGCGCCATTCCGATAGTCCGGATTTATCTGAAACTGCTTCACCGAAGGCCGGAGTGGCGGCGGCAGTTCGCGGCTAAAATCGCTGCGGATCGAGCCGGTGACGTTTTGAGAATCAGTGACCGCGCCTTCATGCGTGCTGATGGTTCCCTTGATGATCGCGCCATTTGCCTTCACCTGCTGCCCATTCGTTGCAATGGCGCAGTGGCTCTGAACTCCAGGGCTTCCTTCGCCGGGATAGGTGCCGCAGCCGATGACGCCGGGCATGGCGGGATTCGGAGCCGATTTCCCCGAGTCCCGGGAATCGTAACTGTCCATGTTCCATCCTGGGCTGCTCCCTAGCACCACCTCCTCCTGAGCCACCAAGGCTAAAGCGCTGAGCTTGGAAGGTTTCACCAACGCTTCGGCAACCTGCGCCAGTGGCATGGTCCAGTTTTCAAAACCATGGAAATTCGTCGCCAAGGTTTGGCGCAAGTTCAAAGCAATGACCCGGCGAAGCGCTAACTCCAGGCGATTCGCCCGAGCCCAGCGCGGCTCGGCAATTTCGGACACCCCCTCGGATCGGATTCGAAAAATAACATTGCCGTTGTGGTCGGGTTCGGGATCGGGATAAACGGCGGAAAGCTCAATGTTCGCTTGAGCGGACAGGCCGATAATGGGCGTGATTTCGCAACCCGCGAGCAATAGCGGCTTCACGCCACTTGCGGGTGCATCGCCCGTTGCATTCTCAGGGTCTGGCACCCGGCGCAAAGATGCGCCCGAAGCCGGGGCATTCGATGGACTCTCTCGCTGGGTCCACCCGGCGGCATCCCATGCGTAAGCGGAAAAATCGCCCCCGGCCAAATTAAGCTCTGCCACCGCCCGATCCACTCCCCGCTGGGCGGCACGCCTCGCCTCCTGCCGGGTCGCGGTCTGGATCAATAAATAGTAGCGCGCAGGCACCACCCACAAAATCTCCAGGGCGAGGGCCCCAAGCAAGAGAACCGCGAAGCCGGCCCACAAGACCGGCCCGCCGTGTCGAAATTCAGGAGCGGCAGCCCGGCGCAAGTCTCCAGAACGGGCGAATACCCGGGCGAAGGCTTGGGCGGTCATCACAAGGTCGGGGTGCATTTGATTCGTGAGGAAATCGACGGTGCCCGGCCCGGCGGTGGGAAATTTCCCGCCAATTTAACGGGAACGACTCACGGAGACGCGAAGTTCGGCTTCCGCGTTGCCCGGTCGCACACCCCATGCAATCGGGTGGCAACCTTTGACCGAAACCATGTTGAGGAAACCATGAGAACCATTATCGCAAATTCGAACCACCAGCTTCGGACCGCATCCATCGCTTCGCTGGCCAGCTTGGCCATTATGCTACTCGCGGGCTGCGAAACCGCGCCGCCTGTTCGCGAATACAACGTCTATCACACAAGCCGGGTCGCTCCCGTGGGTGAACGCACCTATGTCCTCAGCCCGATCGTGTTCACCAGGCCGGTGGATCGCTCCTACGACATCATGAACAAGAACTGGGAACGCCCCTGGCCTTACGGACCTTACGGACGAGGGTGGTAAGGAGTTTGTGATGCGGCCCATCCCCACGCATGACGAAGAAGGGCTGCTCCCGGCGGAAAACGGCTGGAAGCCGCTTCTACTATGGAGCATCCCACCGCGTCAGCGGCTTCCTGCTTTCGGAGTCATTTCTTTCCGGCAAACCACCTCGCAAAAATCCCGCAAGGCAGCAGTCTGCCGCCTTTGGATTCCCGGATCGTAAGCTCGCCGGATTCGAGTTCTCCGCCGAATCTTTTGCCAAGAGCCGCCAGGTTATAACGGTAGGCCAACTGGGAATAACCGGAGGCATAGCCGTTGACGGCAAAGAAGAGTGGCGTATCGCTCAGCAGTTCCCGGCAGGAATCCATTAGGGGAACGAAATCGTCTTCGATCTGCCACACATCGCCTTCCGGCCCCCGGCCAAACGCTGGCGGGTCCATAATGACTGCGTCGTAGCGATTTCCTCGCCGCAATTCCCTTTTCACGAACGCCTTCGCGTCATCGACAATCCATCGGATCGGTTTTGCGGCCAGCCCGGAGAGTTCGGCATTGTCCCTCGCCCAACCGACGGAGGCTTTGGAGGCATCGACGTGGCAGACTTTGGCGCCGGCTTGGGCACAGACCAGCGACGCTCCCCCGGTGTAGCCAAAAAGGTTCAACACCGAGATTTCCCGGCCCGCCGTGCGGATTGCTTCCCGCATCCAGTCCCAATTCGGGGCCTGTTCCGGAAAAATGCCGGTATGCTTGAAGGCGGTCGGACGAATATTGAAGGTCAGATTAGCCAGGCGGATCGTCCATTTTTCGGGAACCGCTTTGGTGAAATTCCAGCGGCCATCGCGCCCCTCGCGCACAAAGCAGCCGTGAGCCTCCTTCCAGAGCGCAGCATCGGATTTGCGCCACAAGGCTTGCGGGTCCGGCCTGCGCAACAGCACCTTGCCGTAGCGCTCCAGTTTTTCACCATCGCCGCTGTCCAACAGTTCGTAATCGGCCGAGGGCTCAGTAATGGCGATGATGGGTAGAAGATCTCGGTTCACTTGACGAGGACGCTAGCAAAACGGCGGGTTTGTTGCCATCGGCAAATTCCATTTTGTCCGGACACGGGCGGTCAAAATCCGGCACTCTGCCTTCGAAAATTGACCGAACTATAATCCTAGAAAGCAATTGGATTTCGCGAGGCTCTTCTGCCGGATCTAGGATAATTCAAACTTTGGGAGCCACTCCGGCAGAGCCCGGGGGACCTCCTGTTGGGCTTTAGATCGCGAAATCATTGTATTCGGGTTTCACGACGTTGGTCGGCGGGAAGAGCATGCCGGCGGCAACCGTGGCGTTGGTGCCTTGTTCGATCAGGATGAAGGAACCGGTGAGGCGGTTGGTGCTGTAGCCATCGAAGTGCAGCGGCTTGGAAGTCCGCAAACGGATTTCGCCGATGTCGTTGAGCGTCAACTCGCCGGGCGCGGGCACGGGTTCGAGGTTGGTGATGTTCAGCCGGTCCTCGATGCTCGTGACCACCGCCTGGACCGTCTGCGTGGTGTGCTTGAGGAGATATTTCCGGCCTGGCTGAAGCGGGCGCGAATGCATCCAGCAAATCTTGGCACGCAGTTCGGTGTCGGCTCCCGGGAGATTATCGAGGCCGACGATGATGTCGCCGCGGCTGATGTCGATATCGTGCGCCAGCACCAGCGTAACCGATTGCGGGCAGAACGCCTCTTCCACCGGACCGTCATACGTCAGGATCTCTTTCACCGTGGTCACCAGCCCGCTCGGCAGGACCATGACCTTTTGTCCGGTCCGGACAATGCCGCCGGCGATCTGGCCGCTGAAGCCGCGGAAGTCGTGCAGCTCGGGATTGGTCGGATTGCTCGGGCGATTGACCCACTGGACGGGCAACCGGAAGCCGTTGAGATTCCAATCGCTGCCGATGTGGATCGATTCGAGGTGACCAAGCAGCGTGGGCCCCGGGTACCACGGCATATTCTTCGACAGATCGACCACGTTGTCGCCGTGAATCGCGCTGATCGGGATGAACTGCACATCCTTCATGTCGAGCCGCGGCAGGAATTCCTCGAATTCGTCGCGGATCTCCATGAACCGCTCTTCGCTCCAACCCACCAGATCCATCTTATTGACCGCCACCACGAGATGCGGGATGCGCAGCAGCGAGGCGATGCAGGTGTGGCGGCGGCTTTGTTCGATGACGCCCAGGCGCGCATCGACGAGCACGACCGACAGGTTGGCGTTGGAAGCGCCGGTGACCATGTTGCGGGTGTATTGAACGTGGCCAGGGGTGTCCGCGATGATGAACTTGCGGCGTGGCGTGGCGAAGTAGCGGTAAGCGACGTCGATGGTGATCCCCTGCTCCCGCTCGGCCCGCAGTCCGTCGGTGAGATTGGCCAGGTTGATCTGCCCGCCGCCGGTGATGTCGGCGGAGCGCTCGAGGGCTTCGATCTGGTCCTCCATCAATGACTTCGAGTCATAGAGCAGGCGGCCGATAAGGGTGGATTTCCCGTCATCGACACTGCCGCAGGTGTTGAAACGAAGGAGATCGATGGGATGGTGTGCTGAAACGGTCATTGGAAAAATGTTTCTGAGAAATATTCGGTTTGAATTTTTTGACAGGATTAACAGGATTTATTGGATTCTCAGGATTTCGCCCAAGGTCTGAGATGGCGGGTTAGTAGTCATCGCTTCTAATCCTGTAAATCATGTCAATCCTGTTAATCCTGTCTAAAACAGGGGCGCGCTCGTTAGAAGTACCCAGCCTTTTTGCGGTCCTCCATCGCCGCTTCGGAGGATTTGTCGTCGGCTCGCGAGCCGCGTTCGGTGACCCGGGCGGCGGCGATTTCGGCGAGGATATCCGCCACGGTCGTTGCCGGGGATTCGACACAACCGGTGCTGATGATGTCGCCAATGGTGCGGACGCGGACGACGAGCTTCTTCGTCTGCTCGTTGGCCTTTGGCGGAACGAGATCGTTCACCGGGAGCCATTGGCCATGGCGGCGAACACATTCGCGATCATGACTGAAATAGATTGTCGGGACTTCCAGATTTTCTTTGCGGATGTATTCCCAAACGTCCATCTCGGTCCAGTTGCTGAGCGGGAACGCACGCATGTTCTCACCCGGATTTACTTTGGTGTTGTAGAGGTTCCAGATTTCCGGGCGCTGATTCTTTGGGTCCCACTGGCCGAATCCGTCGCGGAAGCTGAAGAACCGCTCCTTTGCCCGCGCCTTTTCCTCGTCGCGCCGGGCGCCGCCGATGCAGCAGTCGAATCGGAACTCCTCGATGGCCGCGAGCAACGTCGGGATCTGCAACCGGTTCCGGCTGACCTCGCCCGGAGAGGGAATGGCGATCCCTTGGGCGATGGCGTCCTCGACCTTGCGGATGATCAACTTGGCGCCGAGTTCCTTTGCGCGCCGGTCGCGGAATTCGTTGAGTTCAGGGAAATGGTGGCCGGTGTCGATGTTGAGGAACGGCATCGGGATATCCGAGGGCCTGAAAGCTTTCTCGGCCAGGCGCAACAGGCAGATGGAGTCTTTGCCTCCGGAAAACAGGAGGGCCGGGCGTTCGAATTCCGCCGCCACCTCCCGCATGATGTGGATGGCTTCGGTTTCAAGATATTGGAGGTGGTCAATGTGATAACTGCTCATTGAAATTTGGTCTGTTTTGCGTTTCACCGCAGA
>SESF01026516.1_pt1 | contig 24437 bp, 10 predicted proteins | sample 3171521 | NCBI WGS metagenome assembly SESF01 (sample SAMN10866945, study PRJNA518727) | freshwater metagenome | biome: subpolar coniferous forest; feature: holomictic lake; material: water; isolation source: holomictic Lake 227, 6 m and 8 m depth | place: Canada: near Kenora, Ontario | collected...
CTTGCATTTTCATTGGTCCTGGCAACGGCCACTTGCGTGGCGGAAGAGGAATACACAAGTGCGCGCTCCAAGGAGGCCTGCCTGGCTTACCGGGCGAGCGCGTTTTCCCAATTGTCAGTGGATTATTTCGCCCGTTTCAGTCGCGACCCGGAGGCGACGCCTGCCAAGACCGAGATGGTGATCGGCAAGACCTGGCGCATCCTGCTGCCCGTCGATGCTAAACCACTGACAGGACTAATGGCGGGCCATCTTAGGGATTTTCTAAACCAAAGAATGGAACTGAACGTGTCTGTCGAGAACCGGGCTCCCGAAGCCTTGTCCAAGAACACAGATGAAACTGTCACGCTCCTCGAAACCGAGGTTGGCGACACAAACACGCCCCCGGAATCTTTCAGTATCACCGCCGAACCACGGAGAATCATCGTGCAGGGCAAAGGCTCGATCGGCCTTCGCAACGGCATCATCAAACTGGTCAGTGTCATCGGGCTCAGACAATCGCCCATTCTGGAACTGGGTAAACAGGTTTATGAGCCCCGCGTCCGCCTGCGCGTCGGCGAAGTCCCCTGGATGGGTTCGTATCGCGACCTCGTCTTCATGGGGTATAACGGTGTCGTCCTTTCCGGAGCGGAAAGCAAAGGCAGCTTCCGGCCCATTCCCGATCCGATCTTCAGCATCTATGCCCTCTCCACCAGTGACGCCATTCCCGAACTCAAGACTCTGCGAAATCCAGAAGCCTTTACTCGATTGAACCGGTACGCTGAAGGGGCCCGGAAGTATGATCTCCAAACTTACATTTGGTTAAACCTGCGCCCCATATTCACGCAGGATCACCCCGCCTTCAAAGCTCACCCCGATATCCGCGGTGCACTGATGTACGACGACACGACCTGGTATCAAAAATCCGGGAAATACATCCTTTGCACCGAATCCCCCCTGGTCCGGCAGTATATTTCCGAAACGGTAAAAGGCATCTTTCAGGCGCTGCCCGGTTTGTCCGGCATTGGCGTGATCATCGGAGGTGAAGAATTCCACCACTGCTTCATGCGGCCCTATGCGGTTGAAAAGGGCCACACGACTTGTCCACGTTGCGAAGCTCTCGGTCACGACACCGTGGTGGCGAATCTCTGCAATTACATGGCTGACGCTGCGCGCCAGATCAATCCTGCCGCCGAGGTCTTTGCCTGGCCTTACTCTGCCGTCGCTGTCTGGTCCATCGGCGACCCCGCACAGTTGGGTTTCATCCGCAAACTCAAACCCGGCGTGGCTCTGTTCACCGATATCGTGAAAGACGACACCGTCAGTAAGCCCGATGGTGTCGGCAAGCTGCTCTGGGATTACAGCATTGATCTGCCTGGCCCCGGCAAACTTGCCCAACAACAACTCAATGCCTGCCACGAGCGAGGCATCCCCATCCACTTCAAAAGCGAACCCGAACTGGCCTTCGAGGCATCGAGGCTGCCCGGTTTGCCCTGTCTGGATCGCTGGGTGAAACGCGCTGAGGCGATGACCTCCTGCAACGCCGACGGTGCCTGGGTATTCCCCTGGTTTGTGCCGTATTTCGGCGCGAGCACGGCCGAAGTGTTCAGCTATTTCTGGTGGCAGCCCGCGCCGGCTGCGGAAGAATTTCTGCGGCGGTTCGCGGACCGCATCGCCGGCCGAAAGGCAGGTCCGCATCTCAGAAGTGCCTGGCATTACGCCTCCCAAGCCGTGGACTATTCGCCCGAAATCGGTCCCTACTTTACCGGCGTTTATTACCTGGGCCCAGCGCACCCGATGTGCGCCGACCCGACCGCCCAGCTACCTGATGAATTCAAGATGAGCGGTGGAGCAAGTTTCGTCCTGCCTCCGACCGGAGATGTCCCCGTCTTTGCCAAGCTCTATCGAAAGATGGCGGATTCCCTTGACATGTCGGTCAAAGAAATCAACTTGGCCGACCAAGTTGCTCCTAAGACAAACTGCTTCGCCTACGATGCCGAGGTCTCAAACCTGCGCTGGTTCTACCACACCTTCAGAAGTGCCGCCAATTACTATGAATCCTGCCTGCTTCGCGACAAACTGCTCGGCTTCGCGAAAGGACGCGAACGGTCCCCAAGCGAAGTGGCGGAGGCCAGGGGGCTTTACGGTCAGTGGCGGAAAGTCCTGTTGGATGAGAAGCGAAACGCAAGGGAAGCCATGCCCGTGATGGCTGCCGACATGAGGCTGGATTTCTATCATGGCTTTGCCGGGAGCGTCGCCCCTGGCCAGGCCCACGGCGCCGACATGATTCGCAAGAAGCTCGAGATTCTCGAAATCGAAATCAACCAGTTTCTTCCCGCCCTCGCAAAACGTTGTGGATTCGTGACCGAACCTTCCCGCCTCGATGATCCGTAAACAACCCTGGCGAAGCAGCTATTTCCAATGAATTTGCTTTCTTGATGCTGCGCGGTTCATCCAAAGCTCGAACCACACAGGCATCCCGACCCACACGAGATTGAACATTTATTAGGTCTTCCAGTCCGCCGGGTCACCCCCGAGAGGGCTGACCAGCCGCCGCGGCAAGTTGCGCGCCGAACTCCCGAAAGCTCCACCGCGACTTGCCGATTTGCCATGCATTGTCCGGGGCCATCCCCGGGTCAATGTCGGCAAATATGAAATCCTCGTGATGCCGACGGCTGCGGACCACGATCTCCCCATACGGGTCCATGATATAACTATCGCCGTAGCCGACGCCCTCGTACCGCTGTATGCCCGGATCGAGGCCCTCGCTGACATTGTTGCCCCGAACAAAGTAAACGCGGTTCTCAACCGCCCGGGCAACATGATCGGCCCGCACCTCCTGAAAGTGGGTCAGGAGATATTCCTTGCTGATGTAGTTGTAGTGAGGCGAGAAGATGATCTTGGCCCCCTTCAGCGCCAGGATGCGGGCCGGTTCGATGTAACCGCCGTCGGAGCAGATCACGATGCCGAACTTCACGCCATTCCGCTCGAACACGGGGAACTCGCGCCCCTGCTGGTGAAACCGGTGGTAAGCCGAGCATTTGCTGTAGATGCCCTGCACCCGCCCTTGGCGGATTACCGCGGCGGAGTTGTAGAGGTCCTCTCCGCGCCGCTCATTGAAACCGACAATGTAGGTGGCCTCAAACCGGCTCGTGCGGTCGAGGAGCTTGAGCATGCTCGGCGAATCAACGGCGAAGGCGTCCTTGCGAGCCGGCGCTTCGGTGTCGGGATAGCCGGTGAGGAAGCACTCGGGAAAACAAACGATCTCGACGTGCTCCCGGTCGGCTCGCTCTAACCCTTGAACAACTTTGCCCAGGTTGGTTTCAAACGCCCCGCATTTGGATTCAAGCTGACAATGCCCGATCCTCAGGGTGGTGTTCTCTTTTCGATGGCTATCCGCGGTCGGCAACGCCGATGAATTGCGAGCAGTCTGTCGTTCCGCAGGCGTGGCAGGGAGGGTTGAAGGTGCATTTGAATGGGCGCCCGCCGCGGCGGCAACGATGGGTGCAGCGCCGCTTGCGATGGCAGACAGGCGGACAAATTTGCGACGGGAGATCGGTTTCATAACACGGTCGTTGGCTGTTGGCCGGCTTAAGTTTACAGGAGGGTGCATTTGAAAAACAGATGGAAGTCACGCCAGCAATTCTCATTTTGGTTCCGGCCTTGGAAGGTAAGGCGCGTCACTCCGTGTACGCCGGTCCTCGCGCGCTCAGGCCAAGCCCGTCGGCATATCCCCCACTAATCCCCAAGTAATCCCCTTCTATGCCTCATGTATACCCCCTGTATGCCCCTTCTATTATCATACAAGGTGATTATAAGTGGTTTAGAGGGGGTATACAGGGGGAATACAGGGGGTATAGAAGGGGATATGGCGCAAACCAAGGCGGGCACAACCAAGGCATGGGCTGGAAACCGGAGGGATTGTGCTGGCTTTTGCGGGCGCTCAGCCTGCTGGGTGGGGATACGGGCGGAGATGGTTTGGGGGCAGGCAGCGCTAGCCGTTAAGTTAGATGCACGGTTTGGATAAAGATGCGCCGGCCGGCGGGCAGCAGGCCCAGGATGCTGTAGGGCGAGTTCGCAGCCCGACAGGCTGCTGGACTCGGAAAGCAGGGCGCGCCCCCAAATGCCAAAATGAGATTTGCTGAAGTCACGCCGGTGAGAATTGACCGGACCGGTCTCCTGACGCTATGTTCCATAACGTTTCCATCACTATCGGTGGCAGCATACCAGCACAAACAAACAATATCCTGCCAGTAGCCGTTTTCTGATTTTTAGCTTCTGCTATACGTATCGTCCAACAGACCATGAGCTAAACATTCGAACCAAATCCGCAGTCAACCAAGTGGATCCAAATAATTACTGCAATAATACGGTCCTAAAACATGAACATTAATCGTCGCGATTTCGTTAAGACCGCATCCGCCGCTGGGCTGGGTCTGTTGGCCCGCAACGCATTATCGGAAACCAATCCAGCCTCCAAAACGCCACTGATTGGCAAGCAGGCCATTACCGACCGAATGGCTTTCGGTGCGTGGATCAACGATGTCCGGACCGAGCCGCTTCCGTTTGGTTCCTGGCCGCCAGTGATTCTCGATGATATCGCTGAGCAGAGCATAATACGGACAATGGATTTGCAGGCCAAGTCGGGCTACAACATGTTTGACATGTTCGGTCTGTTCGCCGCCTGGGGTTGGCCGGTGGACATCGTCAGCGCCGTGGATAAAGACCGGGATGCCCGCGTTCGAAGAATCATGCGAGCTGCACATGACCGCGGCATAAAGGTGGTCTATGGCCTCGGGGTCTATAGTTGGGGATTTGACAAAATCATCGAAGCCGACCCTGCAGTGAAAGGGCCCAATCCGCACGCGATGTGCGCTTCCAAAGAAGAATCGTGGCAGTGGCAGAAGAAGATCATCGATTTCATCCTGCGCTATGATTTTGACGGCTATCACCTGGAAGCCTCCGATTTGGGCCGCTGCACTTGCGATGCCTGTATGAAGAAATGGCCGGTTCAGGCCACCTACTACAATGGCATCACCGCGCGCTGCGCCGACTACATCCGCAAGCAAGCGCCCGACAAATATATTGCCGCAATAACGATCAGTTGGGCGGACTGGAACACCGGCTTCACCGAGGAAGACAAGACCAACCTGGTTGAACTCAGCAGCAAGGTGGACAGCATCCTGGACCAGGGTCATCACGGGCAATACATCAAGCAGGCTGAGCGCAAGGCGTTCATTGAACGACTGCACTGCAAGTTTGGCACGTCGGGAGGTTTCTGGGTTTATCCACCGTTCCGTTGCCATCGCCAGCGTTGGTTCCTGCCCTACACCCAGAAGACCGGGGCGCATATCAAGCAGCTTTATGCCGACGGCGGCCGCGCGACCCTTTATTACCAGGGACCGATTACGAATCCCGGGGTGGAGGTGAACATCGCTTTCGGCGGCAAGATCATGTCGGACACCAGCCGGAGGGTGGAGGATGTCCTGGCGGAGGTCCTCGAGGAACTGTACCAGCCCAAGAGCCCGGTGGCGCTGGCCAAGCTGGTGGAAACCTTCCAACTCGCGGAGAACGGTTACTTCAGCAACATGGACTATGATGCGGATGGCGTCCATTTGAAGGCATTGCCGGCTTATCCGGGGCCGGGAGAACTGCACATCGGATTCGGAATCGGATTGGCAGGTGGCACCTCGGCCGTTCCCGTTTATCTGCTGGAACCCAACCTTATTGATAAAGGCAGGGCAGCCTATGCGAAGGCGCTGGAAGCGTGCCTAAAGAATGTTTGCGACATAGAAGATCAGTTCGCGGCAGCCCAGAGAATCCAGCGCCTGAAGAGCTCCATTTACACTGCCCTGGACGACGTAATTACCATTGCCTACGCGCGGGAAACAGCCAAGAAACCTTGATAGAGGAGGCATCCTGTGACTTCAGACCTTGAGTCCGGCACGGCGTGCGCCATCGCACGGCGCAAAAAGCTACAGATTAAACGTAAAGGCAAGGTCGCAACACTCGGAGCTTACAGCTATCTAATGGCTCTGCTGTTCGTTTTGTTCGGTTGCGCGCTGGCAACCAGCGCGGAGATTCAAAAAGACAAGACTTATGGCACGGACCAGCAGCAGGCTAGCGAATGTTTCTTGCCCGACGTGTTCTCCTTTCGATACGGATGTTTCCGTCCTCAGGTGGATCTGAATGGAACCTGGCAGTTCCAGTTGGACAAAGAAGGGGTCGGGGTCGCCCGGGGTTGGCATGAAGGCAAGGGAAGCTTCGACCGCACCATCGAAATTCCTGGCGTGCCGCAGGCCCAAGGGATCGGCACGCCGAATTCCCGGCAGAAGAGCCAGTTTCTGGATTCGTTCTGGGTGAGGCGCAAGTTCCAGATGCCGCACCTTGAGTCTGGCAAGCGCGTCTGGCTGAGGCTGGGCGGCGTCCTCCCCGCGGCGGAAGTCTATCTCAACGGCAGGCGTGTCGGCTATACCAAGAGTTCGCGCACACAGCAACGAGTGGACGTCACCGAATTCGTGCAGCCTGGGGCGGAGAACATGGTGGCAATCAAGGTGTGCGACTTCCCCAAGGTCCGGCTGGATGGAATGTATGAATGGCAGGAATTGAGCATGACCTGGTCGGGTGTTTACCGACCGGTGTGCCTGGAGATCACCGACAAGGTCTCGTTAATAGACGAATACATCCAGCCCAGGTTGATGCAGTCGAAGGCGGCCGTGAGTTTTGCGCTGTCGCATCCTTCGTCGTCGCCGCTCCGGGTCGTGCTCAAGGCGACGGACGGGCAGCGAACGCTGGGCAGCACCGAAGTCACCCTGCCGGCCGGTCGGACCGAGGGCAATGCAGAGGTGAAGCTCCGCGAGTTCATCACCTGGTATCCCACCCATCCCAAGCTCTACACGATGGAGACGCTGATCTACCGCGAAGGGGGGCGGCAGCCCATTGACAGATCCGGGCTGCGCTTCGGCATGCGCGAAATCTCCACCACCACAAACAAGTTCATCCTGAACGGCAAGCCCATTTATGTCCGCTGTATGGGCGACATGGCCCTCTATTTGGATACGATTGCTCCGCCGGTGGACCTCAACTGGTACTTGCCCAGGCTCAAACTCGCCCACGACTTCGGGATCAACATGGGCAAGGTCTGCGTGGAAACCTGGTCGCAGGACTTCGTGGAAGCCGCAGATGAAGCGGGGATCATGCTCATCCAGGAAATGCCCTTCGGCGTGGGGCCGGTGCTCAGGGCCAACCGCTACACGATTGACAAGGAGTTTAGAAACTACTTTTCACAGGAGCTGGACGGCCTTGTCAAACAAAGCCGCAATCATGCGAGCGTGGTCAGCTACAGCATGTCGAGCGAATTGGAGTTTGGCGCCCAGACCCAGGAATCATTTAACTTCTTCAGCCGGGAACTCACCTCGCAGGCGAAGAAGCTGGCGCCGCACGCGCTCGCCATCGACTGTACCGGCTACCTGGACTCCGTAAAGACCACCAAGGGCGACCGGATCACCGACTTCTATGCCTCGATCATCCCGACCTGGAGCAAGGAAGTGTTGGACGAGACGGTGGTCAACAACGACGGCCAGCATCCGGCCTTGTTGCACGAGTGGAACTGGTGGAGTTGCTACCCTGACCCCAACGACAAACCCAAGTACAAAGACACGCAGATGCTGCCCACCTGGTTCGACACGCTAGTCGAGTCGGCGCGCAAGAACGGTCAGGAGGAACTGATCCCGACCTACCGAAAGAACTCACTGTGGGTGCAGGCCCTTTCCCGGAAGGACGGACTGGAGTATGCCAGGCGCTGCCCGCACGTTGAAGGCTTCATCCTCTGGTCATGGGTGGACTTTCATCAGTATGCCGAAGGCGTGGTGGACGATTTTTGGCAGCCAAAGAACGTCTCAGCCAGGGAGTTCCTGAAGTCCGTCGGCGACACCGTGGTCGTGTTGGCCAAAGAAGGCAATCGCGCGCTCAGGATGGGTGGGCTCGGGCAAATTCCATTGGCCGTGAGCCACTATGGCGAAGCGAATCTTGCCGGCTCCGTTCTCAAGTGGAAAGCAGTCCGCGGCGACAAAGTTTTTGATCAAGGGCAGCTAAAGCTGGCATCCGTCAACTACGGTGAGCTGACCCAGGCCGGAAACGCGGAGGTAAACCTGCCAAACGCCGACAAAGGGTATAAGATCGAGCTGCTGGTTTCGCTAGAGAAGCGCGGTAAAGTGGTAAACGCGAACAACTGGTCTTTTTGGGCGTTTGCCGAGCCAGCGCTGGATGTGGTCTCGCTTGGGCAGGTGACAAACGCTGGCTATACCATAGGTGATACGGTGTTCCTCCGGTTGAACCCCGCCAGTTCTGCGCTGATACCCAGGGAGACAAAGTTGGTCGTAGCCGATGGGGTGAACCAGGCGCTGGAAGAGTACATCAAGGCCGGGGGAAAGTGCCTGCTAATGACCAGAGGCGCGGTGATCGAGCAGGACAAGATATACTACAAAGGGATGCCCAATTTTTACACCTATTTCCGGGCACTGCCCTGGAACGCCGGGCCGGGAAATGCCGGCTCGGTGATAACGCCTCATCCGGCGCTGGCAGGCTTTCCCTGCGAAGACTTTTGCGACCTGCAATTCGTTTGGGCCATCAGGGGCGTCGTCCCTATGAACTTCGAGCCGTTGCGGCAGTACGGGGTGAAGCCGATCATCCGCATGATTGATTTTTACAAGAACAACGCCAACAATGCACATCTGCTGGAGTTTGGAGTCGGCCAGGGCAAGGTGCTCGTGACCAGCCTCAACCTCAGGACTAACCTGAACCAGAAGCTCGATGTGAGAAATCTGACTGCATCTCTGATACGTTACGTCCAGAGCGAACAGTTCGCCCCAACCGCCCAGGTGCCCGAGGCGGAGTTCGTGCGGCTGTTCAGCCCCCGCCCTGAACCCAAGCCGCCGGCTGAAGCTCAGCAGAAGAAAGAAAAGCAATAGAGCGGTAACAAGGATGCAATCAAACACCCGACTAAGAAGCAGGCTGGGATTGCTCGCTCAAGCATTCGTGTTGGTGGCAGGAGTGTTGACTCTCAACGCGGAAACGGCCGGGCCTATCGAGCTTGAAAACGAGTATGTGAAATATGTCATTGCGGCGGATGGCTCGAATTCCGGTTTTGTGGACAGGAAGTCGGGAACGGACTACTGCGACCACAAAGGAGCCACTAAGTTCGCGAGGTTGAGAAAGACCGGGAAGCAATATGGGGCAACGCACGCAACATTTGCCGACGGCAAGCTACAAGTGCAATTTGGCGAATCCGGCGTAACGGCTGTCATCCGGGTGGCCATCGAGAAGCGATATTTCACGTTCGAGTTGCTCTCGGTGAGCGATGCGGCGGTTCAGGAAGTGGTATTCGTTGATGTGCAGCTGACTGTTGCGGGGTCGGTGGAGGATAAGTTCCAAGCCTGCGCGCTGGCTTTGAGTATCCAGACGGACATCAACGATCTGCCCGGCCCGAGCCGGCACCTGCTCGCAAGTTGTTTTCCTCGTCCGGGTTTCGTGGGCGCCAAGGCCGCGATCCTGGGCTGCCCGCAGGGGGAGCTTCGTAATGTCATAAAGGAAGTTGTTAGGGCGAACAGGGATCTTCCGCAGACCGACCGTGGCGGACCGTGGGCACTGGATGCGGGAGCCAACCGCGGCTCCTATCTGATAGATTATCCGGGCTCCATTTCGGAAACCAACGTGGATAAGTGGATTGCAACCGCCAGGGGAATAGGCGCGAAGCAGATTGATTTTCATACGGGGCATACGCTGCGTTTTGGAGATTATGAGCCGGACCCGAAGGTCTATCCGAAAGGCTTCGACAGTCTCAAAGCGGTCATTGATAGGCTCCATGTAGCGGGGATTGCCGCCGGCCTGCATACTTACGCTTTTTTTGTGGCCAAGGACAGCAAATGGGTCACACCGGTGCCGGACAAGCGGTTGGGGAAAGACGCAAGTTTTACGCTGGCCGCGGCCCTGGGGGAAACCAACCAAACCGTCGCGGTGGAGGAAACTACAAAGGACATGTCCACGCTGACGGGCTTCCAGGTGCGCAACAGCGTGACGGTGCAGATTGACGATGAATTGATCACCTACGGCGGCATTAGCAAGGAACCACCTTACGCATTCACCGGTTGTCAGAGGGGCGCCCACGGCACTAAGGCGACCACTCATGCGGCGGGCGCCAAGGTTCACCATCTTAAGGAATGTTTTGGCCTGTTCACACCGGACGGCGACTCGTCGATGTTCGAGGAAGTCGCCGAGCGGACCGCCGATGTATATAACCAATGCGGGTTTGACATGATCTACCTCGATGCGCTGGATGGGACGGACATTCTTGGCCGTTGGCCCAACAGCTATAAATATTACGCCACCAAATTTGTCCATAAACTCTGCCGCTCCATGAAGCGGCCGGCGATCATGGAGATGAGCACCTTCAACCATGATCTCTGGTTTGCCCGTTCCCGCATCGGGGCTTGGGATGCGCCTTCGAAGGGATACAAGCGCTTTATTGATCAGCATTTTCTCGACAACAAAAGCAGCCAGCAGTTTTTCCTGCCGGCCAACCTCGGCTGGTGGTGCGTCTTTGACTGGTCAGCGAAGGATAGGATGCGGACATTTTCGGATGACCTGGAATACATTATGTGCAAGGCCATCGCGGGCGATCACAGTCTCTCCTGGCTGATGGGATTTGACCCGGACACGTTTGAGAAATCATATAATGCACAGCGACTGGGGGCGCTGGTCAAGCAGTACGAGGAATTGCGCCTCGCGAATTATTTTCCACCTTCCGTTCGGGAGAAGCTCGGAACCCCGGATAGCGACTTCACCTTGGAGAAGACCGCCGGGGGGCAGTGGCGCTTCCGCCCGGTTAAATACCAAACCCACAAAGTCCTGGGCTTGGATGGGAAGAGCGACCAATGGAAGGTCGAGAACAAGTTCCGCAAACAGCCGTTGAAGGTTAGAATTGAGGCGCTGTTGTCGCTGGCGCCTTATGAAGGCAACGGAGAGGTGGTGGCGACGTTTGATTCGACCAATGAGTTCAGCCTGTCGCGGGTAACCGAAGGGGGCACGAGTGCATGGCAGACCGTTTCCACGCCCGTCAAGGCGGGCTCGGTCAGTGGTTGCTTTAGCGCTACAAGTTCCAAAACCAATGCGCGCTGTGCCTGGGCGATGTCGGGCAAGACCTTCTCGAAGTCAGTCAACCTGCTGGAAAATGGGTTCGGTGTTTGGATTCATGGGGATGGCAAGGGGGAGGTGCTCAACTTTCAATGGCGAGCGCCGGAGCATATCAGCGCCGGCTTGAGCGAACATTATGCGCTGATCGACTTTACCGGCTGGCGCTATTTCGAATTTGTGGAGCCGGAGTCCGAACGGCTGATGGATTACGGCTGGCCTTACTTTTACACGAACCCGGACAAGGATTTTGGCGGCGTTGAGGGCATCAAACGCCTGAACCGCGTTACGGCAACCTTTTGGGTCGATTACGGGAAACTCGATTCGCTAAGGCTCTGGTACAACAACCTGCCGAAAGGGGAGGAAGTGAAATGCTATCTGAGTCCCGTCAAAACCCTCCCGCATGTGAGGGCGAAGCTGGTGAATCCCTCGATTAAGATCGGCGACCACACGATGACATTCCCAACCAGTCTTCCGAGCGGGAGCTATTTGGAGTTTCGTTCCCTGAAGGAGTGCAAGGTGTACGACGCCAAGGGTGAACTGATGGGCGACATCAAGCCGCAAGGAGATGTCCCGCAGTTGGAAGCCGGGAACAACGTCGTTCAGTTTTCCTGCGACGTTGCCGAGGGGGTCAGTGCTCGTGCCAACGTGACCATCATCAGCCAGGACGATCAATTTGTCGGTGAATAGCCCGGATGAAAGCTGGCCTGCATTGGCCCAACGAATTACAGAGCCGTGATATGACCAGAAGACTGATCGATGCTTCCATTGCAGTTTCGTTGCTGATATTCACCGCGGATGTAGCAGTGCATCCTGCCCGTGCTCAAACCGATACCGAGCGGCAGGATATTATGATGGTGATGGAGGGGGCCGGGACCAAAAAACCTTCGTCAATGAGCGTCAAAGACAAAGCGGATTTGATGCTGAGAAGATTGACCCGCGCCGGCCAGAAGTTGCTCGTTTACTCCACGCCGGCCATCACCAACGACCCCATCCTGCCCTGGGCTGAAATTCCGGCCAAACCGAGTGATGTCATGGCGATGCGTGCCTGTCGGGGAGAATACGAACCCGCGTCGTTCGTGGCATATGCGATTGATGACGATCTGACGATAGAAGTGACCGCCACCGACCTGAAAGGGGACACCGGCGCAATCTCATCAACCTGCGTGGACATTCGGGTGGTCAAATGTTGGTATCAGGCGGGCGGTGGCGAAGGGTACTCCCAATCACCGAAGTACGTAGAAGAAGTGGGTGAAAAGGACATCATGATTTTGGAAAACACACCTGTTGATGAGGGCCGACGCGTTCTCACGCCGGAATTACTATTGAAGGACGACGACCTGGTAAGAACGGAAAAGTGGTTCCGGCAGAATTTCGTGAAGCTGCAATATCCGGACGGTAAGAAAAGGTGGCTGTGGGCCAGCGCTCCGAGGGTGGTTTTCCCTGACGGCAAAACCGTGGATCCGTGGATCATGAGCCCGGACACGGTTGGCAAGCCGGACGATTCTTCCGTTGAGACTAAACCTATCAAAGATGCCGCAACCCTGCAGCCTGTGCGCATACCCAAGCGCACGTCCAAGCAATGCTGGATTACGGTTCACGTGCCCGCGGACGCCAGGGCCGGTTACTACGAAGGCGAAGTCCAGGTTTGCTCTCAAGGCAACCTGCTCGAGACGCTCAGGTTGAGGCTGGAAGTCCTGCCGTTCGAACTGGAGCCAAATCAACTGGAATCGAGCATCTATTTGCACTTCTTCGGCAGCAAGGGGTTCGTTGGTTTGCCGCTCGACGAAAAAGGCAAGGGTACCGTCGGGGCCGATCTTCGCAGCGTAGAGCAATATCGAGCCGAGTTGAAGAATCTCCTGGCGCACGGCGTGGATAACCCGACCGAAAGCATTCCACTCGAACAATTGGAAGTTGCCCTTCAGGTCAGGAAAGAAGTCGGAATGAAGATGGACTATCTTTACCACACCTTTGAAGGTCTGGGAGGATGGGAAATAAAGCCAGTGGACGTGGAACGACTCAAAAAAGTCGTCGCGCTCGCCAAGAAATATGGTTACAAGGGGGTTTACTTCTACGGACTCGACGAAGCGCAAGGGGATAAACTTGAGGCGTCACGGCCGGAGCTTGAGAAGATCCATCAGGCAGGCGGCAAAATCTTTATGGCCGGTTTGACGCCTGATCTCGGCGGCGACAGCATCAATATAGTCGGCGATTTGCAGGATCTTATGGTCATGTCCTACTTCCCTAGAAAGGAAATTGCCGCAGCCTGGCACGCCAAGGGGCATAAGATCATGAGCTACGCCAACCCGCAGTCCGGTTTTGAAAAGCCCGAGACCTACCGACGCAATTATGGCCTCGTGCTCGACTATGCCGGTTATGATGGTGGCATGACATTTAGCTACTACTGGTTCGGCTGGAACGATTTCAACGTGTGGCCTCCGTATCGCGACCACATGTTTGTCTATCCGACTGTGGACGGCGTCATAGACACCATCGCGTGGGAAGGTTACCGGGAAGGCATCGACGATCTGCGATACCTGGCAACGTTGCGTAAAGCCATCTCGAAAGCGGAGAAATCCGCCGCGGTCCCAGAAGCAAAAGCCGCCAGAGCCTTTATCGAGAACCTGGACGTCAACAAGGCAGACCTGGGCGTAGTACGCAATGAAATGATCGGATGGATCTTGGAGCTGAACAAGCTGGTTGCCGGTGCCAAGTAATCGTCTCGATCCCTGACATCCGAACTCCAAAGGCTTATGCGACTGTTCCTTCCTCTTCTCTTCTGCTGGCTGAGCGCCTGCGCCCTGGCGAGCAGCGTCAACCCCATTGATCTCCGCTGCGAATACAGCTCCGACCCGCTCGGAATTGATTCAGCCAAGCCGCGGCTTTTCTGGAAACTGGCTGGCGACGACCGCGGTGCGCGTCAAACGGCGTATCAAGTTCTCGTCGCCAGCAGCGAAGAACTGCTGCGCCGCGACCAAGGCGACCTCTGGGACTCCGGCAAGGTCAAGACCGGGCAGGCGACATTCCTCCCTTATGCCGGCAAAGCGCTGGTGAGCCGCCAGCCCTGTTTCTGGAAGGTGCGCGTTTGGGATCAGCGCAGGCGAGGTTCGGATTGGAGTACGAACGCGGCGTGGTCAATGGGCCTGCTTTTCGAATCCGACTGGCACGGCCGGTGGATCGCTTCGGATCTGGAGCTGATGGACTACCAGAAGACGCTTCGCGCACTAACGGATTTCGGAATGGAGCCCGAGAAGGAAATGTGGGTCCTGAGCAAAAAGATTCGGGAGATGACCGCCGCCGTTTCCAACGCCCCGGCTGTCTGGCTGCGCAAGGAATTCGAGGCGCCGAAACGGGTTCGACGCGCGACGGTTTCAGTTTCCGGGCTTGGCCTGTACGAGCTTTACGTCAACGGCCAGCGCATCGGCGATCGCCAGCTTGATCCAGCCTTCACCGATTACCAGAAGCGGGTGTTCTACCTAACCCACGACGTAACCGCCGCGGTTCAGGCGGGCCGTAATGCCCTGGGCGTCGTGCTTGGCAACGGCTGGTTCAATCTCGTCATCCCGCACACGCTGCGCTATTACGCGGCCGATTACATCGCTCCGCCGCAATTGCGCCTCGACCTAGACATCGAATTCATCGACGGCTCGCACTCGTTCATCGGCAGCGATGAGAGCTGGAAATTTACGACCGACGGTCCGATTCGCTTCAACTCCATACTCGCGGGCGAGACTTACGATGCGCGGCAGGAAATGCCCGGCTGGGCTGACGCGGGCTTCAACGACTCGAGTTGGAAACCGGCTAAATCCGCGGCTGCACCCGAGGGCCGCCTCGTCAGCGAGCAACTCCGTCCCGTGCGTAAGGTGAAACAACTTCCCGCTGTGAGCGTGAAAAAGGAGGGGAACGCTTGGCGTTTTGACCTCGGCGTGGAAACAGTCGGTTGGGCGAAGCTGCGCGCCAAGGGTAAGCGCGGCCAGGAAATCACCATCTACCTGCCCGGCTCGGACTCGCACACGCTGGGACGCTACCAGACGAGCAAATACATCTTTAGGGGCGATGGCTTTGAGACATTCGAGCCACGCTTTTGTTATGCCGGGTATCGTTACGTGGACGTGACGGGGCTGGATTACGAACCGGCTGCGGGGGATTGCGCTGGTCAGGTGGTATGCACGGATCTTGAGCCGGCGGGCGGCTTTGCCTGTTCTGACGAGCGGCTGAATAAGCTCCAGGAGATTCTGCTGCGCACGGTGCAGAACTACGTTGTTCATATTCCGAACGACCCGACACGCGAGAAGGCGGGCTGGACGCAGGATATCGAGAGCGGCTTTTTCGAAACCGTTTACAACTTCAACTCTGCGGCGATGTACGTGAAATGGCAGCGGGACTTCCTGGACATCATTCATGCCAACGGCTACATGCCGCCGGTCGCACCCGGCCGTTTCGACGGCCCGACGATCAACGGCCCGTGGTGGGGCGGTTGCGTGGTTTATGCCCCATGGTGGCTCTACGAGTTCTACGGCGACCGGGAGATTCTGGCGGAAAGTTACCCCGCGATGAAGGCGCAGTTCGGCTATCTTAGCAGCATCGCCACCAATGGCATCGTGCGCTGGGGACTTGGCGACTGGATGGAAGTCGGCAGCGTGCGGCCCAAGCGGACGCCCGTCCCACTTACTTCGACGTGCGCGTATTATTGGTTCGCGTGCATCCTGCGCGACACCGCCACATTGCTTAGAAAACCCGATGAGGCGAAGCGATTCTCCACCGCCGCGGCGGGAATCGGCGCCGCCTACAACCGCCAATTCTTCAATCCTGAAACCGGCGACTACGCCAGCGGCAGTCAAACTTGTCAACTCGTGTCCTTGTTCTTCGGCCTGGTGCCGGACGAGAAACGCGACCTCGTGCTCCGGCGTCTGGCCGAGCGGGTGGCGAAGGATGACCATCATCTCACCACTGGCTTTGTGGGGACTCCCCTGCTGCTGCAAGGCCTTACTGATCTCGGCCTGCCGGAGCTCGCCTGGAGCATTGCCACCCAAACCAATCATCCGAGCTTTATTGACGCGATCCTCAACCGCGGCAACACCGTGATGAAGGAGGATTGGAACGGCGGTCTCGTGCAGATGCCATCGCTGCAAGGCCCGATCGGCACCTGGTTCTATCACTCGCTGGCGGGCATTCGCCGGGACCCCTCCGCACCGGGCTTCAAGCGTATCCTTATCAAGCCCGAGACAGCCAACGACCTGAGATGGGTCAAGGCGCACCACGAAACCTTGCACGGTCGCATCGTTAGCGAGTGGCGGCGCGACGGCAGCCAGCTCACGATGAACGTAACCATTCCGCCCAATACGACGGCCACCGTTTTCGTGCCGGCGGTCCAGGCCGGGGACGTGAGCGAAGGTGGCAAGCCCGCGAGGCAGTCGGCAGGCCTGAAGTTTCTGCGCGTGGAAGGTGGCAGGGCAGTTTTTGCAGCCGAACCTGGCAGCTATAGCTTCACGGTGCCGCGGCGCCAGCCACGCGGCTGACGCCCGGCCCAAGGTCGCACCGTCTAACTCAAGGCGGCCGAGAAGAGCTGACCAATTCAGCTCCCTGATCCTTCATCCATGCACCGGATGAAGTATTCGCAGTTCAGAACTTTTTCAGCCAGGTCCAGCGGCCGGTAATAGTAGTGGTTGGAAGCCTCGTATCCAATTGTAGAGTCCTGCCGGGCTATGGAGTAGAGCCGACGCGCCAGTTCCATTTCACTCCGTGCAATCTGCTTCATTTCATTGATCTGGCTTGCGGGGGCCGGTGATGCTGTTCCAAGTTGGGCGCGCAGGCTGTAGAAGTGGATCTGGTTTGCCACCGAGCGGTAATGAAGCCAGCAGGTTTCCGCAATGCCCAGATCCTTGCGCGCCAATAGCGTCTTTTCCTTGGGAACGAGCGGTAGTGCCTGGCGGAAATGCTGCAAGCCTCCCTCCCAAAGCTGGGCCAACTTCTCGAACTGCTGCTGCGCGGTCTGGGGGGGATACGGTCCCAACCAGCTTTTCAGATCGTCGTAGGGAAAGAGAATCATTGCCGCGCTGTATCCGGTGGGTTTCAGGCGCAGCAAATTTGACGGGCCATGTTGGGTGGGAATGCTGTATCCCGCAACCACTCCGTAAGGAAACTCCTCGAACGCGGTACTGAAGCATTCCCACGCGGAGAGAATGTGGGGCGCGGCGCCGGCCCCATACCTGCGTCGTGCGACTCGCTCCAATACCTCTTTCCCTGCGGGTTCGGGTGAGTAGTAATACTCCTTGGCGACTTCGAGGTTGGGCGACGGATACCCCCCGAGTGTCCAGGACAGCATCAGCCCACTGACGTCTTCAGCCAGCAGGTTTTCCATGTGCTGCTGGATCAGGTTTGGCACGGGGATGTAGGGAACGGCCGAGATTTCCCAGGTATTGTTGAATTGAACCTTGGCCAAGACCGGGATCTTGTGGTCGCGGGCCACTTTCCAATGATCCAGCGCATTGGCCCCCGGCCCAACGACGGAAATGGAATACTCCGCCACCGACAGCGGTACTCCCCCGCGCGTGTACGGCTTTCCCCATTCACTCACGCTGAGCAACTGCGTGCCGTTGGGCATGTGCGTGATGGTTTGTGTGGCGTCGGCGCCGTTTTTCACCCAGCCCCAGCCCCAGTCCCATGCAATCACCTCGGCTGTCGGACTGCCTCGACGCACCCCCTCGCGTAAGGTCTCCAGCAATTCGGCCACTACCTCCCAGCCCTGCCGCTTCGAACAGCGCGGACAATTATGAGCTTCGCCGTGAGCGAAACAGTTCGTGAGGTTCTCCGAAGCGGTGATGCAAAAGATGCCCCCCAGTTCAGGCACTTGCGTGAAGACATGGGTGAGGCTTTCGCTCAGCCACGTTCTGACTTCCGGGACACTGGTGCACATCGCAAACTCCGAAGCCGTGTTGGGAGATCCGGCGTAGCTCGTCCCGCGCATTTCCGGATGCCGCTCAAAGAACCGGCGGGACATCAGTCTGGGCTCGTTGATGTAGAGGTAGATTTTCAACCCGCAACCGCCCGCGCGCTGCACGAAGCGACGCAGATTGTCGAGGCGTACTTCCCACTGCTCACCGAACTCCGGGAAAATGGTCGAGGGCGCCAGGTTGCGCAGGACGGCTTGGATCCACACCCCATCGACTCCGGCCCGTGCGAGCTTCTGCAGATAGCCTTCGGGAAGCGGATCAATGCTGCGATCCAGGAGCGGATCGCCATAGAGCGCGAAGTAAGGATAGATGTAGCATGGCTTCACCCGGCGCGAACGCTGCCAGGCGCCCCTTGGGAGCAGTGGTCCCCCATGCTCCTCGCACAGGTCCTGCAAGTGATAAATGGCCTCGCGCAGGCCGGCGGGATCCGAGGCCAGCACCCGCAAGCCGTCGTCCCTGCAATTGATCGCGAACGTCGCTTGCCCCGCGCTTGCTGGCCCAATTTCAAACCGAATGGTCCGGCTGCCGACACCAGAGGCCTGGGCGGCCTTTTTCAATTCCGTGCCAAATGTCGCCTGCAGGTAACCCAGCCAATTCCGGACGAGCGCCTGGGCCATTGGCGTCTCCGGCTCCAGAACCGTGCATCCAGGAAGAGCGAATTCATTCGCGGCGGGGCGGGTCCTGGGAGAACTCCGGGTCAATGGCCGGGTGCTCGCTAATTCCGCAATGAAGTGAAACGGAGGTTCGCCCTGCTTGGCGAAGTCGGTTCCGAATAACTTATGCGTGATGCGACGGATTTCAGCGGCGCGTTTTGCTTCAGCGGCGGAGGGCTCCTGGTAGCGCAGCCATTCGCACCTTGGTTTTACCCCCAGGCCGAGCTTGCTCCAGAGAAAATCGTCCTCCTTGAGGGTGAATTCATACCGCGCCCGGTCCCAGCCCAGCAGTTCGATCAATTGCTCATGCGGCAGCACATGCCAATTCTGACGAATCACCGTTATGTAAATGCGACGCAGTTGGTCCTCGGTGAGCTGGGGCTTCGCCGGCAGGCCCAACATGGCACCGAGTTTGAGGACTGATTTCTCATTGGTTTTCAGCACCTTGGCCAGGCGGTCCGTGTTGGCGAGTTCCCAGTTGCGCCAGACAAAGAGAAACAACCGATTGGGGAAGTGAGGCTCCGCAATGGGGGCGCCGCCATCCTTGAGGTTCTGGGCTAACAGGGGCAGATGCAGGAGCGGCAGCGCCAGCGCGGCGCCAGCACCCACTCGCGAAAGAAAGTCCCGACGGCTCAATCGTTCCGGCAATTTAACTGGTCCCGCTGGCAGAGCCGCTGAGTGATTGGGTTGGGCCCAGGCAACGGAGCGCCTTGTCAAGTTAGCAGCCTGATCCTCCCTCCTGGGTAATTGCTTCTCGATCTGGTTCATTGGCACCAATTTTCTGACTGACTTTGCTGCAATGCAAGGCCTGTCTTGTAGATGAGTGAGCGCCATCACCGTTGCTGTCCGGTCTGGCAAACAAATCGCTCTTGCGGGGGCGCTCTGACTAAATCCGAAAACCGAAGCACCGAAACATCCAACACCCAACACCCAACACCCAACACCGAAACACCCAACACCGAAACACCCAACACCGAAACACCCAACACCGAAACACCCAACACCGAAACACCGAAACACCGCCCCCAGGGTGGCTGGCCCTTTTCGGTTCTCGGGCTCGGGCTTTGAGCCCGAACGCCGCGTGGGGGCACGCGGCCTACAGGGAGCTGCTTGCTGGGAACGGGAGAACCTTAGAGCAGCCCTGTTCCGGCCCCAGGGGCGCTCAGCGCCTGGGAACACCTCGTCCCGCGCGTTCGGCATCTGCCACTCGGTGCAGGTCCTGGTAGAGCTTTCGTGCCTGCGCGACGCGATCGAGCAGCAGGTCGCCTTGCAGCGCGAGCTGTTTGCGGCAGCGGTCCTGCTCCAGCTTGCCCTCGGCGTTGTCGCGGCGCGCCTCCGCGACGATCTGTTCGATTTGGCCAAGGCTCGATTCCCGCTTCTCCAGAAGCGGCTCGAGCTCGTCAAACTTCCAAAAACGCAAGCCCTCGCGCACGACATAGACGGGCGTCGTGTGGGCGCTGGTGCCATCGACTGCACGTGCGCGGGCGGCGAGCCAGCAGCCGTAGCCTGAGTCCACGGTGAAATCGAGAACGACCTCGGGCCGTTCCGGATTGTCGGACTCGGCCGAGCGAATTACTTCTCCATGCCGAACTATCTCCAGCCGCACCGGCGCCATGCGTTTGGGATCACCCCAGGCCCGCGCGCGGATGCGGAGTCTGCGGTCTGACTTGAGCCGGAGTTCATCGCCGGGCAGCGCGTTATCTACGCGGAAATCCAGCATCGGCCCGCTGGTGGTGAAGGTGTGTCCCCGGCGGAACGCCTCGAACCAGGCATCGGCCGAGAACGGCTTTTTGCCCAGGTAAGCGTAGGCCCGGCCTTCGCCAATGGTGCCGCCCCACGGCACGTCCGAGCCGGACGAAGCGGTCAGCTTGCACCCGAGATTGAGGAACTCGTAGTAAAGATCGGTGCCGAGTTGGTTGAACTGGAGAATCTCCACGAAGTCCACTTTCTCTCGCGGCACATTGAGGCTCATGTCGCGGTGGACGTGGAAGATGCCTGAGTTGACGTGGGCGTAGCCGGTGAGGCCGCCCTGCGCATGCACAGCATCGAAAACCTCATCGTAGAGAAAGTAACGTTCCGTGTCGCGGACCATACTGGTGATGTTCATGGCTAGCGTATGGCCAATCTGATCATGGGTGCGGGGGCATTCCTGGCCGGGGGTCAGGACGAATTCCCCGTCCACAAAACGGTAGGTTGGGCCGAAGCCGCGTTGCTCGAAGTAAGTGCGGTAGATGTCGCCCATCTTGACGATGTTGGCGAGATGCACATCCTCGGCCTGGACCCAGTGCATCAAGTGACGCGCATCCTCGTCCGAGAGAATCCGGCAGTGGACGTGATCATCCCCCGACCACCAGCCCCGCTTGCGCATGTCCACCCAGCGGTGAGGGCGGAAGGTTCGCGCGATTGTCTGGCCGGAGGCGATGGTGATATCTTCGAAGACGGCCTGATGCTCGACGCCACGGCGCACGCCGATCTGCCACTTTCCGGGCGCCAACGCCATGTCGAACGGTCCTGGCACACACCAGAAGGAATCGGCAAGCGGGCCGGGCAGATTGGCGTTGCGCGCGCCGCTGGCTTTGCCCTGTTTGTCAAACTGCGGGGCGAACTCGATGCCGTTACCGGGTTGGCGCGAGACTCCGTCAGTGCGCCACAAGAGCCGCACCATAGCCGGCACGGGGCGGCCCGTATCGTCGGAAAGCACGGTAAGCTTGAGATGCCCCGGCGGGGGAGTGGTGACATCGAGGGCGAACCGAATTGGTGGTTGGCCTGATCGCCGGAATTCAATCCCCAAGGTTGTGCGGCCGAAGGGGAGATGTTCAAGCCCCAGCACGGCATAATTCGTTCCATTTGCAGCCACATCCAGCGTCGCGAGGCTCGATTCCCCCGGTGGCAGCGACAGGTCAAAAACCGTCGTGCTGTAGCTCAAACCTTGGTCACCGGATAGAACTTGGAAGATCAAGGCTCCCGTATCTCCGGGCATTGCGAAGGGGCCGGTGGGTGTGATTCGGGGGTGCGATCCTGTCAGATCAACGCGGATCAGTCCAGGGCAGGCTTGCACATGTTCGAGTAACCGGCAGACTGCGGTCGTGCCGCGCCCGGTGGCAGCACGGCGGGCCTGATCATTATCAGCTTTGCCGAGTTGCTGCGCAGCTTGACGCAAGTCGCGGTTGATCGTATCGAGGTCGGCGCGCTTCTCCTCACCAAAGAGATACCAATAATTGCGCGCGATCCGAGCCGCGAAATCTGCGGCACCCGGCGGCCAGGGCGTGGGGGTTTCGGCAGCCCCTGCCGATACGAGGTTGAGCAACACCATCATGGGCACGAAAAGAAACTTCATGTGGTTGAGAGTCGGGTGGCATGTTTTCATAGCGCAGGCCGGTTGTTTCAGGGCAGGGGGGCCTGACCGGAACCGGGTGACGCGGTTGGGACAGGTCCGCGGCGGTGCCCCGCCTGGGCAGCGGGCTTGGTTGAGGGCGGTTGGAGGCATTTGAAGGCAATCCGTCTTGATTGGCCGGCCTTTCCCGGCAGCAGATCGGCATCCGCCGGCAGCCCGGTTGCGAGGCGGCACCCATCGCGACCTTCCATCTGAGGCGTCACGAGGATGTTCGCCTGCGGCCAAAGCTTGTTCTCGACCGCAATCTCATCACCGGCCCGCAAACCTGCAGGGGTGGTGACGAAGAAGAACAAGCGGAGCCGATGATGAGCCGGGCCAACCCGGTTGTCAGTCAGGAGGTCAATTTCCGGGGGGTATAATGACCCCAGCAGCACCTCGTGTCCCCCCACGAACAGCTTCACATGGTTGCACGTGTCGGCCTCGATTCTTCTCAGATAGGCTTCCTGCTCCGATCGCGTGATGATGCCGCTGCTGTCGGCATCCATTGCCTTGCGCTCGCGTGCAGACCATTCCTCGAAGAAAGTCAGGTCGAGAGTGACATCAAGGTGCTGCGCGCCGACAGCGACGTGGACGGTATGCTGCACGAAGGAACCGAGTCTATCATGCGCTCGGCCTATGAGGGGCAGGATGATGAGGAGGCTGGGAAGCAGGCACAGACGCAGGCAGGTCTTTCCCCACCTACCGGGCGAAGCTTGAAATGGGTTGGTCATGCGCTGGGTCTTTCGCTGGTTTTTACAACTACTCCAAGTGCTTGGCAATGCCGAATGGCTGCTACAGCGCAATGCCTCAGTCATGGCGCTGCCCCATCACTAGCTGTACACGCCATGAGTGACCGATTCCGTTACAGTTCACGAGGCACTTACCACTCTGGAAATGGCGCGACAATCGGATTGTGAACTTGTATTGGTTTCTGGAAGATTGAGCCGGCGTTATGCCGAACATCATCGTCACCAACGCGAGGAAAGCTGTTTTCCGCGCAAGAAAGACAACCGGCCAATGAGTTCGGACGAAGAACCGCATCTGAGCCTGCCAAATATGAAAAGACGCGAATTCCTGATGCTCGCGGCGGCGCTGCCCGCCGCGATGCAAACCCTGGCCTCAACCAAGCCCGAGAGGTCGGCCGAGTTTCTCGAGACGATCGTGAAGGAAGGGACCGTGCCTGGCGCTGCTCTCGTGGCGTCCCGCCGAGGCTCAGTGCGGACGAAGAAGGCGGTGGGCACCTGCTGCAAGCTCGACAACCGACAGGCGCGGCTCACGCTGGACCCGCTGCACCCGCTGTATTCGTTTTCCAAGTTAGTGACCGGAACCGTGGTCGCCATCGCCAAGACGGAGGGCAAATTGGATTACAGTGATTTGGTCTCCAAGCACATTCCGGAGTTCACCGGTGGCGGTAAGGACACCATCACGATCCGCCACTGTCTTACGCATTCCGCCGGGCTGGCCAAGGTGCCATCAAAGCCAGTGCACGACGCGGCGGGTTGGAACCAGGCGCTGCAAGATCTTTGTGCGGCGACGGTGGAATGGGAACCCGGATCGAAAACGGCCTACCACGGCTGGAGCGGCGCGTTCCTCGCCGGGGAGTGCGTGCGCCGGGTGAACGGCGGCATGCCGTGGGCGGAGTTGTGCCGCGTGAAGCTCTTCGCGCCGCTCCGCGCAAAATCACTTTCCAACGACCTGCCCGCAGATCATGCTAACGTTGCGATCGTGCCGCAGCCAAAGGCTGAGAAGCCGTTACCCAAATCGGCGGAAGTGGCGTTTGGCTACGCCGGCCAGCCGGGCGCGGGTTGTTTTGGCACGCTCGGCGATGCGCTTACGGTGCTGCACTTTCACCTTCAGGAAGGCGTGTGGAAATCGAAACGGCTGATCTCGCGCGATATTATGCATGAAATGCATACTGTGCAGTATGCAAAGGAAATCACTGCGGCAAGGGCCGCGGGCGAGAAGCCAAAGCATGAGCCGTGGGGGCTTGGGCCCCTCCTGCGGGGTAACGGCCCGGCCTGCGATGCGCACAAATGGTTTGGATTCTACGATCAAACTTCGTCCGGCATCTTCGGCCATGCCGGAATTGACACGCTCATTGGCGTGGCCGACCTGAAGACTCGCGTCGCATTCGTTTTCGCCACCACCGACTCGCCGAAGCCGGCCGACAAGACTGTTCTTGTGCGCAACAAGGTGACGGACCTCGTTTTTGCAGAGCTGGCCTGAAGTGGGTTGACGGTTCTCGGAGGGGCAGGGGCCTCCCAGGGCTGTTCTAAGGTCCTCCCGTTCCCAGCG
>SESF01026283.1_pt1 | contig 24407 bp, 10 predicted proteins | sample 3171521 | NCBI WGS metagenome assembly SESF01 (sample SAMN10866945, study PRJNA518727) | freshwater metagenome | biome: subpolar coniferous forest; feature: holomictic lake; material: water; isolation source: holomictic Lake 227, 6 m and 8 m depth | place: Canada: near Kenora, Ontario | collected...
GGGACCGGCAACGGCGATCCCGCCACTTCCGAGCCGGACAAAGTTCCCGAGCGCAGCCTCTGGGCTGGCCTGGCGCAAGTGATTGTCCAGACGCTGGACGAACCTGGAACGGCGACGTTGATTGCGGAGAGCGAGGGCCTGCGTCCCGCGGCACTCAAGCTCCAGCTTGCGCCCGCCAAGCGTCGTCCCGTCCTTGCCTCGTCCATCAAAACCGACAACGCCCTTTGGTGGGACGGCTTGGGCAAGACCACCAAGCCAGCCGAAGTCAAAAAGCCCGCCGCGCCAAGCGCCGTGCAGCAGGACGATTATTCCTTCTACCAAAACAACGAAGTGACCAACCCAGACCTGAAGAAAAATGCGCCCAACAAACCAGCCACAGTGTCAGGCACTTCCAAATAAAGCGAAGGCGCGAGCTTTTCGGGCGGGAATGTAAACTAGTACCTTGTAACGCATAAAATGAAGAACAAAACGTTCATTGCTGGGCTAGCCACCCTGGTCATGGCGGTAGCCACGAACACGTGGGCGGAACTGTCGTTGCCCGCGGTCATTGGCGAAAATGCCGTGTTACAGCGCGATTGCCCCCTGCCGATCTGGGGAAAGGCCGACGCGGGTCAAACCGTCAGCGTTGAATTTGCGGGGCAAAAAAAGGCCGCGCAGGCCGATGCTGCGGGGAAATGGCGGGTGACTCTTGACCCTCTGCCGGCCAGTGCGCAGGGGAGGGAGTTGCTGGTGCAGGCCGGCGATCAGACGCTGCGAATTGGCAACCTGCTGGTGGGGGATGTCTGGCTCGGGTCGGGCCAGTCGAACATGCGGCTTTCGTTCGAGTATCTCCAGAAGGCCGCGGGCTGGCCCAGCACCCCGCCTGCCCAGCGTGAGCGCATTAAGACCGATATCGCGGCGGCCACCAACCCCTCCGTGCGCCTGTTCGTCTGCAAGACAAGCAATCGTCTCCAAGGCGAGGTGGACACCGACGGGTGGAAGGTCTCTTCGCCAAGTAACCTGTTAGACTCCTCTGCCCTCGCCTACTATTTTGCCCAGGAGGTGCTGCGCGACCAACGGGTGCCGGTGGGGGTAATCACCGCAGCGTGGGGAGGCACCCGCATTGAGTTGTGGACCCCTCCGGAGGCCTACAAAAAGTCGGACATCTTTGGCGGCGAGGCGAAGTCAGCCGGATCTCTGGTTCAAATTGACGGCGTGCCTGCGGGACTGAATTACGATCACCTGATCCGGCCCTTGGTTCCCTTCGCGCTGCGGGGCCTGCTGTGGTACCAGGGCGAGAGCAACATCCTAGAAGGCGACAAGCCCGCCCGCTACTCGGCAAAGATGGAACTGCTGATCGCCAGTTGGCGCAACGCATGGGGCCGGGAGGATATGCCCTTTTATTATGTGCAGCTCGCGCCGAATTTTTACAGCCGGTCGCAAAAGGTGCAGATTCCACCCGAGCAGTTGCCGGCTTTCCAGGATGTCCAGCGGCGGCTCTTAGCCGTGCCGCACACGGGCATGGCCGTGACCACCGACTTGGCGAACAACCCTGCGGACATCCATCCGCTCGACAAGTGGGATGTGGGCAAGCGGCTTTGGCTCTGGGCAGCTGCGGACTGTTATGGGAAAAAGGGAATTGTGCCCAGTGGCCCGTTATTCAAGCAAATGGAGGTTCGCAATGGCAAGGCGGTGATTTCATTCAACTTCACCGGTGGCGGGTTGGTGGCGCACCCGAGTGAACCGCTGCGTTACTTTGAGGTATGCGGCGAGGATGGCGTTTACCAGGCTGGCCGGGCCGTGATTGATGGGGACCGTGTCATCGTATCCCATGAAGCAGTGACTCATCCCGTGGCCGTCCGTTATGCTTGGAATGAGGGAATTGTCACTCCGAGTCTCTATAACAAGGAGGGATTGCCCGCCGCCCCTTTCTGTAGTACCTCTGCCATTGCGGAGCCCCCCGCGCCCGCGCAGCCGGGGAATCCCCCCCACGAGATGATGGGGAGTCGTAATGCTTTCCATGGCAAGTGAATAGCGCGCCAAGTAGCCCGTGCGCCAACCCCAAAAATTGATTTCTCCATCGCAAAAATAGCCCCCCCAATCCAACATGAACCGAATCATTCGTCCATTTATCCTTAGCAGTCTGCTAGTAGCGCCTTTGACTGGGCCCCAAGCGGTTGGCGCAGATGAGGCCAAAAACGTCGTGCCATCGGAAGGCAACCTGCGCAAGCCCAATATTCTGATCATCCTTGCCGACGACCTCGGCTACGGGGACGTGCAGTGCTACAACCCGGAACATGGCAAGATCCCCACGCCGAACATGGATCGCCTGGCCGCGCAGGGCCTTCGTTTTACCGATGGGCATTCGTCAGCGGGCGCCTGCACACCCTCGCGCTACTCGATTCTCACCGGGCGGTATGACTGGCGCAGCCGCCTGCAGCGGGGGGTCCTTGGCGGTTTTGGCACCCCCTTGATCCCGCCGAGCAGACTCACCATTGCCAGTCTGGCGAAAGAGGGCGGTTATCGGACGGCCTGCATCGGCAAATGGCATATTGGGATGAACTGGCCGATTGAGAAGGGGGATGATAAGTTTCTCGGGCTTGAGACATTGGAACAGATAGAGAAGGAAGCCGAGAAAACAAATGAGACCCCCACGCCCAGTGTTGAAAAGCTGGCCGTCGACGGCTTCTACACTGCACAGCCGATAGCAGGCTACAAAACCCCTGTGCCCACCGCCGAGCAACTGGCCGTATGGCGGAAGATTTTTTCCCAACCCATTACCGGAGGCCCGACGGCTGTTGGCTTTGACCATTATTTCGGAATGGATGTTCCGGGCTATCCGCCGTATTGCTTCATCGAGAACGACCGCACCGTGGGAGTTCCCTCCCAGTTTCTGTCGGCAAAGGATATTCTTCCCGCAGCGATGCTGGGCGAGTGGCAGGGACCAACTGTGAAAGATTGGGATTTTTATGCGGCAATGCCGACGTTGATAAAGCATACCGGCGCTTACTTGACCGAGTCGGCCAAATCGAAAGATCCATTCTTGCTTTACCTGGCATTGCCAGCACCCCACCAGCCTTGGGCCGTGACCGAGCCGATGCGGAAAAAAAGCGGATTGAGCCTCTATTGCGACTGGGTGATGGAGACCGACGCCGCCATTGGCCAAGTGCTCGAATCGCTCGATAAGAGCGGTGCGGCCAATAACACGCTTGTCATTCTATGCAGCGACAACGGCTACTCTCCGTATGGAATAGGGGAGTTGATCAAGAAGGGACATTATTCCAGCGGCCCATTCCGCGGTTGCAAGGCTGAGGCCTACGAGGGCGGTCATCGGGAGCCGTTCATCGTGCGTTGGCCGGGCGTGGTGAAACCCGGCACGGTGTGCAGCCAGACGGTGTGCCAGGTGGACATCATGGCCACAATGGCTGATATTTTTGGGGTGCGGCTCCCCGAGAACGCAGGCGAAGACAGTTTCAGCTTTCTGCCGCTTTTGAAGGGGCAAGACAAACCCATCCGCCCGAATCTCGTCAATCATAGCGGCCAAGGAGGGTATGGGATCCGGTGTGGAGATTGGAAACTGATCTTGGAGGTTGATAAGAAGGACAGGCGCCCGGTTCAGCTCTTCAATCTGGCTGAGGATATCGGCGAAAAGAAAGACCTTGCCGACCAATACCCCGAGCGGGTTGCCGAGATGCGAGCCCTGATGGAGAAGCTCGTCGCCAACGGTCGCAGCACGCCTGGAGCCAAACAGAAAAACGACGCTGAGGTGCGGTGGTTGCCGAAAAAGTTGTGAATCGAAAAGAATAGGCAAAGCAACCCTAACAGCCTGTTGAAAAAAAGAACAAAGGTCATGTTGCGCATCTTTTTGCCGTGGGCGGCGTCGCACGCTTGGCCTGTATTCCTCGAATACAGGCACTGCGCCCGGCTCCCTGCCCACGCCAAAAATCTGCTGCAAACTGTCCATCGTTCATTATTTCAACAGGCTGCTAAACACAACCGTAAGCAAAGAACACCCATCCCATGATGAAAACAGTGGGTGCTTTTATCTTAACTTTGCTGCTATCCGCTGGGTTGCACGCCTTAGCCGTGCCAGATACCGGTTATTTCGCCGCGCCTGCGCGCGGTTTCATCAGCAGGAAACCGGCCGCCAACTGGGAACACTCGCTCTTGACCGGCAACGGGACCATGGGAGCGCTGGTGATGGGCAATCCGTCGGACGAGATGCTCTATTTAAGCCACGCGGCGCTCTACCTGCCTCGGAACCAAAGCGAGAATCCCCTGGCCATGGCCAAGCATCTGGACAAGATTCGCCAGGATTGTTTGGCCGGGAGGTTCAAGGAAGCCGGGATGATGATGCAGCAGATCAGCAAGGAAAACAGCTATTGGGCTCAGCGGGATCCCTTCATCGGCGCGTTCGGCCTGCGCATCCAGCAGCCGGAAACCGATGTGAGCCGCTACCAGCGCGCGGTCGATTTCATGACGGCCGAGGCCCATGTGACCTGCCTCGGCGAAGCCGGGACTGTCCGCCGCAGCGTTTTCGTCTCGCGGGCCGATGACGTGATCGTGGTGCGGATTGCGGGCGACGGCAAACAGACGGCGAGTTTTTCCTTTAACGGGCTGCCCGCCGGGGCGGTTACGTATAACGGGATGCCTGCTGCCAACATGTATGAGATCAAGGATGTGGCCAAAAGCGTAAAGCATTCCCGGTTTGGCGTTGAGGGCGAATACCTCTACTCCCAGGTGCTCTTTGAGACCCAGAACCGTTACAACCCGAACAGCGGCTATGAGGGACTTGGCAAGATCATCGCCAAAGGCGGCAAGCGCCAACGGACCTACGATGGCTACAAAATCACCGACGCGGAGGAAATTCTGGTGCTGGTGAAGATCCGGCCGCTGCTCAAGGGGGAAACGTCCAATCTGGCGGCCATGGGGAAGGAACTGGAAGCGCTTCCGGCCGACTACGCCAAGCTGCTGGAGCCCCACGCGAAGGCCCACGGCTCCCTGATGAGCCGCGTCAGCCTCTCGCTCGACGCACCCCCGGCGGAGCGCGCGAAGCCGGCGGAGGATCTCCTCAAGGAAGCCAGGAAGCTGGACGCCCCTTTGGCCCAGCTCGAGCGGGCATTCGACGCGGGCCGCTATAACATCATTTGCTGCACGGGCTACAATCCGCCGAACCTGCAAGGCCTCTGGAGCGCGACCTGGCTCGCGCCCTGGGCTGGCAGCATGACTGTCGATGGAAACCTGCCGTGCGCGATCGCGTTCCTGTCCATGGGCAACACGCCGGAATTGATGGAGGCCTACTTCCGCTACTACGACCGCTTCATGCCCGGCTTCCGGCAGAACATGAAGGAACTCTACGGCATGCGCGGGTTCCATGTCCCGGCTCAGTTGACAACCTCGCCGCAGGAAACCGATTTCTCCCCGGGCTATCCGTTCTTGTACTGGCATGCGGGCGCCCCTTGGGCCTGCCAGTTCTATTACGACCACTGGCGGTATACGGGCGACAGGAAGTTCCTGGAGGAGCGGGCTTATCCGCTGATGAAAGAGACAGCCGCCTTCTATGAGGATTTCCTGACGGTCACGGATAAAAACGGCAAGGTGGTTTTCGTGCCGACCTTCTCGCCGGAGAACGGGCCGGCCAATGACTTTGACAAGGAAACAGCCATCAACGCGACCATGGAGGTCGGCGCGGCCAAGCAACTGCTGCGCAACGCGATTGCCGCAGCCAAGGAGCTCAACCGCGACGAGGATCTCCAGAAGAAGTGGGCGGAATTGCTGGCTAAAATGCCCCCGTACGAAGTGGGGCCCGACGGCTCGTTCCGCGAATGGCTCTGGCCGGGGTTGAAGGATTATAACGATCACCGCCATGCCTCCCATTTTTATCCGCTCTACGACGAGATGCCCTCCGAGATTGTTGACAATCCGGCGCTGGTCAAAGCCGTCGGCCACTCCGGGCGGGCCCGGATGGATTGGCACGAGCAGACCCGCTTCATGGCCTTTGGGGCGGTGCAGGTCGGACTTGCCGCCGCGCACACCGCAGATGCCGAGCTGGCGCAGCGGACGATCAACTTTCTGGGCAAAAACTTTTGGTCCACCGGCATGGCGTCATTCCACAACGGCGGAGAGCTGTTCAATATGGATCTCTCCGGGGGGTTCCCCTACCTGTGCGCCTCGACGCTGGTCTATTCCGATCCGGGCTTGATCCGGTTCTTCCCGGCCCGGCCAGCGCAGTGGAAGAGCGGTTCGCTCAAGGGCGTGCGCCTGCGCGGGGCGATCACACTGAGCGAATTGACGTGGGACGGAGCGAAAACCAAGGCTGTGCTGGTCTCGGACAAGGATCAGACCATCACGATTGCTGCGCTGGGCATGGAGCCGAGGCAATGCACTCTGGGTGCCGGCAAGGCTACGGAAGTAAATTTCGAAACTAGATAAAAACGAGTTTAACAATGAATAAGATATTTAACCTGCTAGTGGCCGCCGCGCTCTGCGCCGGCCTTGATGCCGAGTCGATGGCCCAGTCGCAAGCGGACGGGGGGGCGGCCCAGCGGATGGGCCGCTACAACGTGGTCTGGACCAGCCCGTCCAAGGACGCCTCGGGAGTGATGCCCATCGGCAACGGCGACATCGCCGCCGGGGTCTACGCCATCGAGAACGGCGATCTCTATTTGCTGCTCTCGAAGAACGACGCGTTCAACTACTGCGGCGACCTCTACAAGACCGGCCGGGTGCGGGTCTCCTTAAACCCTAATCCGTTCACGGCGGGCAAGCCGTTCCGGCAAACACTTGACCTGCCCACCGGCTCGATCCAGATCGAGGCCGATGGCGTCAAGTTCCGGATCTGGGCCGATGCCAACCGGCCGCTCTACCATGTCGAGATCGATTCACCACGCGATCTTGCCCTTAGCGCGCAACCGGAGTTCTGGCCGCGCTATGACCAATGGAAGCACCTCGACCCCACCCCGGATGAGCGGGTGGCGCGCGGCAACAAGGTGCTGTGGTATTTCAGCGTCGGCGACAAAAGTTTCTATCCCGAGGAAATAAAGAAAATCTACGGGATCGAGAACCCGGAGAAGATCGCGCCGGACCCGTATCGCTTCAACACTTTCGGCAACCTGCTGGAAATCCCGGGCGACCCGAATTTGCGGGCCAAGCACGGCGTGATCGCTTTTGTAAAGGAGAGGAAGGGGCGCAAGTTCGATATTCGCATCCATTCCCTCACGATGCAGACGCCCAATCCCGATGCGTGGGTGCAGGCGATCGAGAATCTGGCGAGCTGGCCGGTGGACCTCAAGCAGGATTGGGAGAAGCATAGCCAATGGTGGAAGAGCTTCTGGGACCGGAGTTGGATCATCGCCTCCGACCGCACCGTGCCGGCAGATCAGCGCGAGAAGCTCAACAGCGAGGCCAACGACAAGGGGCTGCGTGACGAGCCCGACGGCGCCGCGCTGGTCTCGCAAAGCTACAACTTTTTCCGGTTTGCCATGGCCGCCCAGAGCCGTGGTCGTTTACAGCCCAAGTTCAACGGCGGGCTCTTTACTCAACAGTATCGTCTCACCCCTTCGAACTCCTACGTCAAAGAAAATGATCTTGCAGGGATGAAGAGCAACTACCCGGGTGCGGAGCAACAGGGGGATGAATGGAAGTGGATGTCCGGTGTGGACTATCGTCCCTGGGGCCGGAGGTTTACGTTCCAAAACCAACGCTTGCTTTACTGGCCGCTATTGATGAGTGGGGACTTCGATCTGATGAAGCCCTTCTTCGACCATTATTGGAACGTGCTGCCGATGCGCAAGGCGATCACGCAAAAATATTTCGAGCACGCCGGCGCCTTCTACCGTGAGAATCTGATGCCGTTGACGGGCTCGGATTACGACTGCGGCATGCCGCCCAAGACCAAGCCGGGGGAGAACGTCAAGGGCGACTACCACTCCTATTACTTTACCAGCGGCCTGGAGACGGTCGCAATGATGAGCGACTACGCCTATTACACCGGCGACGCGAAGTTCCGCGACGAGGTGTTGGTCCCCTTCGCGCGCGAGATTTTCCTCTTTTTCGACAAACATTACCAGCGTGGGCCGGACGGCAAGCTGCGCCTCGATCCCTCCCAGGCAATCGAGACCTGGTGGGTCACGGTCAATCCGGCACCCGATGTAGCTGGCCTGCGATTCTGTCTCGACCAGTTGCTGGCGATGAAGGCGGGCACACCGGAGGATCAGGCGGCTTGGAAAAAGTTCCGCGCCGAAATCCCCGAGGTGCCGATGCAAACGATTCAGGGTCGCCAAGCCCTTGCGCCCGCGGAAAAGTATGAGCACCAGGGCAACGGCGAGAATGCCGAGCTCTATCCCGTATTCCCGTTCCGCTGCTATGGGTTGGCCTTGGGCAGCAAGGATTTGGTCCAGTGGACGATGCAAAACCGGACCTGCAAAGACACCTTCGGCGGCACCTGCTGGACTCAAGACCAGATCGATTGGGCCTACGCGGGCAATGCCGAGGAAGCAGCCAAGGGTCTGGTTCGCCGTTTTCGCATCGCATCGCCCTCCGTGCGGTTTCCCATCTACGCCAGGGAAGGAGCCGACTCGGTGCCCGACTGGGATCATTTCGGCTCCGGCTCGATCGCGCTGCAGCGGATGCTGGTTCAGGAGGGCCAGGGCAAGATCAATCTGCTGCCGGCCTGGCCTGCGGAATGGGATGTGGACTTCAAGCTGCACCTGCAAGGCGGCACGGTGCTGACCGGCACCGTGAAGGACGGCAAGCTGGTGGCTTGGGATATCACGCCGACAGCGCGCAAGGCCGATGTGGTCGTCTGCGGCCCCGCCAAATCTCAAACGGCTGCAACGCCCGGCTCCAAATAAAAATCGAATTGAACCGGAAAACAGAGCATATCAGCGAGAAGCATCCATCATAAAAAAAACACCGATGAAAATAATCCGCGCGATGATCTTAATGGCGTTCGCAGCCTCGGCGCTTTCGGCCTTTGCTGTGACGGAGGCTGATTTGTTCGCCGCCCCCAAGCGGGGTTTTGTGAGCCGCAGGCCGGCCTTCAACTGGGAGCATTCGCTGGTGGCCGGCAACGGGGTAATGGGCGCGCTCGTAGCAGGCAACCCTTGTGACGAAACGATCTATCTCAGCCACGCGGCCCTCTATCTGCCAAGGGAGAAAAGCGACAACCCCCTCGACATGGTCAGTCATCTCGGCCAAGTCCGAGAAGACTGCCTCAAGGGTAATTTTAAGGAGGCGGGTTTGATCAACGAGGTGATGTACAAGGAACACATTGCCAAATACGGTTACCATTCACATCTGAACGATCCCTTCATCGGCGCGTGCGCCTTGCGAATCGAGCAGCCGGAGACCGATGTCAGCCGCTACCAGCGTTCGGTGAATTTCATGACCGGCGAGGCCCACGTCACCTACACCACCGCAGCCGGAACCTTCAGGCGCAGCACGTTTGTCTCGCGGGCTGACGATGTGATCGTGGTACGGCTGGCGGGCACCGGCAAGCAGACTGCGGCGATCCAGTTCACCGGGCTGATGCCGCAGAAATTCTCGGAAATGCAGGAAGTGCTCAAACGGGTGAAGAGTTCCGAGCAGCGCGTCCTCGACAAAGGTTTTTACATCTACTTCCGTAATGTGTTTGCCACCCCCAACGCCGAGAATCCCGTGCGGGGGTACGAAGCGGTTGGCAAGTTTATTCCCCGGGGCGGAACCCCTGGGCGGACCTATGAGGGCCATAAATTCAACAATTTCGATGAGCTGCTGGTGCTCATCAAGATCCGGCCACTCCTGACGGCCGGCAATGAAACCTCCAATCTGGAGGCGATCCAGAAGGATTTGGATGCGCTGCCGGCCGATTACGACAAGCTGCTGGTGCCGCATGCCAAGATCCACGGCGAGCTGATGAGCCGCGTCAGTTTCTCGCTGGATGCGCCGGCAGCCGACCGCGCCAAAGCCTCGGAAGACCTGATCCAGGAGTCCAAGACGCTGGAGAGTCCCCTGGCCCAGTTGGAGCGGGCTTTTGATGCCGGACGTTACAACATCATTTCCTCTACCGGCTATAATCCGCCGAACCTCCAGGGCCTTTGGAGCGGCGTCTGGTTTGGGACCTGGGGCTGCACGATGACCATCGACGGCAACCTGCCCTGCGCGGTTTCATTCAATTCCATGGGCAATACACCCGAATTGATGGCGCCCTATTTCCGCTATAACGAGCAGTTCCTGCCCGGTTTCCGCAAGAATATGCAGGAAATCTACGGCATGCGCGGGTTCCTGATTCCGGGGGCGATCACGACCTCGGCGCGATTTGTGGGCGTTTCGCCGACCTACCCGTTCTATTTCTGGCAAGCCGGGGCGGCTTGGACCTGCCATTACTACTACGACCACTGGCTTTATACGGGCGATCGCAAGTTCCTCGAAGAGCGCGCCTATCCGCTGATCAAGGAGGCTGCTGCCTTCTACGAGGATTTCCTCACGATTACCGACAAGAACGGGAAGGTGGTATTCGTGCCCTCCTACTCTCCGGAGACGGCGCCCGTGCGCGCCAGCGGCGAGAGGATTGTCACGGCAATCAATGCGACGATGGAAGTTGGCGCGGCCAAACAACTGCTGAGCCACGCGATCGCCGCCGCCAAAGAGCTGGGCCGCGACTCGGAGTTGCAAAAGAAGTGGGCGGAGCTGCTGGAGAAAATGCCTCCCTACGAAGTCGGCGAGGACGGCTCGTTCCGGGAATGGCTCTGGCCGGGGTTGAAGGATTTCAATGAGCACCGGCACGCGTCGCACCTTTACCCGCTTTATTACGAGATGCCCTCCGAGATCGTCGAGAATCCGGCGCTGGTCAAGGCGGTTGGCCATACCGGGCGGGAACGGATGAAGTTTCACGAGCAGGGGGGCCAAATGGCGTTCGGCATCGTGCAGGTCGGGCTGGCCGCCGCGCATGTCGGTGACGCGGAACTGGCGCAACGGGCGATTAACGAGCTTGGCAAACGCTACTGGTCCCAAGGGATGGGTTCCTATCATTGCCCTGGCACCATATTTAACACGGACATTTCCGGCGGGCTTCCCTATCTATGCGCCTCAACGCTGGTTTATTCCGATCCCGGCGTGATCCGCTTCTTCCCGGCCCGGCCGCCGCAGTGGAAGAGCGGGTCGCTCAAGGGTGCCCGCCTGCGCGGCGCTATTACCCTGGCCGAATTGACGTGGGACGGGGCAAAAGCCAAGGCGGTGCTGGTTTCGGACAAGGACCAGACCGTCACGATCTTCACGCCAGGGGGTGAATCGCGGAAATGTTCGCTAACCGCCGGTAAGGCGGCGGAACTAAGCCTTGAAGCCAAGTAACTCGAAAAAGACAAATCTGAAAATGCCTCCGAGATAATCGATCCAAACCGTGCATACCGTGAGCAAAAGGAAATGAGAAATCATGAAAAACAGAATCGCGATTTGGCTGGTTGTTGTGGTGGCGGTCTGTGGCTGGCAGGGGGCTAAGGGCTCGGAAACCCGGGTCGAAGCCCTCCGGTGTGAGGGGATTGAAAACCCGCAGGGCATCGACGCGGCAAAGCCCCAGCTTTCCTGGATGCTCCAGTCCGACGAGCGGGGCCAGAAGCAGACGGCCTGTCAGATCCTCGTCGCCTCTTCGATGGAAAAGTTGGCTCACGACGAGGGCGATCTGTGGGATAGCGGCTGCGTCGAGACCGATCAATCCACGCGCTTGCCGTATGCGGGGAAGTCGTTGGGTTCGCGAGCAGAGTGTTTTTGGAAAGTGCGTGTCTGGCTTGCCCTGAGCGGAGCCGAAGGGGATGCGCACGAGAAGCCCACTGCGTGGAGCTCGCCCGCACGGTGGACCATGGGTTTGCTTGCGCCGGAGGACTGGAAGGGCGTTTGGATTAGCGCTTCCAAGTGGTTTGCCCCTTGCGGGTACGGATGGACCAGCCTGCCCTTTAAAACGGAGGATTCCCCCGCTTGGATCCGGGTGGATCTGGGGCAGTCGCTCCCGATCGACAAGGTCAAATTAGTTGCGCTCGATCGCGAATCGTTCCCCTTGCGCTTCCGGATCGAAGCCGGTGAGGACTTCGACTTCACCACGTTCCACGTCGTTGCCGATTGCGGCGCGGCGGATTACGAGCTGGGGTCAAGCGGTACGGCCGAGTTCCCCGCCAAGGGCCTGAAGGCTCGTTACGTTCGTATTTTGGTGCTCAAATCTCCCGTCTCCCAAAAGAGCGCATCGACAAAGGGCAACCCCCGGAAAAGGCCAGCCTCCGATGCGAACTCAGCGTCAAAGGAATCTGCGCCTAAAGATAGTTTTCAAACCCGGCTCCGGCAGCTGGAGGTCTGGTCCGGCGGGAGCAACGTGGCTCTGTATCGCCCGACCATCGATACGGGCGGCGGCGGGAATAGTGGGTTTGTGGTGGACGGCATGCCTTCCGCCGACATGGGCAAAACCTGCCCGCCAGATGCCTGTCCCAATTCGCAGGCGCCCATGTTACGCAAGGCGTTCACGCTGGAGCGGCCGGTGAAGCGGGCGGTGCTCTACTATGCCGCGCAGGGAATGGCGGACCTGTCGCTCAACGGAGCCCGGGTGGATGATACCCTCCTCGGCCCTCCATTTGTCGATTATTCCAAGCGGATCGTTTATCGCACCCTGGAGGTGACCCGGCTGCTTGTCGGTGGGCCCAACGTCCTAGGGGCCATGCTGGGCAACGGCTTTTTCAGTCCGCCGAGTTGGGGGCGAGGGTGTTGTGGGGGGCATGGTCAGCCGAGCTTGCTGGCCCAGCTTGAGGTGGAGTTCACCGATGGTACCCGGCAGCTTATCGTATCGGATCCAACCTGGAAGTGGGCTCGAAGCGAGATCGTAGCGAACGACCTTTGGTTGGGCTATACCGAAGATCGACACCTTGCCCAGCCCGGCTGGGACAAGCCCGGCTTCGACGATGCAGACTGGCGCGCCGTCGGGCGGGTCGAACCGTTGGGCGGAAAACTCTGTGCGCCCATGGGGGCGTCGGTTCGCGTCCTGGGGCAACTCAAACCCAGCCGGGTGGAAGGCGACACTGCGTATTTCGACGTGTTGTCGGCGGGTTGGCCGCGGTTGGCGATCGAACATGGCAAGGCCGGGCAGGTGATTGATGTCCAGGGCGATTGCGGGATGCCTGCCTGCCATTTTACCCTCGCCCAAGACGGCCCGGCAGTGCTGGAACCGCGGTTCATCTGGGGCTCCGGGCCGCTCAAATTGCAGGTCAGGGGGCTGACCGAGCCTTTGAAGGCAGAGCAGGTCTGCATTCAGCGGGTTGGAGCTGATTTGCGCCCAGCAGGAGCCTTCCATTGCTCCAACCCGTTCCTGAACCAGTTGCATGAGGCAGTGCTGCGCACGCATCTCAATTACAACGTCGATCTGCCGATGGATCCGATGCGGGAAAAACAGGCCTGGACGCAAGACGCGGAAGGCTTTTTTAACACCGCCGTTTACCTGACCGATGTCGAGGGCCACTACCGGAGGTGGTGGTGGGATATGGCCGACAACCAACTCCCCAATGGTCTGCTCGGTGCCGTCGTGCCGAGGGTTCGGAGATTGGCCAACGATTGGAACTGTCCTTGGTGGAGCGGTGTGCTGGTTTGGCTGCCGTGGGAGCATTATCTCTATTACGGAGACCGCCGGATGCTGGAGGAAGCCTACGAGCCGATGCGCCAATACGTCGATTTCCTCGACCGCCTGGCGGCGGCAGGGGGTGGCGTGAAGGCAATCAGCTACTATCCCGACTCAAGAATCTTCCAGGATGCGCAGGCGGCCAAGGAACGCATGTTGGTATGGACTGGGGCGGGGGATTGGATGCGGCCGGCTGACGGCCCGCCGGATCAACTCCTGAACATGGTGGCATGGTACCACTATGCCCAAATCGTCAGCCAGACAGCGGCGATGCTGGGCAAACCCGACGAGGCGGCCCGATATGCGGCGATGGCCGAGGACGTAAGGCAGCGGACCAATGCCAAGTTCCTCGAACCGATGACGGGGCTTTACGGAAATAACCCCAAGAGCCAGTCGGCGCAGATTCTGCCTTTGGCACTGGGTCTGGTTCCGGAAGCCGTCCGTCCGCTGACGCTGCAACGGCTGATTGATGCGATCCACGCCCACAAGGACCATCACGCCTGCGGATTTGTCTCGCTGACGTATCTTTTCCAGACCTTGACCGAAACCTACGAGTCGGCGCTGGCCAACCGCATCGTCAATCAGCCTGACTATCCGAGCTGGAAAACGCTGATGCACGATGGGGTGCTTTTCGAGAACTGGCATGGCCAGTTTGCCCAGATGCCAGCCTGCGGCGGGTCGGTGGGGCGCTGGCTCTACGAAGCGGTGCTGGGCATCCGGCCCGATCCCGCAGGTCCCGGGTTCAAGCGATTTATCCTCGCGCCCCAGCCCGATCCGGCCACCGGCCTGACCTCGGCCGAGGGCTGGTATGATTCACTCTATGGGCGGATCGTTTCGAAATGGAAGATTGCGAACGACACATTCGACCTGGAGATGACGGTGCCAGCTAACACCGTGGCGACCGTGCGCATCCCCACGGCCAAACCCGAAGCGGTGATGGAAGGCGGGCGTCCGGTGGCTCAGGCTGTCGGTGTGAAAGTTCTGCGGCGGGAGCCGGGGGCGCTCTTTCTGGAAGTCGGCGGCGGGCGGTATCGATTTAAAGCTTCCGCGTCGACGGAGACTGTTTTGAAGTGAAATTCGAGTAGCACTAAACAATTGAAACAAAACTTAAACACCAGAGATTTTCTTGATGAAGAATATATTTAACCTAATCGTGGCCGCCGCGTTCTGCATGGGCTTCGGCAGCCAGGCAATGGCCCAATCTCGCGCAGACACCGAGGCGGCCGACCGCATGGGCCGCTACAATGTGGTGTGGAACAGCCCGTCCAAAAATGCCTCGGGGGTGATGCCCATCGGCAACGGCACGATCGGCGCGGGGGTCTACGCCATCGAAAACGGGGATCTGTATCTGCTTCTCTCCAAGGACGACGCGTTCTGTTACAGCGGCAATATCTACAAGACCGGCCGACTGAGGGTCTCGCTCAGCCCCAATCCTTTCTTGGCGGGCAAACCGTTTCGCCAAACGCTTGATTTGCCAACCGCTTCGATCCGGATCGAGGCCGACGGCGTCAAGCTGCGGATTTGGGCGGACGTCAACCGGCCGCTGTACCATGTCGAAATCGACTCGCCCCGCGCACTCTCGGTGAGTGCCCAGCCGGAGTTCTTCCAAGGACTGACCCAGTGGAAAGGGGTTGATCCGACTCCCTACCAGCGCGTGGACCGCGCCAATCATGTGCTTTGGTATTTCGCGGTAGGCGATAAGAGCGGCTATCGAGAGGCGGTTGCGGCCTCTGCCAAGGGGGCATGGACGATCGAAGACCCTGAAAAAATCCTGCCTGATCTTTGGCGGTTCAACACCTTCGGTAATTTGCTGGAGAGCCCGGGCATGACGCTCCGCGACGGCGCACTCTGCGGACAGGGGTGCAAGTTCGACCTGCGCGTCCATTCCTACACCAAGCAGACTCCGGATCTGAATGTCTGGATTCAGGGGATTGAAGAGCTGGCGGCAAAGCCGGTGGACCTTGCCGCGGATTGGGAAAAGCACTGCCAGTGGTGGAGCGGCTTCTGGGGCCGGGGCTGGATCCTCGCCTCTGATCGTACTGTGCCAGCCGACCAGCGCGAGCGATTCAACGGCGAAGCCAACGCCAAGGGGTTGCGCGAAGAGCCCGACGGCGCCGCCTTGGTGGCCCAGAGCTACAACGTGTTTCGCTTTTTCATGGGCGCCCAGAGCCGTGGGCGGTTCCAAGCCCGGTTTAACGGGGGGCTTTTTACCCAGCAATACCGGTTGAGCGACAGCTCTATTGCCGGAGTGGTGAAAAAGTACGGCGACGTAAAAAAAGTCTATCCGACGGCCACCCAGCAGCCCGATGGCAGTTGGCTGGCGAGCGAGAATGAGCGGGCATGGGCACCGAAGTTCACCTTCCAAAACCAGCGGTTGCTCTACTGGCCGTTGCTGATGAGCGGCGATTTCGATCTCATGAAGCCGTTCTTCGACCACTACTGGAATTTGCTGGAGATGCGCAAGCTCATCACCCAGAAACACTTCGGTCACCAGGGCGCCTTTTACCGCGAGAACATGTGCCCGGTGACTGCCACCGATGGCTGGACTCCGCCACCGAAAACCAAGCCGGGGGAGCAATACGAGGGGAACTACTTCGACTATTACTTCACGAGCGGCCTCGAGATGGTGGCCGTGATGACCGATTACGTGAACTACACCGGGGATGTGAAGTTCCGTGACGAACGGTTGGTCCCCTTCGCCCGTGAAATCCTGCTCTTCTACGACCAGCATTATCAGCGCGACCGTAACGGCAAGCTTCGCCTCGATCCGTCCCAAGCGATCGAGACATGGTGGATTACCGTGAACCCGGCCACCGATGTGTCCGGTCTGCGCTTCTGCCTAGACCAGTTGCTGGCGATGAAAGCGGGGACGGCGGAGGATCAGATGCGGTGGAAGAAGTTTCGTGCCGAAATCCCCGAAGTGCCAATGCAAACGATCCTGGGGCGTCAAGCCATTGCGCCGGCGGCGCAATGGGAAAAACAGGGCAATGGCGAGAATGCCGAACTGTATCCTGTATTCCCGTTCCGCTGTTATGGATTCGCCCTGGGAACCAAGGACTTGGTCGACTGGACGATGCAAAATCGGACCTGCAAGGATACTTTCGGCGGCATGTGCTGGACCCAGGATCAGATCGGGTGGACGTATGCGGGCAATGCCACGGAAGCGGCCAAGGGACTGGTCCACCGTTTTCGTATCGCCTCGACCGCCTTGCGTTTCCCGATTTACGGCAACGAAGTCACCGACGGCATCCCAGACTTCGACCATTTCGGTTCCGGTTCCATCGCGCTTCAGCGGATGCTCGCGCAGGAAGGCAAAGGCAAGATCTATCTGCTACCGGCCTGGCCTTCGGAGTGGGACGCGGACTTCAAGCTGCACCTGGAAGGCGGCGTGGTGCTGACCGGAACCGTGAAGGATGGCAAGTTGGTGACGTGGGATTGCGCGCCTGCGTCCCGCAAGGCCGATGTGGTGGTCTGCGGCCCCGCCAAAGCCCAAACGGTTTCGCTCACGAGCCCAAAGTAAGACAAATTTGAACCGCGAACATAACAAAGAACAAGTTTATGTATAAACGAAAACAGAGATTCAGCTTGGTTGTTTGCGCCGTGCTCTGCGCGGTGTTATGCGCCAAGTCCGTTGCCAAACCGGAAAGTGAGGGGCAGGCGGATGACCGCATGGGCCGCTACAATGTGGTTTGGACCAGTCCGTCCAAGGACGCCTCTGGCGTGATGCCCATCGGTAATGGCGACATCGCCGCCGGGGTCTATGCGATTGAGAATGGCGACCTCTATTTGCTGCTCGCGAAGAATGATGCGTTCAGTTTTTGCGGCGATATCTACAAGACCGGCCGGGTCCGGGTTTCCTTGAGCCCGAATCCGTTCGCGGCGGGCAAGCCGTTCCGCCAGACGCTGGACCTGCCCACGGGCTCGATCCATATCGAAGCGGACGGCGTAAAGCTTCGTATTTGGGCGGACGCCAACCGGCCCATTTACCATGTTGAAATCGACTCCCCAAGAAAGCTCTCCGTCAGCGCCCAGCCGGAGTTCTGGAAACGCTATACGCAATGGGGTGGCTTGGACAACACCCCCGATTTGCGACTGGACCGCGAGGACAAAATCATCTGGCATTTCGCGGTGGGCGATCGAAGCACTTTCCATGAGGAATTGCAGCATTTCCAACTCCCTGGCATTCCAGCGGGATTCTCCGATCCCTACCGCTTCAACACCTTCGGGAACCTGTTGGAAGGCCCCGGCTTGTCGCTGCAGGACGGCGCTCTGCGTGGCCAAGGCACGAACTTCGACCTCCGCATCCATGCCTTGGACATGCAGACGCCCGACAGCAATGTGTGGGTCAAGGCGATCGAGGCCCAGGCGAGCAAGCCGGTGGACCTTGGGAAGGACTGGACCCGGCATTGCAAGTGGTGGACGGGCTTCTGGGACCGGGGCTGGATCATCGCCTCGGACCACACAGTGCCGGTGGAGGACCGCGAACGGTTCAACATCGAACCTGTCCCCAAGAAATTCCGCGAAGAGAAGGATGGCGCGGCGCTGGTGGCGCAGAGCTATAACTTTTTCCGTTTCGCCATGGCCGCCCAGAGCCGTGGACGGGTCCAGACCAAGTTCAACGGAGGGATCTTCACCCAGCAGACCCGCCACACCGAACCCTGGAAACCTCGGCAGAGCGAGGTGCGCCAGGCCGATGGCTCATGGCTTAGCTGCGAGGATTATCGGGCTTGGGGACGGCGGTTCACCTTTCAAAACCAGCGGCTGCTCTACTGGCCGCTGCTGATGAGCGGCGATTTTGACTTGATGAAGCCGTTCTTTGATTACGGTTTGAACCTGCTGGAAATCCGCGAGGCCATCACCAAGGCCTGGTTTGGCCATGGCGGCGCCTTTTTTCGAGAGAATACCCTGCCCACAGGGGGTTGCGACGACGCCCCGGCGCTCCCACCCCGACCCGAACAGGGAGAAGGCAAATTTCCAGATCTCTCATCCCTGCAACATAACCAGAGCGTGATGCTTCACCAGCGTGATGAAACCCTATGTAAACTTTACCAGGGTGGTTACCAGAGCTACTACTTCACCAGCGGCCTGGAGAGAGTCGCCATGATGGCTGACTACGCCAATTACACCGGCGACACGAAGTTTCGCGACGAAGTGTTGGTGCCATTCGCCCGTCAAATCCTGCTATTTTTTGACCTGCATTATCGGCGTGGGGCTGACGGCAAGCTGCTTCTGTATCCCTCGCAGGCGATCGAAACCTGGTGGATTACCGTCAATGACGCGCCTGACGTGGCCGGCCTGCATTTCTGCCTGGATCAACTCCTGGCCATGAAAGCCGGAACGCTTGAAGATCAGGCCCGGTGGCGGAAGTTACGAGCCGAAATACCGGCCGTCCCGATGCAGACTATCGAAGGGCAACAGGCTCTCGCTCCGGGCGATTATTGGGCGGAGAAACACAACGGAGAGAATGCCGAGCTCTATCCGGTCTTTCCGTTCCGCTGTTACGGGTTCGCCTTGGGAACCAAGGATCTGGTGGAGCGGACGGTGCAGCATCGTACCAGCAAGAATACCTTTGACGGCACGTGTTGGAACCAGGATCAAATCGACTGGGCTCTTGCGGGGAATGCCCAGGAAGCCGCCGCCGGGTTAGTTCGCCGTTTCCGCTATGCATCGACCTCTTGCCGCCTCCCTTTATTCGGCGAGAGCGCGGATGGTGTGCCTGAAGATGGTCCCGGTTGTGGCGCGATTGCTTTTCAGCGGATGCTCGCTCAGGAGGGCAATGGCAAGATTTATCTGCTGCCGGCTTGGCCCGCGGCGTGGGATGTTGAATTCAAGCTGCATCTAATGCACGGTGCGGTGGTGACGGGCACGGTGAAAAACGGCCAAATGATTCATTGGGACATCCAGCCCGCATCCCTGAAAAAGAACGTGGAGGTCTGCCAACCGCAAGCCATCGACCCCATTTATTACCATAAGGAAGAATGGCCGGGTGGCCGCGTTCCCGCGAACATCGGCCAGCCTCAAAAATAAAATAGAATGAACGAACGATGAAAAAGACCCTTACCCTGCTAGTGATCACCGCGCTGTGTGCGTGGCCCGGAGCCAAGTTGATGGCTCAATCGGATACGAACGACCAGGCGGCCCAGCGCATGGGCCGCTACAACGTGGTGTGGAACAGCCCGTCCAAGGACGCCTCGGGAGTGATGCCCATCGGCAACGGCGACCTTGGCGCCGGGGTCTATGCCATCGAAAACGGTGACCTCTACTTGCTCTTGTCAAAGAACGACGCGTTCAACTACAACGGCGATCTCTACAAGACGGGACGGTTGAAAGTCTCACTGACCCCCAATCCTTTCGCGGCGGGCAAGCCCTTCCGCCAGACGCTCGACCTGCCGACCGCCTCGATCCGGATTGAGGCCGACGGGGTGAAGCTCCGAATTTGGGCGGACGCCAACCGTCCGATTTATCATGTCGAAATCGACTCCCCGCATGAGCTCTCCCTGGCTGCGCAATCGGAGTTCTGGACACGCTACAACGGATCGAGGGGTTTGGACAAGACCCCGGATGTGCGCTTGGAGCGCGGAGATAAGCTGCTGTGGTATTTCTCCGTCGGCGACAAAAGTTCATATCAGGAGCGGCTGAAAATCAATTCCAAGGGGTTATGGAAAGTCGAAAATCCCGAGAAGCTTGCGCCGGATTTGTTCCGCTTCAACACGTTTGGAAATCTCGTGGAAAGCCCGGGGCTGGCGGTCCACAATGGAGCGCTCGGGGGCAAGGGGACGAAGTTTGACCTCCGCATCCATTCCCTCACCATGCAGACGCCCGACCCCGGCAACGCCTGGGCCAAGGCAATCGAGGAGCTGGCGAGCAAGCCGGTGGATCTCAAAAGCGATTGGGAAAAGCATTGCCAGTGGTGGGCTCGCTTCTGGGACCGGGGCTGGATCATCGCCTCCGACCGCACGGTTCCGGCGGAGGCCCGCGAGCGGTTCAATGGCGAAATCAGCGCCAAGGGCGAGCCCGGGCCCGCATGGCAGCATGGCGTGCGCGAAGAGGCCGACGGCGCCGCCCTGGTGGCGCAGAGTTATAACATGTTCCGGTACTACATGGGTGCCCAAAGCCGCGGCCAGTTCCAAACCAAGTTCAACGGCGGACTATTTACCCAGCAGCTCCGGGTATTTGTAAAACCCGGTGAAAAGCCGGTACACCCCGGCGCGGTTCAGCTCCCTGATGGTTCATGGCTGGAGCCCGAGGACCATCGGGCTTGGGGAACATATTTCACCTCCCAAAACCAGCGTTTGCTCTACTGGCCGCTGCTGATGAGCGGCGATTTCGACCTGATGAAGCCTTTCTTCGATCATTATTGGAACGTGCTGGAGATGCGCAAGGCTATCACCAAGGCGTATTTCGGGCAGGAGGGCGCCTTTTATCGCGAAAACGTCAATCCGGTGACCGGCGATGATGGCTGGGCACCGCCACCCAAAGTCAAGCCGGGCGAGGCATACGCGGGCGGCCACCTCACGTTTCATTACACCAGTGGCCTCGAAACCGTGGCCATAATGGCGGACTACGTCCACTATACCGGCGACACGAAGTTTCGCGACGAGCGCCTGGTCCCCTTTGCCCGTCAAATCCTGCTCTTCTTTGACCAGTATTACCCGCGCGACCCCAATGGCAAGCTGCACATGGAACCGTCGCAGGCGCTGGAGACTTGGTGGATCACCATCAATCCGGCCCCCGACGTGGCCGGCCTGCGCTTTTGCCTGGACCAGTTGCTGGCGATGAAAGCGGGCACGGCCGAGGATCAGGCGCGCTGGAAGCGGTTCCGGGCCGAAATCCCCGAGGTGCCGATGCGAACGATCGGTGGACGCCAAGCCATCGCGGCGGCTGAGAAGCATGAGGAAAATAACCGCAATCGCGAGCTTCCCGAGATCTATCCGGTCTTCCCCTTCCGCTGTTACGGCTTGGCCTTGGGGAGCAAGGATCTGGTGGATTGGACGATGCAGAATCGGGCCTGCAAAGACACATTCAACAGCAGATGCTGGACGCAGGATCAGATCGGTTGGGCGTATGCGGGCAACGCAGCGGAAGCAGCCAAGGGGTTGGTCCGCCGTTTCCGCGCCGCCTCGGTTGGCTGCCGTTTTCCGCTCTACGGCAACGAATGGACGGACGGCATGCCCGACTTCGACCATTTCGGTTCCGGCTCCATCGCGCTGCAGCGAATGCTGGCGCAGGAAGGCAAAGGTAAGATCTATCTGCTGCCGGCCTGGCCTTCGGAGTGGGACGCGGACTTCAAGCTGCACCTGGAAGGCGGCGTGGTGCTGACCGGTACCGTCAAGGACGGCAAACTGGTGACTTGGGACATCACACCGGCGGCGCGCAAGGCCGATGTGGTGGTCTGCGGCCCTGCCTCCGCTGCGGCAACGAACAAGTGAAAGAAAGGATGAACAGAAACATCGGGATGCCCGAAGGCCTGAATTGGCCACAAGGAAGGATAACAAAACCATGAACACGAAGCTGACGATGCAAACCCGCAGCCCGCTATTAATAACAGCGGTTCTCTCCCTTGCGTCTCTCGGTAAGCTGAGCGCCGCCGAAACTGCCGCCGGGGCTTCACCGCAACGCCCAAACGTGATCATCGTGCTGACCGACGACCAGGGCTATGGGGATCTCGGCTGTACGGGCAACCCCTACATCAAGACGCCGAACATGGATGCGCTGAGCCGCGAGGGCGTGCGCTTCACCAATTTCCATGTGGATAGCTATTGCACGCCCAGCCGCGCCGCGCTGATGACCGGCCGCTACTCGCATCGCGTGGGCGGGTGGGGCACGGTCAGCGGGCGCAACGTGCTCCGAGACGGCGAGGTGACGATGGCCGATGTGTTCCGGCACAACGGCTACCGCACCGGGCATTTCGGCAAGTGGCATCTGGGTGAGAATTTCCCCTACCGGCCGATCGACCGCGGCTTCGAGGAGTGGCTCGGCCATGGCGACGGCGGCACCGGCTGCACCAGCGATTACTGGAATAACGACCGCGTCAACGACTATTACATTCACAACGGCCGCTGGGAGGAAAAGCTGCGGCCAGGGTTCGAAGCCGACGTCTTCTTCGATGCCGCGATGGATTTCATCCGCGCGCGCAAGAAAAGCCCATTCTTTGTCTACCTGGCCCCCTACAACCCGCACGAACCGTGCAGCATTTCCGACAAGGCTTGGGCCGAGCCTTACATGGACAAGGTGCCGAAGAATGTCGCGTACTTTTATGCCAGCATCGCCCGGGTGGACGAGAACCTGGGGAGGCTGCGGGCGTTCCTGAAAGCAGAGGGGCTCAGCGACAACACGATCCTGCTGTTCCTGAGCGACAACGGGACCGCCCAGGGATCCAAAGTGTACAACGCCGGCATGGTGGGCATGAAAGGCTCTACGTATGAGGGCGGCCACCGGGAGCCCTGTTTCCTGTACTGGCCTGCCGGCGGCTTCGACAAGCCGGTGGAGATCGACCGGCTGACGGCGCATCTGGACCTGTTGCCGACTTTCGTGGATCTCTGCTCGTTGAAAATGCCCAAGCCCGTCGCCTTCGACGGGATCAGCCTTAAGCCGCTGCTGGCCAATCCACAGGGGCCGTGGCCCGATCGCACGATCGTGATGGGCGCGGCGCCGAACTTCAACAGCCCGAATCCGCCGCCGACTCCGCCGCGGAAGTTCGACTGCGTGATGACTCAGCAGTGGCGGCTGCTGACGAATTGGCAATCCAATGCCCATCGGTTGTACGACATTGGCGCCGATCCGGGCCAGAAGACGAACGTCGCCAAGGACCATCCCGAAGTGGTCAGCAAGTTATTGGCGGACTACGAGAAATATTGGACCGACGTGAGCGCCAAGGATGCGGGCTGGCGAGGCCGGCCGATCCTCGGTGCGCCGCAGGCACCGGAAACCGGCTTGTGCGGCGAAAGCTGGTATCCAACGGCAAACTATTGTCCTTTTGCCCAGTCGCACGTTTGTTCGGGCTCCAACTTCTTCGGTTACTGGACCGTGCGGATCGCGGCTGCGGGGCGGTACCGCTTCGAGCTTCGCCGCTGGCCCCGCGAGATGGATGGGCCGATGGCGGGCGTTATCTCCCCGCCGAAAGTGCCGGATGCCTATCTGGACGGCAGCCCTGTCAAAGGCACACTTTATGCCGGTACTCCCAAGGCCTTGCCCGTGGCCAAGGCGCGTTTGAAGATCGGCGGGAAGGAGCAGGAGGCGGTCGTCGCCGCCACTGACAAATGTACGACCTTCACCGTCGCGCTGGAGGCGGGGCCTGCCGACATCGAAGCCACGCTGCTTGACAAGGGCGACAAGCCGCTCTGCGGGGCTTTCTACGTGTATGCGCGCCGGGAATGAATAGAGCCATTCTCAAAAATTCTTTCCGAAAGAGCTGGGGCGGCACAAGCCGTCTGGCGGCGTTGCGGCGCTTGCGCCTTGCCAGCCAGCTCGTGGTGCTCCTTCATGCACCGCACAGTGCGAGAAGCGCAGGCGGCAAGGCCTGGGCCGAAACGCGAGGGTCAGAGTATTAAACCATCCCCGTCCGCTTGCGGCGGGGATGGTTTTTTGCACCCCGATGCACCCCTTTTTTGGCCGGTCAAAAAAAGTTCGCCCTTCCCGTTGACAAATTCGGATTTTAAAGACATCTTTCATCCCCCGTTTCCAAGGGCATCCTTAGCTCAATTGGTAGAGCACGTGACTCTTAATCACTAGGTTCTGGGTTCGAGTCCCAGAGGGTGCACCATAACCCGCTCATTTCGAGCCCCCCCCAAAAAAAGCGAAG
>SESF01013507.1_pt1 | contig 24393 bp, 15 predicted proteins | sample 3171521 | NCBI WGS metagenome assembly SESF01 (sample SAMN10866945, study PRJNA518727) | freshwater metagenome | biome: subpolar coniferous forest; feature: holomictic lake; material: water; isolation source: holomictic Lake 227, 6 m and 8 m depth | place: Canada: near Kenora, Ontario | collected...
CGGTCCAGCAGGATGTTCTCCGGCTTGATGTCGCGGTGGACGATGCCCTGGTCGTGCGCAAATTGGAGCGCGTCGCAAATCTGGGGCACGATGGCCAGCGCTTCGCGCGGGCTCACGCGGGCGCTGGTGAGCAGTTGGCGCAGGTTCACCCCGTCCACGAATTCCATGACGAAGAAATAGAGTCCCTCCGCCCGGCCAAAGTCGTGGATGGTAACGATGCCGGGGTGGTTGAGCCGGGCCAAGGCCTTGGCTTCGCGGGCGAACCGCTCGGCAAACGCGGCGTCGTCTCCGATCCCGGGGGGCAGAATCTTGAGCGCCACGATACGGTCGAGTTCCTTCTGCCGGGCTTTGTACACGGCCCCCATGCCGCCTCGGCCGATAAGCTCGATGATTTCAAGCTGGGGAAACTTCAGGCCCAACTCCTGGGTGCTGGGCGGTGTGAATCCCGGCTTCTCCTGCCCGGCTACCGTTCCGGTGGCCATCGCCACCTTCATCAAGCAAGCGGGGCACAGGCCCCGAGGGGCGTCGGCGGCCAGCGGGGCCTGGCAGTTTTGGCAAAGCTTCAGTGCGTCCATATTCTTACCCTGTTACTGAAAGAATCGTCGGCACTTGTTACATTCAGGGTCAACTATTTGTCAGCACTTGGAAGAGGTGGCGCATTTCTGCCTCGACCTCCTCCGGCGAGGCGACCGTGCTGGCTACCTCCGACCGGATGAGCTGCCGGTAGCGCTGGCGCAGCCGGTGCACAGCCACGCGGGCGGCGGTTTCCGTCACGCCCAACTTGTGCGCCATCTGGGCATAGTCAATTGCTCCCCGGTCGGTCGTGAGCGCGGGCCGCATCGCCTCCATCCAGGTGTGCTTGCCTTCCTGACGATATTCCTCCTCCAAACGCGCCAGCACGCCCTCCAGCAACGTTAGCGCCCAACCCCGCTCGAACAGGCTCTCCGGCGTGGCTTTTTCCGCAGGTTCAAGCCGGTAGCGGTATTCGGCGGAATCGTCGTTGAGAGAAAGGATGGGCTGTCCACCGCCGCGCTTTTGCGCCTGGGCTTTGTTCCATTCGTTGGCCATAAAATGCTTCATGGCTGAGAGCAGAAAGGAGCGGAACCGCCCCCGCTGCCGGTCCGCCTCTGCCAGCCAGTTCCCCTTCAGGAGTCTGGCGAAGAACTCCTGCGTCAGGTCCTGGGCATCGGGCGGGGAGCAACCACGACGGCGGGCGTAGGCATAAAGGGGATACCAGTAGGTCTGGCAGAGGTGAGCCAAGGCGTCGTCGGCGCTGGTGGTGTCGCCGTGCCCAGCGGCCAACACCACCGACCAATGGGTGGTGACAAATAGCGGCTGGGGCCGGTCTTCCGTATGGCCGTCGCCGTCGTCTGTTGCCATCACCTGATTATTAAAGAAATGGCGCCCGTTGTTACAGGTCTTTTCCGTGTCACAGACGCTGGTTCTGGATCGGGGTGATGAGGCGCAGAGATCCTGAGCCCGTGGAAACGACGTAAGCTCAATTCCCCCTCACCCTACCCCAGAGGAGAGGGTGACTGACCCGTCGCTAGGAATGCCGAAGCACCACAATTGCTCAGAGCGCGACGGATACTTCTCCCTCTCCTCCGGGGAGAGGGCAGGGTGAAGGGGAATGGGTGCCCCGAGCTGGAAGGTGTAGTCGAGGAAGCCGTAGTCGCCGCCGCGCGGTTATTCCGCGGGCAAACGCGTTCTCTCAGACAGAGACCAAACCGTGATTGGAAGGCGACGGTTCGTCCCAGGGCCTCGGTTCTTGGAGTATCCAGTATTTTCATAAGGTGCTGTGCTATCTTCTGCCGGCCGGGCAGGGGGACCGTCTTTCGGCCCTGGCGGGCCACGTCGGCCCGGGTCCGTCACTGCCTCAGCCATAGGGTGAAGTTCTGCCGCTTTGCTGCTCGACGCAAGACGTTTCCGGGAGGCAAAGCCGCTGCCGGCAATGGCCTCTTGCGCCGCGGTCGTGGAACCGGAGCCGTTGGCACCCGCTTCGCTTCGAGATGTGCGGATCACCGGTGGCTTCTGCGCCCAACGTCAGAAGATGGCGGTCGAGTCGGCTCTTCCTCATGAGTTGGAACAGGCGAAGGATCAATCGCGATCGCGGTCTGGCGATGCGGGAAGAGCGCATCCCTGATACTTGGGATACTGCGATGATCAAGGATTCTCTAGTACTAAAGCCGTGAAGATCAAAGTCAGCGCGGTCGAGCGGTGGAACTAGCATGATGCGAAGAATGATGATCGGTTGGAGTTTTGCAGCGCTGGCGCTACTTCTTACCAGTAAGGCCATCGCGGAGGACCGGCCCGTGGAACCGCCCGGTTTATCCGTTCGGGAGGGCCAACTCGTTTTGGCTGGCCGGCCGTATCGTGGGGTAGGCGCCAACTACTTCGACCTGTTTCTACGAATTCTGCATGAGCCGACTAACTCGACCAGCCTTCGCGGACTGGAAGAGCTCTGCCGGGCCGGCATTCCCTTCGTGCGGTTTGCGACGGCGTTTAATGCGCGCGATTACAGAAGTTACCTGGCGAACCGGGAGGAGTATTTTCAGCGGCTGGATCAGGTAGTGAAGACCGCGGAGCGGTGCAAGGTGGGGTTGATTCCCTCATTGCTCTGGAACCTGGATTTACCCGACGCGGTGGGTGAACATCGCGACCAGTGGGAAAACCCGAAGAGCAAGACCATTGGCACGCTGCGGCAGTACGTGGGCGACATCGTGAGCCGGTATAAGGATTCGCCGGTCATCTGGGCCTGGGAATTTGGCAACGAGCCCAACCTGTCCGTGGATTTGCCGAACGCCATCCAATTCCGCAGGAAGGGTGGCACCGAACGCGACGACCTGAAGTCACAGCACATGGTAGCCGCCATGACCGAGTTTGCGAGCGAAGTCCGGCGGCAGGACACCTGGCGGCCGATCTTTTCCGGCAACTCGCACCCGCGCCCTTCGGCCTGGCATAACACGCACGAGGGGAATTGGCAGCCGGATTCGCGCGAGCAATCGCGGTTGGTGATCCTGCGAGACAACCCGGCTTGCCTGGGCACTATCTCGGTGCATTCTTACGGGGAACGGGAGGCGCAGAGGGTAGTGACGGCATGGACCACGAACCGGCTCGAATGGCTCCGCTGGCTGAAGGGCATCGCACGTGAGAAGCAAGGACCGCTTTGGGTGGGCGAGTTTGGGCTCCCCTCCGGAACCAACCTCGACCTTCGTGCCGACTTTGATCAACTGCTCACCGACCTCGAGGCAGCGAAGGTGGATTTGGCGGCTTTCTGGGTGTTTGACCTGGATGGCCAGAAGAACACCTGGAGCGTGACTCCCACCAATGACCGCGCTTTCATGCTGCGGGGGGCCGCTGAGGCCAACCGCCGCTGGAATCGCGCCCTTGCCGGTGCGAGTCGGGGCATCCCTGATAATAGGGATACCGCCTCGATGGGCCTTCAGCCACAATCACCATGAATTTCAACCAGCGCCTATGACATGACCTCGGGAATCAATAGCACAACCAGACAGACCATTAAACGCACCAAAACCCAGATCCTCCTATGAAATGTCCGAACCTCAATAAAGCCAGCCAACGTATCCTGGCTCTCGCGCTAGCGGGAGTCATGGGAATCCCAGCCGTTCTAAACGCGGCAACCGTCTCACTGACGGGCAGTGATGCCACCGGCACGACTTCGTTCAATGCCGTCGGCAAATGGAACAATGCCCAGGCGCCCAGCTCGGCAAACGACTATTCCACCGCCGGCTATTATTTGCGGACACCGACCCCCGCAAATCCGCTCCCCTTTGCCGGGGCTTCGCTCAGCCTCGATTATAGTGGAGCCAGTATTGGTGGTGGCCATACTCTTGGCATGAACATAAAATCCCCCGTCGGCTCCACCATAACGGTGAGTAATCTGTATCTCAATGGCGCAGCGATCGTACAGTCACAGGGCAACGGCGTCGAGACGGTTGCCGGCAACATCACCGTGCTGGCCACCTCGTTCCTGAGTGCGGGGCAAACCAACCGGGTGTTGGCGATCAGCGCGCCCATCAGCAGCAGCTCATCGTCGGTTACTATCGGCATCCTTGGTGATGGTAACGGCGCCACCCTCAGCCCTGGCGGCGTAATTCAGTTGCTGGGAGACAACAGCGCGTATCAAGGCAACTGGTATATTTGCGCCACCAGCGGCGATATTTACGGAGGATACTGCGCAGCGTTGCAAGTGGGCAATGGGGGCACGAACGGCAACTTGGGGTCTGGAAACGTCACCAATAACTACCGACTGGTGTTTAATCGCTCGGACAGCCTGGTGGTGAGCAACGTCATCAGTGGCAGCGGCAGTGTGACCATGGCTGGCTTGGGGCAGGTCACTTTGAGCGGCGCCAACACTTACAGCGGCGCAACCATTGTCAACGCAGGCACGCTGGCCGTGGGGGTCGGCAGTTCCCTGACCAGCAGCTCGGCGATCTCGCTGAACAACGGCGCTATTCTGGATGTCTCGGCCGTCGCGGGGTTCGGGCTGGCCCCGGGCCAAAGCCTGGCGGGCAGCGGGACCGTTACCGGCGCAGTAACTTCTGTTACCGGCGCTACGCTTTTCCCCGGCAACACTAACGGCGGCACATTGACGGTTAATGGCAACATGAGCTTGGGCGATTGCTCCATGCTCTGGAACCTGAATACTGCGTCCTTGACGGGCGGCACGAATGCCCTGAACGACCTGCTCGTGGTCAACGGCAACCTGGCCTTGACTCCGGGGATCACCGCGAACTTGGTTTTCCCCGGTGGCGGCATCCCGGTTCCCGGCACTTATACCCTGTGCCAATGCACCGGCACCCTCAGTGGGGCCGCTGCCGATTTGACTACCACGCTGGGCAACAACAACTATACGGCCACGTTCTTTTTGAACACCCACGCCTCACCAGCGATCGTTGCCGTGAACATCGCCCCCGTGCAGGTCACCAACGCCAATCCGCAGAACCTTGTGTGGACCGGCCAGAATGGCTGGGATTGGGACACGACCACACCCAACTGGAATACTACTGGCGGCCTGAACACCAACTTTAACTATGGGGACTACGTTCTATTTAACGACACCACCTATAGTACCTATGTGAACCTTATAGCGGCCGTGCCGGGCTCGACGACAGTGGACACCGCATCTATCTACAACTTCGTCACCGCTGGCGGCTCCATCAGCGGGCCAGGTGGCCTGACCAAGCTGGGCTCCGGGACCCTGATCCTTGATCTCAATAATGACTACGCCGGCGGCACTCTGATTCAAGCTGGCGTGGTGCAGGTCGGCTACTACGACGCCGTTGGCTCGCTCGGCCTGGGCGCGGTCACGAACAATGGCGCGATCGTCCTGACCCGGAGTGATGCCGCCGGGATATTGCCCAACGCCATCAGCGGCACGGGCAGCGTCACCATGAGCGGATCAGGCACGGCAACGTTGAGCGGGGACAACAGTTATAGCGGCGGCACGACTGTCAATGCTGGGACGCTTAAGCTCGGCAGCGCGACAGCGCTAGGGGCAGCGAGCAGCTCCACGCTCGTGAACTACGGCGCAGTCCTGGACCTCAACGGCCAGCCGGACGGGTCGCTGGAGTTGTTCTCAATCAGTGGTCCCGGGACCGGCACCGGCGCGTTGGTCAACAACAGCTCGACCGCGGTCATCCTGAGTGGCGCAGTCACCCTCGCCAGCGACGCCACTGTGGGCGGGAGCGGAAACCTGACGCTCAGCGGTGAAATCAGCGGGACCTTTGGCCTCACCAAGGCCGGCGCTGGCACGACGACGCTCACCGCTCCGAATGCCTTCACGGGTGCGACGGTGGTCAGTGGTGGCACCTTGGATCTCCAAAACGGCCATGCCCTGGGCACTTCGCCGACGGTCACCATCAATAGCGGCGCCAACCTTCTGCAATTGGATGGCGGCATCACCATCGCCGGCGTCAGCCTGACCGACAATACCACCACCTCGGGCGCTTACGGACTGCAAGGGAACACAGGGAACAACGTTTGGGATGGACCGGTAACACTAGGAGCCAACTATGCCCGCTTCGGTTCCATCCCCAGCGGCACCGGGCTCAATATCACTGGCACGGTGGATGACGGCGGCCTCGGCTACGGGATCATGATCCGCGGCATTTCCTTCGACGGCGTCGTCCAACTTAGTGGCACCAATACCTACCTTGGCAGCACCGCCATTACTGTGGGATGGCTGCGACTTGGGAACGCCAACGCCTTGCCGGCTGGGACGGTGGTAGGTGTGCTCAATCACAACTCTGCGCGTCTGGACTTGGCGGGCTTCTCGCCCCCAATTGCCGGTTTGGTTGGCGAGGGCTGGGTCGTCAATTCGGCAGGCTCGCTTTCAACGCTGACACTCAATATCAACAGCGCGATCAACTATTCCAATAAACTATTTAATGCCACCACCGTCCCGTGGGGGGGGCCGGGCTCCAACATCTTCGGCGGAGTGATCCAGGGGCAAGTTGGCGTAACCCTGGCTGGCGAGCCGGGCACGGTTCTGGTCTTCACGAACGCCAACACGTATAGCGGCGACACCACCATTGCCTCGGGCAGCCTCATTCTTGGACCCACTGGCGGCATCACCGGATCCTCGAATATTATCGTGGCCAGTGGCGCTACTTTGGACACTTCAGCCAAGACCGGCGGCTTCACCCTCGGCGCAACCCAGACGCTCAAGGGCAACGGCACGGTGCTGGGCAACGTGACCGCTAATGGCACGGTTGCTCCCGGCGCCTCGATCGGCACACTGAGCTTTGGCAATAACCTGGCACTTGAGGCCGGCAGCACCACCGCGGTTGAGGTCCAGTCGGACGGTGGCTGCGACCAGCTTGTTTGCGGCGGCACGCTGACTTACGGCGGCACGTTGCAGGTCACTAACTTGGCGGGGACACTGACGACCAACCACACGTTCAAGCTGTTCACCGCCGCCGGTTACTCCGGCGCGTTTGCCAACGTTACGCCGGCTCCCGCCGCGGGGTTGGCGTGGAATACCGATACGCTGCTGGCGGATGGCACGCTGCGAATCGCGGCCACCGCCCTGAACCCGACGAACATCACCGCCGTGGTGATCGGCGGCAACACCCTGCAACTGTCCTGGCCGGTGGACCACAAAGGCTGGTCTTTGCAGGCGCAGACGAACTCGGCTGGCGCGGGTCTGAGCACCAATTGGTTCCACGTTCCGAACTCCAGCGCTGTGAACCAGATGACCATACCGATCGACCGGGCCGATGGGTCGGTGTTCTTCCGGTTGGTTTATCCGTGAGTCGAGTTCTGAGACGACTCAGTGAGACCGCATTCGTGACCCCGCGTGGGGGTGCATGAAGCGAGGCGGGCCGCCGGTGGGGTTCCGGCGGCCCGTCCAATATTCCGACGATGGTGGCAGCGCGGGCGCAGAAGAGAGAATGACACGAACACTTCGAAATTGCCTGGCGGCCGCGATTGCGGGAGTCGTGGGAATCCCAGCCGTTCTAAACGCAGCGAAGGTCTCAATGACCGCTAGCGATACGAATGGTGCGGCCACTTCTTTCAATATCGCCGGCAATTGGAGCAATGCCCAGACGCCCGGTTCGGGCAACGACTATTTCACAGCCGGCTATCTACTGCGGACACCCAACACCGGAACCTCGAACTACTTTGCCGGCACTTCGCTCAGTCTCGATTTTAACCCGGTTAACCCCTGGCTGGTGGGCCTGAGTCTGAAATACCCCTCCTCCGGCTCTGTGCGGGCGGATAACCTGAAGCTCAACGGCGGGGCGATCATCAATGGCCAAGGGGGCACGATGAAGGTTTACGGCAACATCACCGTGCTGAGCAACGCCTGGCTGAACGCGGGGGGCAGCGGCCGGACCTTGGCGATCTACGCCCCCGTCAGCGGTGGCAGCACGAATACTATCAACGTCAGCGAGACGGGCGGAACTACCGCAGGCGGCACCGTTCAGTTGCTGGGAGATAATAGTGGGTATAGCGGTAACTGGTACATCATCAACGCCCTTGGAGCGGTGTTGCAGATAGGCAATGGGGGCGCCAGCGGCAGCTTGGGGTCCGGCAACGTCACCAATAACTACGAGCTGATGTTCAATCGCTCGGACAACATTACGGTGAGCAATGTCATCAGTGGCACCGGCAGCGTGGTTATGGCCGGCCCGGGCCGGGTCACCTTGAGCGGCGCCAACACCTGCAGCGGCGCGACCGTCATCAGCGGGGGCACACTGGGCCTGAGTGCCGACGGTTCCCTCGCCGGCAGCCCGGTGATCTCGTTGGCCAGCGGCGCCAGTCTGGATGTCTCGGCCGTCGCCGGTTTTGGATTGGCCTCGGGCCAAACGCTGGCGGGCAGCGGGACTGTTATCGGCTCGGTGACTTCTGTTTCCGGCGCCACGCTCTCCCCCGGCGACACTGCCAGCGGCACATTGACAGTTAATGGCGACGTAACGTTGGGCGCCGGCACATTGCGCTGGGACCTGAACACTCCCAACGTAACCGGCGGCACTAACGATTTGCTCGTGGTCGATGGCAACCTGGCCTTGGGCCCGGCTATTAGCGTGAGCCTGGTTTTCCCGAACGGCATCCCGGTTCCCGGCACCTATACCCTATGCCAATGCACCGGCACCCTCACCGGTGACGCTGCCGATCTCACCAGCAATTTGGGCACCAATAGCGCCAGTTTCTCCCTCAACACCGCCGCCTCGCCCAAGACCGTCACCGTTACGGTCAGCGGTTCCAGCCTGCCGCCGGTCACCAATTCACTGCAACTGATCAAGGTTTATCTGCAAGGCGGCCAGTCGAACGCCGACGGACGCGCGCTGACCAATGGCTTGCCCGCCAGCCTCTTCCAACCCCAAGCCGATGTTCCATTTTACTATTATCTCACCGGCGGCGCGGCCAATGGCGACGGCACCCTGGGCACGCTCACCACCCTGCGGCCCGGTTGCTCAGCTACGGGAAGCACTACGTTCGGCCCCGAACTGAGCTTCGGCCGTACCCTGGCGAACCAGTTTGCGCTTACGAATCAGGTGCCCGCCAGCGCCGTCTTGGTGGCTATTGTAAAGTACGCGCACGGGGGCACTTCGTTGGCCTCCAACTGGAAGGCCAACGGCAACAGCACAACCAACGGCGACGGCCCCGATTACCTCATCTTTCAAAAGGTCGTCAGCGCGAGCCTGTCCCGCCTGGCGGCGGCGTATCCCGGCACAGCGATCGAGCTGGATGGCATGATTTGGGTCCAGGGAGAAACCGACATTAACGATGGCGCCGCTACGTCCGCCGCCTACGGCACCAATCTGGTGCGTTTCATCAACGATCTGCGCCTCACATATGCCACGAACCAACCCTGCGGCACGAACCTGCCCTTTTTCTTGAGCCGAATTTCTACCAATCAAACCGTCTATTCCGATCTCTCCGGCACCAACTATCCAAATTACCTATTGCTGCGCGCCGGGCAGGCGCAGGTCGCAGCGACGGTGACGAACGTTTACATGATCGACACCGACGGCATGAACTTCACGATGAACAGCGACCACCTGCACTTCAACACCGGGGGCCAGCAGGCGATGGGCGCGGCGTTCGGCCAAGCCGTCATTGGCGCGCTGCCTGCGCCTTGGCTCCAGGCGCTGGCCAAATCCGACAACAGTTGGCGCCTGACCTTTGGGGGAGTTTCCGGGACAGCCCATTCGTTGGAGCGCGCCCCGTTCCTGGCTGGCCCATGGACACTGCTGACGAACATCGTGCTGGGGCCGCTTGGGCGCACGAGCTATGATGACCAGAACGCGCCCGGCACCGGCGCCTTCTACCGGGTAATCCGGCCCTGAACCAACCCAGGCTTTTCCAGATGGCACAGCAGTGCTCCTGGAGCGTGACTCTCTCCAATGACAGGGCGTTCATGCTGCGGCTGGCTGCTGAGGCCAACCGCCGGTGGAGTCGTGGGCGCAAAGCCAAGGTATCCCTGATAGTAGGGATACCGCTCCCGGCAGCTTGCTGCAATCATTGGGAGAAAATCAATGAAAGCGTCATTATGAAAAGCGAGGCACCGCAGCAAGTGAGCAAAGACATACTGATCCCGTTTATCGGGCAACCATGAACCTTCGCGCAAGCGTTCTTCTGATCACAATTCTAGCGACCGGCTGCCCTCACGGACTTGCGGCGGACGCACCGAGACCCAACATACTCCTGATGGTTGCGGATGATCTCGGCTGGGCTGATGTGGGTTGGCACGGCAGCAACCTCAAGACACCCCACCTCGACAGACTCGCACACGAAGGGGTAGAGCTGGACCGCCATTATGTCCAACCGGTCTGCTCGCCCACACGGGCAGCCTTGCTTTCCGGCCGATGGGCCAGCCGGTTTGGGTCGCATGTGCTGGCGCCAACCAACCTGCGGGCGTTTCCCCCGGGCACAACGACCCTGGCCACTGCGCTGAAGCAGTGCGGCTACGCCACTTATCTCGCAGGCAAGTGGCATCTTGGCTCGCGACTGGAGTGGGGGCCGCAGCATTACGGTTTTGACCACAGTTACGGTTCGCTGGCCGGCGCGGTGGATCCGTGGGAGCACACTTACCGTAAGGGCGAATACATGAGGACTTGGCACCGGGACGGAAAGTTCATCGAGGAAAAGGGCAACGTCACCGAGCTTATCGTCAGGCAAGCGTGCGAGTGGATTCGCGGCCAACGGGAGCCGTGGTTCGTTTATGTGCCCTTCCAGGCAGTACACATTCCGATTGATGCGCCAGAGGAATTCAAGCGGCTCTACGCCGATGTGACCTTCGCCGACGAGGCCAAGACCGAGTCGTTTCGCCGCTACGGCGGGTTCGTGTCGCAGTTGGACGCCAAGGTGGGCGAGTTGATCACGGCGCTCGAGGAAACGGGTCAGCGTGGGAACACGCTGGTCGTTTTCACCTCTGATAACGGCGGCACGACCGAGCTCGGAAACCCCTACGCGGGCAACACGCCCCCGCTAAGGGTGAGGGTCAGCAGCAACGTCCCATTGCGGGGACACAAAGGCCAGCTCTACGAAGGCGGCGTGCGCGTTGACGCGTTCGCTAACTGGCCGGGAGTGCTTAAGCCTGGCAAGCTTTCCGCACCTTTGCACGCGGTTGATTGGATGCCAACTCTGACGAAGCTCGCAGGTTGGAAGCCAGAGGCGGAGCCGAAGTTCGACGGGCGCGACATCTGGCCGCTACTAACGGGCGCGGTGGCAAAGCTGGAGCCGCGCGCAATTTACATCCCCTCTGCTAACAGCGCCGCCGTGTTGTTTGGCGATTGGAAGCTCATCGCTGCCGGGAAAGGTCCTAAGCGGGAGTTGTTCAACCTTTCCACCGATCCCTTCGAGAATGACGACGTCGCCAAGAGCCACCCGGAGAAGGTGCGGGAGCTGGACGCAATGCTGGCTGACCTGCGCAGGGAAGATGTGACCACCCTTGCTCGTGATCTTGTTGGGCAGAGCGAGGGCTCGTCCGAGAAGTCTCTTTCTTCTGGGGTGAGGAAGCTCGACGAGTGAGCCAATTCTTCGAGGACTGATGAACCCGAGTCCCACCGTACCAGCGGAAGGGACGAACCAACGGCAATGCCTCATCACGAAAGGGGACGAAACAAGGGCTTTGAGTGAGTTGGAGGCAGCGAGAGGCCGGCAAAGAGAATTGCCGGCCAAGCTAACGACGACTACTCTCGAACGCATGAGCGGCTTACGACCGAAGCTCCAAGCACTGCACCTGCCGCCGTTACGCACATGCGTGGCCGCCCTGCTTATGGCGGGAGTGTCCCTCGCCCTGACCATCCGCGCCGAGGACCTGCTGGACAAATACACCCTGCGACATTGGAATGTGGAGGACGGTCTTCCAGAGGGGTTGGTGCTTTCTCTCGAGCAGATGCCCGACGGTTTCCTGTGGCTGACAACTCCGCACTACATTGTCCGGTTCGATGGTGTGAATTTTGTCCGGTTCCCGGCGGAGCAGTTGGCATCGCCGCTCGCGGCCTATTTTCGGCAGTTGTTCATTGACCGCCAAGGCAACCCATGGATTTGCGGCAGTGAAACGGTGCTCCGCTTAAACGGACAAGTTTGGCAACCGGTGCCGCTTGTGGGCGGCACGAACATCGTCGGTCGTCCCATTTCCAGGGTAACTCCGGACGGCGAGACGGTCCTGTCCGGAAAACTGGAATTCTTTTGTATCGGGGAGGCGGGCGGAAAAGTCGTGGTGGCCTCCACGCGGGGTGTCCACGTATTTGATGGGCGGGAACTGGTGTTCGCCAGATGCCCGGGGGTTCCGGACGATTCGCCGCCCCGCTTCACCTCGGCGGCTATTGACAATCGGGGGGAGGTCTGGCTCGCCGCGGAGGAACACCTGCTTCGATTTCGAGATGGAGCTTATCGGGAGGAAGCGTTGCCTCTGGAGCTACGCGCAACCAAATTCTACAAAGTAGTAACTGCAGGTGCGGATGTGGTTTGGGTTCAGCAAGTGGATGGACGGCTTTTCCGGCGCGAGGATAGCCACTGGGCCGAGGTGCTGCCTGCCGGGTTGCGAATCAGTTGCGTGCTTGAGAGCGAGGGCATGAAGTGGATCGGCTCGGTAGAGGGACTGCATCGGTTGCTGGGCGGGAAATGGCTTGCTTTGGCCGGCCCGGAATGGTACGGGCCCCGGGATGTGCGCTGCCTCACAGTGTCGCGCGATGGCTGCCTTTGGATCGGGACCAGCAGCGGTTTCTATCGCTTGCAGCAGCGTTCGGTGAGCACGTTTAAAGCTGGTGTCGCTCTGGGCCAACAACCTGTCACAGCACTGTGGCCCACGGCAACGAACGAGTTTTGGGCCGCCAGCAGAACCAAGGGCTTGCTCGCGGGCTCGCCGGGCGGGTTTCGCCCTTACACGAGCACAAACATCCTGAAAGGGGTGGCGGTTTCTGCCCTGCTTCAATCGTCTGACAGGCAGCTTTGGGTTGGAACCCAGGGCTCCCACCTCTTGCGCCTGGCGACCAACGGGTCTTTGTTTCAAGTTCGGCAAAAGGACGGCGCCAAGTCGCGGAACGTCACCTGTCTTTTCGAAGATAGCGCCCATCGGATATGGGTGGGCACGCGCGAAGGGCTATTGGTGCGAGGCGAACAGCATTGGCTGGTGGAATCCGCCGCGCCGTTGGACACAATCCTGGCCATCAGCGAAAGTCCGAATGGCGTGATCCAGGTGGGCACTCAAAGCAGCGGGCTATGGGAATTGGTCCCCAACGGCGGGGTGTTTGAACATCGCCCGCCCGATGGCTTGCCGTCGGATACTGCGCGCCTGCTGCATACGGACTCAGACGGAATCCTCTGGATCGGCACCCCGGCGGGAGTTGCACGCTGGAAAGGCCTCCAGAAGACTGTGTTTCGGACGCGGCAAGGCCTGCCGGACAATGACATTCGCCAAATGCTGGATGACGGGCAGGGTAATTTGTGGCTGGGGACACGCTATGGGCTGGTGCGCGTGAGCAAGAGGGAGTTTGAGGAAGTGGCCGCGGGACACAAGGATCAGTTGAGCTTCCTCATGCTGGGCCAGGACGACGGGTTAACGGGTGGGCTGAACACCGGTGGTAACGTGCCGCTGTCGGTCCGAGGTCTGGACGGCCGGCTCTGGTTCTGCACCCAGGAGGGCCTGGCGATGGTGGACCCCGCCACTTTGCGAGACCCCGCCCAGCCGCGCGAGCCGCAGATCGAAGCACTACGCACGGCCAGCGGTTTTACCGCGACGCTGCGTGGCCTGCTTCCGGGGAATCCGGCTCCCACGCGCCCCCGGCGGCGCAGTCCAATCCTCCTGCCACCCGGCTCAGTCAATATCGAATTCTCTTTCACCTTGCCGGCCTATACCGCGCCGGAGCGAGCGTTGTTTCAAACCTGGCTCGAAGGATACGAAACCGGGTGGTCTCCACCTGCCGCTATGCGCAAGGTGACATTCCCGCGGCTGTCTCCCGGCAACTACCGTTTTCGGCTCCGGGCTTCGCCGGGGGATGGGGTATGGCGTGAAGCCAGCCAATTTGCGGACTTGACCGTTGAGGCCTTTTACTACCAGACCGGCTGGTTCAGAGCATTGGCAGGGCTGACCGCTATGGTCTCGGCTGGGATCGCAAGCGGGCTGCTCGTGCGCCGCCGCGCCCGCAGAAAGCTGCGCGAACTCCAACGCGAGCAAGCCCGGGAACTGGCGGTAGAGCGAGAGAGAGCCCGCATTGCCCGCGATATCCACGACGACCTCGGCGCCACGCTAACCCAGATTGCCATGTTGAGCGAGTCAGCCCAAATCGAAGCGCAGGCTGCGGCTTCGCTCAAACCCAAGTTGACGGACATTTTCACACGCGCTCGTGGGGCAACGCGCGAGCTCGACGAGATCGTCTGGGCGATCGACCCGGGCAATGACAGCGTCGAACAGGTGGTGATTTACCTCTGCCAGTTCGCACAGGATTATCTGAAACTAGCGGAGATCCCCTTACGCCTGGATGCGCCGGACGTGCTGCCACCAAGTCCGCTGAGTTCCGCTCAAAGGCATAACCTGTTCCTGGCCGCGCGCGAAGCCCTGCACAACACGGTAAAACATGCCCGGGCCACCGAGGTCTGGCTTAGAATAAAGCTCGAACGCAGCCAGCTCCACCTCTTGGTTGAGGACAATGGCCAGGGCTGCGGGTTGGCCGCAACGGGCACCGGGCATGGCTCGGCCAACATGAGGGAGCGCATGGCGAGCATTGGCGGACAATTTGACCGGCGCGCACGCCCGGGAGGCGGCACGGTCGTTGAATTCATCCTGCCCCTGCCCGGCGGGAGCCCTCGACCCGGCAAGATATGAAACCCACTGGCGAAAACAAAACCGCAGACACCACTATCAACGTGGCCATCGTGGAAGACGACGCAGAAGTGCGCCGCAGTTTGATTAACATCATCAACCGGGAGGCCGGCATGAGTTGTGCCGGTGCGTTTGGAGCTGCCAGAGAGGCCTTGGAACAGATTCCAAGACTTCGACCGCAGACGGTGCTCATGGATATTAACCTGCCGGGCATGTCGGGCATCGAGTGCGTACGCAAGCTTGCCGAGGCGGTCCCCGGGCTGCCAATCGTGATGCTGACGGTTTATCACGACACGAAAGCGATTTTTGATTCGCTGGCGGCAGGGGCGATCGGCTACTTGCTCAAACCGGTGCGCGCCGACGAACTGGTTCGGGCGATTCGTGATGTCCGCGCTGGTGGCGCGCCCATGAGCACGAGTATCGCCCGCCAGGTGGTTCAGGCATTCAAAAAGCCGGCTTCACCAGAGCGCGGAGATGTCCCGGATTTGAGCCCGCGGGAGCGCGAAGTGCTGGAGCTTCTAGCGAAAGGCTATCAATCCAAGGAAATCGCTACCCAACTCGGTATCGCCTACTGGACAGTGGAGAGTCATGTTGCCCACATTTACCAGAAGCTGCACGTGCGCTCCCGCGCCGAGGCAGTCGCTAAGTATCTGCAGAACTGATATCGCCCTACATCCCTGGTAGTAGGGATACGAAATGCCGAGCATTCCGGTTATCATGGCGGCTGTGAAATCGCAACGCGGAGCGCCAGCTCCGATTCCCACTGGCATCAGTCTCCAGGCAATCCGCCGGATGTCCGACCGGCGCCTGAGGGTTTGCTGTATTCTGGTCTTGGCGTTTTGGTGTCATTTGTCGAATACCTTCGCTTTTCAGGTCTTGGTTGATCTGAATACCTATCGCAAATATGACGCCAATTCGGTGAGTGACGTGCAATACCTGAAATGCGACGGCGTCTGGGCAGTTCCCGAGAATGACGTCGGCACGTTTACCCAGGCGGAATGGGGAACGATACTTACCCTGCTCGGGCCCTGGGCCGTCTCCGAAGATAATCCAGGTGGCCATTGGGATTACGACTACATGACCCAGGCGATGGGTCGGCCACCCAACGATGCCATGTGTTATAATGAAACCGGCGGCACCCCCGGAGGAACAACATTGACCGATCAGCAAATTATCGCACAGGCGGCCACTCACGGCGGCAGCGTGGTCGTTTTGACTCGCGCGGGCGGTGGTGAATGGATAACGCAACTGGATCGTGCCTTCAATAGCACGCAAGTCGTGGGCGGATGCCTGGAATCGCCCGATCCGGCCGTCGGAAATGCTCCCGGCTTCATTAATGACTGTGTGCTTCATGGCAAGCGTGCCTATGTGATTCTGGTGGGCGGCATGGGGACGGATTGGGTCAGGTATCAGATTCAAAACATGCTGAATGCCGTGCCGGCGCTAATGGCGTCCCCAAACACTTTCATTGTGATTTCTGATTACAGCCCCATCAGGTCTCGGTCGAAGTGGTATGGCACAACCAATTGTGTGCAATCCGATGTTGCCGCGGCATTGGCAATGGCCGGGAGGCCAACCCTGCCGCCGGCGGCACCCGCTGGGCTGGTGGCTGCCGGCGGCGATCACAAGGTGAACCTGAGCTGGAATTCCTCCGTGACGGCAACCAGCTACAACGTGAAGCGCTCGACAGCATTCGGCGGACCTTACACGAACGTGGTCAACACCTTCGGCACAAATTACACGGATACGTCGCTGGTGGCCGGCGTCCCATCTTTCTATGTGATTTCGGCGGTCAATGCGGGGGGGCAGAGTGCCGACTGTGCGCCGGCCTCTCCTTGGGCCACCGCGCCCGGTGCCTGGGCGGTGGATGCTGGCGGCAACTGGGGCAACGAAAGTAATTGGACTGGTTACATCATCCCTTCCGGCGCCGCCATCACTGCCATATTCTCCAACAACATCACTGGCGACCGAGTGGTTACCAACGACGCGCCCCGAACGGTCGGAAATCTTGTTTTCGGCGATGCGGATTCTTCCAGCCCCGGTGGTTGGACGCTTGCGGGAGCCTCGCCCCTCACCTTGCAGGTGAGCAGCGGTGTCCCGGTGGTCAACGTCAGCGCCTTAGGCGCGGGCAAATCCGCCGTGATTGCCTGCCCGCTGGCGGGCACTCAGGGGCTCACCAAGGCCGGGAACGGCACCCTGATCTTGAGCGGCAGCAACAGTTACAGTGGCGGGACGACGGTGAATGGGGCGTCGGGTACGACCGGCAGCCTGGCCGTGGCAAACGGGAGTTTTGAAACGCCCTCGATCAGCAACTGGTTTTATCAGAACACAAGCGGGGCCAACACCTACAACTTCAACGCCGTTTCAGGTTTTGGGTGGACGTTTGGGACGAACGCGGGGGTAGATCACAACAGCGGGACGTGGTATGCGGCGGGGGCACCAGCGCCCAACGGCAGCCAAGCGGCATTCATCCAGGGAGCCAGTGGCGGGGCCAAACTCAGCCAGACGATTAACTTCCCCGTTACCGGCAACTACACGGTCAGTTTCTCGTGCATCGGGCGCGCCGGCAGTTTCGGCCCCAACACGATTCAAGTGCAGGTGGGCGGGAATATCATTTCACCGGTGAGCTACAGCAGCCAGAGCCAGAGCGCGTGGCAGAGCTATAATGCGACCTACAATTGCACCTCGGCAGGGAACCACACCCTCGCCTTTGCCGGTGTGCGCACGGGCGGGGATTTCAGTTCCTGCATAGACAATGTGCAAGTCACCGCGCCGGCCAGCACCGGCCAGGGGATTCTGCTGGTGAACGGAACGTTGGGAGGCTTGGGCACCGTCACGGTGCAGACCAACGCGGTCTTGGGTGGGACGGGAGTTATCATGGGGCCGGTCACGGTGCAGGTAGGCGGAACTCTCTCGCCTGGCACGGGTCTGGAGACGTTGAGTGTGAGCAACACGCTGACGCTGGACGCGGGGAGTAGAACATTCGCCGAAGTGAACGCGCAGACGCTGACGCATGCCCTGGTGCAGGGTATCACGACGGCGACCTACGGCGGCTCGTTGGTGGTGAGCAACCTGGCGGGGACGCTCGCAGCAGGCCAAAGCTTTAGACTCTTCGGTGCAACCAGCGCCAGCGGGGATTTCACCAGCATCGCGCCGTCACTGGCGGGAAATCTAGCCTGGAATTTCAACCCGACCAACGGGACACTGTCTGTCATCGGACCACCTCCCCCGCAATTCACACAAATCTCGATGACGGGCGATGGTAACTTCACGCTGAGCGGAACCGGGCCGAATGACCAGGGCTATCGGATTCTTACGGCCACGAACCTTGCCTTGCCCTTCAGCAACTGGACCGCGATTGTCACCGGCGTATTTGGCGGCGGGGTATTTCAGTTCACCGACCTTGAATCCACCAACCGCCCCACGCGCTTTTATAATGTGGTCACTCCTTGATGGCCGCCTAAAGTCCAACAGACACAACGATTCCAGCTAACATGGAATATTTTGGAAAGACCCAAAACGGGATGAACCCTAATCCGGGGCCGTTCGAGATTCCTGGCACCGGCCCCCTAAAATTGAGCCCTCCTTGTTTTATTGGATTGGGGTGGTAGCTGGGGCGGAATTGAACCGCCGCCACAAGAATTCTCGGCATTTGATGTGCGGTTCTGGCGCTTGGCGTCAGTTGCCACCGGTTGCCATAATACAACTATTTCAGCCCGTTCGAGCCGGTTTCATGTGATTGACGAATCGGCGGGGTGCGACGACTGGCCGATGCGCGCTGAGAATATGACAATCTCATTGACTGGACCCCTTTCCGCAGCGGGGTCTTGGTTTTCTGAACTGCGCCCGGGGACGGGCGCAGTCCGGTGATTCGACAAAGATCCGCCCGCTTAATGCAAAAACCCAACTTGAGTCAGCATCGAAACTGCGGGTGCTGCTGGAGCTTCTCCCAGGAGGCCGGAGAAAGGGAGGCTTGCCGATAGACCGGTTCCCACAACGGCTCGGCGCTGGTGGAGCGGTGCGCCCGCTGCAGCCACCGGCGGTCCAGCGGTTCGGTAATGAGGGCGGGCGTGTTCGCGGCTATAGTCGTTTCCTCCTTCTCACCGGTCGCGTGCCCAACACCAACATGGAATCCGGCGAGCAAGAGGGTGACGCGGAGCATGGTGCTGCGTGAGTAGGTCGGCAGCGCACAAGGACGTTCCGGGTCGAGGAGGCGGAACAGATTAGAGAATAGGGGCAGCGTCCACATCGCGGGGTTCGTGGCGGGCGAGAACGCGTCGAACATGATCACATGCGGTTTGGCGAGCTTCTGCGCGGCAGGCTCGGTCAGCAACGCGGGGAAGTCCGCCAGGTGGGTGTCCCATCGGACGGTTTGCGGGCCGTCCTGGAAGACGCAGTGGCGGTCATGCAACAGACCTTCGAGGTGCGTCTCGTAACCCCCGAGGTAGCCTAGTGCCTCACGGTGCTGCAAGGCGAAGGCCAGCGGGTCGAGCGTGTGGTCGAAGCTCAGCAGGTGGATCGCGCACGGGACCTCGCGGGTCGCCCGTAGCGCAGTAATCGCATTGGCGGCCGCGCCGAGGCCCACATCCCACAAGACAAACTCGCCCGCGTGACGCTGGAGACGCTCGACCAAGCCCAATTGGCGCACATACAACGCCTCGGCCTCGACTACCGGGCCCACCACCGGATGAAAGGTCTCGTGATGGGCAAGGGAATGGACGCTGTGCGCGCCATTGGCGAGCTTAACGATTCTGTATCCGGTTGCGGACTGCACCGGACGACTTTCGAGCACGCCGTCCCCGAGGCCAAGCTCAAAAAGCGGGCGTGCCTGCCCGGGTAGTCCCATTCCAAAGCTGACACTCTTATGCGACAGGAAACGCGAAATCGCCAGCAGAAGTTTGCGCCGAACCGATCATCGGCCAGCTTTTCCTCTTGCACCAGCAAAACCAGAAGCTCCGTGCCGCCCGCGACCTGCTGCTGCCGCGCCTGATGAGCGGGGAGATTCCGGTATGAAGATCGGCGGGGCACGGTATTTCGCACGGATGGTTTGACAAACCATCGGCGTGAAATAGAATGCAGGGATGAAATCACGGTTTGGCCGGCAGGAAACGCTGTTGCTGGCGTATGCGCAGATGCGAAAGCTGCGGCTGCTGCGCACGGGCGAACTGACCGGCCCGCTGCAGTTGAGCGGCGCGCAGGAGCGGGAGTTGTTTCGCCGTTTGCTGCGCGGCGGGATCATCGCACGAGTGCGTCCGGGCTTGTTCCTGGTGCCGCCGCGCCTGCCGCTGGGCGGGGCGTGGACGCCGGACGAGGCGGAGGCGCTCAACGCGTTGATGGCGGACGCGAACGGGCGCTACCAGGTTTGCGGGCCGAACACGTTCAGCCGCTACGGTTTTGACGATCAGATTCCCAACCTGGTCTATGCTTACAACAATCGGATTTCCGGCGAGCGCCGTGTCGGGGCCGTAACGTTGATGCTCATCAAAGTGGCGGATGAGCGCCTGGGGGACACGGTGGAAATCGGGCGGGAGGAGGCGGAGAAAGCGGTGTATGCGTCGCGGGCGCGCGCGCTGGTGGACGCGGTGTATGACTGGTCGCGGTTCAACGGCATCCCCCGCGGTTACGAGTGGATTCGGCGGGAGTTGAAGGCGAAGCGGGTGAGCGCGGCGGAGTTGGGGCGCTGCACGCTGCGCTACGCCGACATCGGCACGCTCCGGCGGATGGGCGCGTTGCTGGAACGCGAGGGCGTGGCGGAAGAGCTCTTGCGGAAGCTGGAGCGGAGGTTGCCGCCGACGAGCAGCCCGATTCCGTGGATTCCCACGCGACCCAAGCGGGGAACGCTGAACCGCCGCTGGGGTGTGGTAATGAACGACAAAAAATGACGGGCATGCAGAACTTTCATGAACAAGCCGAAATGTTTCGCGATGCCTTGGCGCTAACTCGGCAGCGGACGGGCTTTGTGGCGCGGCTGATCGAGAAGGATTATTTCTGCACGCTGCTGCTGGAGTATCTGGCCGAAGCGAGCCCGGAACTGGTGTTCAAGGGGGGAACTTGTCTGGCGAAGATTCATGCAGATTTTTACCGGTTGAGCGAGGATCTGGATTTTGTGATTCCCATGTCTGTCAGCGGCGAAATTGAACTGAGACAAAACGGGCGGCGAGGAATGGATCTTCTTCGCCGTGGCTTTTCTTCGAAAGATTCACAGCAAACTCTTCTTCCTTCTTCTCCGGCTTGAGTCTTCTTCCTGGTGGATTTCGTTCCGCCGATTCGGTTGGTTTTCCGATACTGGTTCCTTTTGATTTGGGAACCGATGAAGCCACCCAGAGCTCGACACAAGTGCCTGAACTGCAAGGAGTTATTTCTCCCTGATTACCGGAGTGGTCAGCGACAGCGCTATTGCCTCAAACCCGAGTGCCGCAAGGTCCGAAAGCGCGAACTGATGCGGGCTTGGTTGGCCAAACCGGAGAACCAAAACTACTTTCGGGACACCAAGAATGCCGAGCGAGTCCGCGACTGGCAGAAGGAGCATCCGGGTTATTGGAAGAACACGGCTCGTTACCGGCACCGTACCTTACAAGACGGCTGCTCGGAGCAAGCGGCTGCGGCACAGGAGGTTGTGCCAACTCCCCCGAGCCGTACCTTACAAGACCTCTGCTCGATGCCAGCGCCTCTGTTGGTGGGACTTATCTCTATGTTCGTCGGCAGTACCTTACCAGACGACATCGCCTCCAACCTCCGGCGGCTGCTAATCAAGGGATACGACATTCTGGGCATGGTGCCCGGAATGAACTTTGAAAGGTTATTGCATGAAAAAACGTGTCCTCAATCCGGAGCGACTCCGGAAAGTCCCGTCGCAGTTCAGTTGGATCGATCACCGGCTGGTGCAGGAAAACCACTTCACTCGGTGTGATCACTCCGCCTGGACCCTCTACCTGTTCCTGGCCAGCGTGGCCGATGCCGAGGGCCTGAGCTACTACTCGGAGGCCTCGCTGAGGCGGCGCTTGAACATGGATTTGGTGGTGCTTTCGGCCAGTCGCCGCCAGTTGATCCAAGCCGGGCTGATTGCCTATGAAAAGCCCTTCTACCAGGTGCTGAGCCTGGAGCCGGTGGGCGCGCCGCGCTCCGGCCCGATCAGCGTGGGCGAGCTGTTGCGCCAGGCGATGGGAGGTCGGCTATGATTGACTACCAAACCTATTGCCAGATTCGGCACCTGTTCACCGAAAAGAAGCTGGGCCTGCGGCAGATTGCCCGGGAACTCAAGCTGGGGCTCAACACGGTGTGCAAATGGGCTCGGCGGGAGAGCTTCCAACGGGCGCCGATCCCCAAGCGCTCCAGCAAGCTCGATCCGTTTCGAGGCGAGATTATCCGCCTGCTGGCACAGCACGCCTATTCGGCCCAGCAAATTTTCCAACAGCTCAAAGAACAGGGCTACCCGGGCCGCTACACGATCCTCAAGGCCTTCGTGCGCCAGGTGCGTCCCAAGCCGCGACCGGCTTTCCTAACGCTACACTTCGAACCTGGAGAATGCGCCCAGGTGGACTGGGGCTGTGCGGGTTCGGTGCCGGTGGGCTCCACGCGCCGGCGCCTGTCCTTTTTCCTCATGGTGCTGGCGTTCAGCCGCAAGCTCTATCTGGAGTTCACGCTGGCCGAAACGCTGGAACATTTTCTCTGCTGTCACCAGCACGCTTTTGAATACTTTGGCGGAGTCGTGCGCCAGGTTTGGGTCGACAACTGCAAGGTGGCGGTCCTGAGCCGGGCGGCCGGCTCGCTGGTGTTGAACCCCCGCTATTTGGATTTCGCCAACCATCACGGGTTTCAAATCCGGGCCTGTGGTGTGGGGCAGCCGCAGGAAAAAGGACGCGTCGAAAACGGCGTCGGGTATGTTAAAAAGAACTTCCTCAACGGCCTCGACCTGTCGGATTTTCAACTCGTCAATCCGGCGGCCCGCTACTGGCTCGACACCGTAGCCAATGTCCGGGTCCACGGCCAGACCCACAAAACGCCCCAGGAACTATTTGCTCAGGAAAAGCTCCGTCCCTTGCATCCGCTGCCATACGAGGCCGCCGTCCCGGAAACGGTCCGGGTCAACAGCCAGTTCCGTTTCAAGGTCGATTGCAACTGCTATTCGGTTCCCTGCCAGTATGCCTCCAGCCCGCTGACCTTGAAACGCTACCCCGACCGGCTCCTGGTCTATGACCAGGACAAGCTGGTGGCCGAGCATGTGCGCCGTTACGACCGCAACCAGGATTACGAGTTGCCCGACCACGTCGCCCCCTTGCTCCTGCACCGCAAAAAGGCACGCGAGCAGAAGCTCTTCCTGCGCTTTTTGGCCCTCTGCCCCAAGGCGCATGAATACTACCAGCAACTGGAACAGCGGCGTCTTAACCCCAAACACCACGTCCAGAAGATCGTCGCCCTGAGCGAACTGTATGGCGTCGAGGCCGTCGCTCGCGCCCTGGAGGATGCCTTCACCTATCAGGCCTTCTCTTCCGAATACATCGCCAACCTCCTGCAACAGCGCCTGCATCCGCCTGAAGAACCCGCCGCCTTGCACCTGACGCGACAGCAGGACCTGCTGGACTTGGAACTGCCGGCTCCCGACCTCTCCGTTTACGACGCCAAACACTCATCAACCCCTCCGGCAAACTCATGAAAGACGATCAACTCCTCTCGCACCTCCTCTACCTCAAGCTCGCCTATTTTCGAGAGCCCCATCAAGCCCTGGCCAAAGAGGCCGTGGAGAAAAGCCAGACCCACCTGGACTTCTTAAGTCGTCTGGTCGAGGGCGAAGCGCTCCGGCGCAAAGACCGGGCCACGCAACGCCGCATCCAGGCGGCGCGCTTCCCGGTAGTTAAGACACTGGAGCAGTTCAACTGGAGCTGGCCCAAAAAGATCAATCGCCCCCAGGTGCAAAATCTTTTTCGCCTCTCCTTCCTCAAGGACAAGGCCAACGTCATTTTCATGGGCGGGGCCGGCTTGGGCAAAAGCCATTTGGCAACCGCCTTAGCTTACGAAGCCTGTCTGGCCGGTCATACCGTTCTGTTTACGACGGCCATCGACATCGTCAACACTCTGGCGGCGGCGCAATCGGCCCACCGCCTCAAAGCCGAACTTAAGAAATACACCAGCCCCAGCATCGCCCTAATCGACGAGCTGGGCTACTTACCCATCGATAAAACCGGCGCCGACCTGCTCTTCCAGGTCTTCAGCCAACGCTACGAAATCGGCTCGACCATCGTGACGACCAACCAGGCATACAAACACTGGGCCAAGATGTTTAACAACGACGCCACCCTGACCTCTGCCGTGCTGGACCGCCTTTTGCATCACGCCGAAACCGTCACGGTCGAAGGGCGCAGTTACCGGATGAAGGACCAAATCGAAGAGCCCTGACGGCCAAGCATCACGAGCGGCACGGGCCGGTGGAGCGATCCGCCGGCCCCTTTTCATTGCCGTCACCGGCCATCGTGCCCGATCCATTCCTAAACGCCCAATTTGTCTCCCATTGGCGCCGCCGCTGACACTATGCGCAAATCCCCTTGCTCCAGTTCACCCGCGAGGTTCTGCAACTGGATGGCGAGGCGCGACAAAAGGCC
>SESF01028474.1_pt1 | contig 24381 bp, 14 predicted proteins | sample 3171521 | NCBI WGS metagenome assembly SESF01 (sample SAMN10866945, study PRJNA518727) | freshwater metagenome | biome: subpolar coniferous forest; feature: holomictic lake; material: water; isolation source: holomictic Lake 227, 6 m and 8 m depth | place: Canada: near Kenora, Ontario | collected...
CTCTATGTCGATGCACGGGATTGCCATGTGAACCAGATGTCCGATTTGTCGGAATGGTTGTTGAAACTGAAAAGTCGCTTTGACACGACCCAGTACCAACTTATTCTTCGATTGCCTGTCGCGGCAGAGGGGATGCCTTCAACCGGAAATATGATCAAACAGTTGGAGGGTGTCATTGTGGCAGGTGAGTTTGTCCGTCCCTTGTTTGGCTTGAGTTGGAAAAAGTTGATTGGAACGCTTTCCGTGGAGCCGGAGTCGGGAGGGGGACCTCTTGAGCTCTATTATCAGATATCCGCGAAGATTGACGATGATGTTTCACCTGAGGCCATGGCCGCCGCTTTTAGACAGAAGGGGTTTGATGCCTTTACGTTGGGCGAGTATAACCAAGCGATTGCGGAGTGGACTCAGTGGAGTAAGATCAACCCCAAGAGTTCCGATCCGTACGCTTTGATCGGCGATGCCTATACCCGTATGAATCGATTGAATGATGCATTGGAGGCCTACGCGAAGAGTTTGGATTTGAATCCAGGCCAGGTCGATTTAGCGATTAGACGTTCACTGCTTCTTGAGAAGATGGGGCGTACGGATGAACAGGCTGAGATGTTGAATCTGTATGCACGGACCTTTCCGGAAACCTCGTCATTGATGATTGCACAGGCCAAGTGGTTATTGGCTAATAAACGTCGGGCAGAGGCGACAGAGCTGATGAGGAGGCTTGTGAAAGAGCGTCCAGAGGAGATTGAGGCGCGACAGATTCTCCAAGGGATGCTGGAAGATCCTCTGGAGCGCTATCAGAACATGCAGGATTTGGTGACTCTGGTGAGAAAGGGAGAGACCAGTCTCTATGGGTTTGGACGTATTCTTTCTTCTTCTGGCCTGCTCTCCACACGGGAGGCCTCGGTTTTCTTCTCAACCATACGCGAAGCCGCCACGAATGTACAGAGTCGTCTTTCGCGTCAGATGTACTCGGGCTTCCTTCCCTTGGAAACGATTATTGATGAGCAATTCCAGCAAGGAAATGTTTCAGATAAATGGATATCGTTTGGAAGTAGCGTCAATCTGAATTCAAGTGGACGTTTCGAATTACGTGCCGGATCAGACATGGCAGAGGCCTATCTGCGACTAAAGAAATCGGACTTCATGCGGGACGGATTCATTGAAGTTGATCTCGATGAATCGGTCGGTTTTTTCTGGTTGTATGCCCGCCGCAGCTCTTCTTCGATGATTCGCTTCGGGTTTGACGATGAGGGGTTTTTGCGTATCCAAAGCTGGGTCAATGGCGTCATTCGTTCCTCGGATAGCCGTGGCTGGCTGAGACCAGCCGGGGTCAGTAAGGTTCGTTTGGAGGTGCGTGGAGAGGGGGCTCGCGGATACATCAATGGAAAACCAGCCTTCTCGACCGGCATTGTGATTCCGAATGATTTGCGTTATGGGTGGTGGAGTGTCGCGCCATTTTCGCCTGAGCTGGGCATGGCCCGGGCAAAGATTGGACGTATTGTTGCGGGACCCTTGCCGACAACGATGCTGATCGTTCCGGCTATGCAGGAATCTCAGGTGTCTCAGTTTCTTGAACAGGTCCGACCTTCCGCCAGTCAACTCTCGGCTGTCGCGCCGGTGGTCTATATACAGAAACAGGACGGTAAAATTGAGGAGAATAAGCAATTTCCGCTGCAGATGATTCGAATGTTTGTTGCGTTCCATCGCTTGCAACTTATTCCGATTGTTGATGCCTCCTATTATTCGAAGATCGATATCGACTTGCTGATCGATTTGATCACACGAGAGCAGCTCTCGGCGATCTGTATCTGCGTCCGATTCATGCCGAGCGATGACTGGTTTAAAATGGCTGAGAAGGCGCTTGAGAATACATCGGCGACGCTTCTGGTGATCGCTTCGGATGTCCCGGTGTGGTCATCCGCCGACCCGAATAAGACCGTGCGCAAGATGCTAGCGAAACCGATCCAGGTCTCAGTCCGTCAAGCGGAACGTGGCAACTTGATGTTGCCCCCGTTGCTGGATACGTGGTCACAGGTGGACGTCCATTGTTTTGGTGATACCGTAATCCCCTCCGTGGTTCCTTTTGAGTCTGTGGAAAAGATGGGAAAGATGGCATCAACCAACTCCGTTCCAGAGTTGAATCAGCCGCGGCTTTATGTCTATCCCGTTGCTGCGCTCGAGAAGCAAAACAATAATTATCCTCCCGTAGAGCCGAAACCGCAAGTAGAGATGAGTTCTACACTCAAACCGTATGTTGACCCAGTAGGGGAGGGCGAGCCAGCGTTGGGCTTGAAATCAATGGCCGGGGCGAAGGAGTCGTTCTCTCCGGCCTCTAGTCCAGCACCTCGGCGAGAGGTGGAACGGGTTGTCCAGGAGGAGTTGCCCGCGATATCCCAGGTTTCTCATGTCGCTACTAATGTCCTTCGTGACGTGGCCTCGAATGTTCAATGGACGGTGGAGATAACAACTAATCTGCTGACGGTCCATAACCTTCAGACATCAAATGTCCCACAAAGGGTCGAGGCCCTGATGTCAACAACGAATGAGGTGCGTCGTGGATTGGGGGAGTTAATGCCTGTGGAGCGAAATTCAGTTCAACGGATTGAACGGAGGTAATGGCATGCTTTTTCCGACGGTGTCATTTGCGATTTTTTTTGTGGTTGTTTTCCTTTTGCATTGGGGTACGGAGCGTTATCCGCTGACCCGAAAGTGGGTTTTATTAGTCGCAAGTCTCTTCTTTTATGCGGTCTGGAGTTGGAAGTTTGCCTTGATGTTGTTGGCTTCCGCAGTTCTCAATCATGGTGTCGCGGTTCTCCTGGCCAACTGGACGCAGGAGTCTCATCGGCGGCGACTGATGATTATTGCCGTTGCACTCAATCTCCTTTGTCTCTGTTTTTTTAAGTATACCCGTTTTCTCTCGTTGAATCTTGTGTTGCCCATCATCCGTCCCTTTTTTGGTTATTGGGGAGCTACCGAGACGTTGCTCAACGGCGTGGATACACTCTTGCCGCTGATTGACCAAATTGTCTTGCCTGTCGGCATCTCCTTCTTTACTTTCCATGCCTTGAGTTATGTGTTAGATGTCTACTGGCACAAGATTCAGCCAGCTAAGACGACCTTAGACTTCGCGAACTATCTGTCCTTCTTTCCCCATTTGGTCGCAGGCCCTGTCGTGCGTGCCTCTATCTTGGTTTCACAAATGGAGATGATGCCGACTCGGCCAGTGAAATTGGAGGTGGGACGCGCAGCAACGTTGATTTTGGTGGGATTGTTTAAGAAAATGGTCGTTGCTAATTGGTTGTCTGAGCACTTAGCCGATCCCGTCTTTTCGAGTCCCGGAGATTATACAGGGGTTGATATTCTGTTGGGAATTTATGGATATACACTCCAGATCTATTGTGACTTCTCTGCTTATTCGGACATTGCCATCGGGACTGCGTTACTGTTTGGGTTTCATTTTCCGATCAATTTCAATGCACCTTATTTTGCCGTTACCTTGCAAGAATTTTGGCGGAGGTGGCATATTTCTCTTTCGTCATGGCTGCGAGACTATCTCTATATTCCGCTGGGTGGATCTCGGAAAGGAGAATATCGCACAAAGGTGAACTTACTGCTGACCTTCCTGCTCGGGGGCTTGTGGCACGGTGCGGGGTGGACTTTTGTCTTGTGGGGGGCGTTTCACGGAATTTATCTCTCCTTGGAGCGCCTTGTACGCAAGGCGTTGGGACTGCCTGAGCAGCCTGACAAACACTCATCTCTTGTCATACGCATCCTTGGACGAATATGGATTTTTCATGTTGTTGCAATTTCATGGATACTCTTTAGGTCGATTGACATGGAAACCGTGAATTTGCTTGTGAGGGGAATTTTTAATTGGCATGGCAGTATCTTATTGTTTTCGCCTCAGGCATTTATTATACTTACTACTGCATATCTTCTACAATACACAGATGGCGAGACGATGCGTGGAGTCTGGATGAAGGTGGAGAAGTTGCATTGGGGCTGGATTGCAATTGGAGTCGCTGCGCTTTTGACGTTGATTCTGGCATTAGCACCTTCAGGGGTGATGCCATTCATCTATTTTCAGTTCTAAAGAGGTGATGTGATGCAAGAGGAAACGAAAGGTAAATCCGTTGATGTTACGATTCGTAGCGTTTTGCTATTCGCGTTGACCGCCGCTCTTTTTTCCGGACCGTGGTTGCATGATTCCGCAGGTCAACTGGCCTTTGGACGCAATCGAGATATTCTATTGTGCCTGACCTCTCCGCTTAAGCGCGTTTCTGAAGGTTCACGAATGGAGTGGATGAGGCGGAGTGTTGAAAATTCAGTTGGACAGTGGTTGAATACGCAGAAGAAAGGGAAATGATATGAAAAGACTCGGTTTGTTGAATATGTTTATTTGTGGCTGGGCGATGGTCTCATCCGCGCAGCTGATTGGTTTGACGACGGCCAGTGATAAGGCTTTGGGCGACCAGTTGAAACAGGTGGAAGCTCTTCCCAAAGAGCAACGCTCTCCAGTCTTGATGATTGGAGATTCCATGATGCGTTTGCTTGGAAATGCGTTGGAGAAGGAACTGGGAAAGATACCAGATGTAAAGGCCTCGAGTTTCACCTCTCTGGGATCAGGGTTGGCTCGTTTGGACGCTTTTGATTGGATGGCAAAATCGATTGCTCTGATGGATGAAAAAAAACCTTCGACTGTTATTGTCTCGCTGGGCGCAAACGATCATCAGGTTCTGGTGGATCTGACGGGAAAGAAGATCCTTGTTGACACCCCTGCCTGGAGTCAGGAATATGGGCGCCGTATTAGTCAGATCATGGGGCTGCTCATCCAAGGGGGTGCGAAGCGTATCATCTGGTTGACCCTGCCGGACATGAAGGATCCGACGCATCAACGTTATGCACAGACGGTGAATAAGATTGTAGCTGAACAGGCGGCGACGCATCCGGCGGTTACCCTTTTTGATACGGCACCGATCCTGGCCCGTAAGCAGGGTAAATTTGTTTCTTATGTGATGGGGGCAGATGGAAGTGTGATCACGGTGCGAGATCCAGACGGTATCCATCTGAGTACCGATGGGGCAAAAAGGCTAGCTCAGGCACTCGCGCTGGCTTATTGGAAATAAGGACATGAAGTGTGTTTCTCGAACGCCATTACGGTTGCCACGTCAAATCTTACTATTATGACAAACAAGAAATATCAGCCGGGATTGTCCGCGTTGGGTTATCGGTGTTGCGTGCTGGTCGGCACCCTTGTTCTGGCTCTACTGGTGTCAGCGCAAGAGGTGAAACAAGGGGCGTTACGGCAGCGTCTCGGGCGCGTGTTGACGCCTGAAGAGAAAACGCGTATTTTGTCAGAGGTCAAGACAAGTGATGATATCGACATCTCACTTGCAAGTGCGTTGCTGTATAAGGGGCTCGGATTATTCACTGAAAAAGAGTATGAGCAATGCGTCCCCTATTTTGAGGAGGCATTGACCTTAGATCCTTCCATGTTGCCAGGCTGGGAGGGATTGGGGTGGGCATATTGGCGCTTGGATGAGAAGGAACTGGCAAAAGAGTTGTGGACAAGCATGCGGCAAATCGTGCCGAACGAGGTGATGCCGTATCTTTTGTTAGGGCAGGTTGCAGTTTTAGAAAAGGACTGGATGCTCGCAGATGATTATTTCCGGAAGGCATTGATCCTAAAGCAAGATCAATATGAAGTGCGCTTCTGGTTTTCTCAGAATTTATTGCGAATTGGAAAATATAAGGAGGCGGAGCGCATTGTACGTGCATTGATCCGAGAGGACTCCGGACGTGTGGATGTGCAAATTTTGTTGGCTCGGATGATGATGTACCAACAATCGTTCGATGAGGCAGCGGTGATGTGGCGGAAGATTCTTGAAGAGTTGCCAGATAATGCTGATTTGCTGATGGAGCAGGCGTATGTCGAGCTTCAGGTGGGTGAAATCCAGCGCGCGGATGACTTATGCGTGAAGGTGTTGGCGTTGAACCCAAAGAACCTTCGGGCCATGATGTTTCGAGCCGATCTTGCGGATATCAGCGATATGGCTGATCTTTCTATTACGCGTCTCCAGGAGTTGATCGAACTCAATCAGGATCCGAAAATACGCGCAGGATTACGAATCCGTCTCGCGAATCGTTGCAGACTGATCAATGAGCGAAAGGCAGAGGCTCCCTATTCGGACAGTTACATCATGGATCAGTATGCGTTGGCGATTAAAGATGATTCGTCGAATGTTGTTCATCGGTTGGCGTTTGCAGAGGTGTGTGTGGTGAGTCAACGATATGGACAGGCTCGAGAGCTGGCGATTGAGGTGCTCGAAAAATTTAACAAGCATAATATCCGGGCGAAAGACATTTTGTTTCAAGTTGAATTAGCCGAAGGGCATTATGATCGTGCGGATCAAGTTTTGGATGATCGTTATAACGGGTATGAGAAAAACGATCCCGTGCGGCTCTATCGGCGGGCGGAGGTGATGGTTGCGCGTGGCAGATTCGAAGAGGCCTTAAATTTATTGGACATGATGGATAAAGAGACCGCTGGAGCCTGTGTCTTGACCTTGCTTTATCATCAGTTAACGGAAAGCGATTGGATTCCGACAACCTCGGTTCGCCGTCTGCACGAACATCTCGCGGCACTTAAGCAAGAGGGATTTGAGATAATTTCCCCGGCCACCATTCTGGAGGTTTTTAAAAAGCATACGGATAGTTTGAGTAATCATGTCGCGTCGGTATCGCGAACCCTGCCGTGGCCTGCCAAGATCGTTGACAGTCTTCGTTATGCCTTCACCGGGGAACGGCGTTTTCAGCTTGTGGACGCTCAAGCAGCAGCCGAAGCGTGGAAGGTCTCGAAATATGTTGCCGTGACCTTTGATGACGCTACCCGTTCCGCTTTTAAACTCGGCACTTCTGTCGCGCAAGATTTCAATGTACCCTTCGGCATGTTTGCGATTACAAAAGAGGCAGAGGATTTTGCGCCGATGTATGCGTCGTGGAATGAGATTCAGGAATATGCATCGAGTGGGTTTTGGGTCATGGGAAGCCATTTGGAGGATGCTCATACTTTAAGTGCCGTAACTTCGGATCCTTTGGACAAGCGGCATTCCTTGGTCAATCGTCTCTGGTTGCCAGAAAAAGGGCGGTTGGAATCTATGAACGAGTGGGATAAACGGATGCGTCATAATTTTAGACAGAGCCGTAAGACGATCAAGGAGAAGATGGGCGAACATGACACCCCTGTGGCCATGGTCGCCTATCCGTATGGAGATGTTGGGCAGGATGAAGCGTCTAACATCACCGCATTGCGGAATCCGATTCAAAGCATCACTTCGGAAGCAAGTCGTAATTTTGAGATAGGCTTTGTTCAGAACGCGAATGGGTATTCCTGTGCAGGGGATGACAAAATGCTCCTGAGCCGTTATGAACCGATGTGGTTTGATGAAGGAGCCGATGTTGTTCGGACTGCCTATCGGAACCATCCTGTGTTTATGGCTCGTCGTCTGCGTGTTGAAATAGCGTATCGACAGAATAAACCCTATCTGGCTAAAGACATGGTGGCCTCGATGAAACGTGATGGGTATCCTTCTGAATGGTGTAGAGAAATGGAAGTCGAGACGTTTGCCCATTTTACGCGTAAACCCATTCGTAAGGAAAAGCCCTTGATCCGGGATAGTCAGATAACGACAGTGCCCCCGTTGCGTGCTCAGCGTGTGAACACAGAGGCGGTTGCCCCCGCGAGCGGTCCTGACACGTATTCGCCTGAACAACGGTCAATGGGTGCTGCGAACTCTGGGACGATGCCAGAACGTCCTAATGAGGTGATTCAGGGAGAAGAGCGCCCGAGTGTTGCATTGAACTCGCCCTATCTGGGCGGAGAAATTTGGGATAATAAGGCCAATGGCGAATTTTCGCAGACGCGATATGGTTTTAGAGGGGGTCTCAACCTAAATAAGCGCTCTGCCTTATCGGCTGAGTTTTTCACAGGAACGATTAAACAGAAGACCACGTTGTCGACCCCAAACCTAGACTATAATTCTGGACAACCCACCTCGCGTTCAAACTTTGTCTATTTCAGCTCTAATGCGGTTTACCGTGCTTCACGAGATGACATCCGTTTTCGTTATGCGTATACGTTTGATTCGGGGGCGGTCTTGTCCATGTCGTTGGGGCAGGCATCATTTACGGCTAATAAAGAGAAGAGTTCCGATTTCTATCTGGATCGTCGCGATGGGTTGTATAAGTCGCGCGATTATTCAAAGGTGGATGATCAGGCCTATATTGGAGACATCTCCTTTACCTTTTATCCGTTGGAGACGATTCTCATGCGGACTTACTATATCCATGATGTGGCCAGCTCTGGATATGAACTGCTCCAATACGATTCTATAGGGTTTAACAGCCGGTGGGCGCTTTCCGATCAATGGTATATGGGACTGACGGGGCAATATTGGGTCTATGAGGATGATAATTCAATCGGGTATGCACAAATTGATTCCTTCTGGGAGGTGTTGGAAGACATGCATCTTTGGCTGGGGGCTGAAGGGATGGTCACTTCTGCAGCTCAGAAGAACAGTTATTATTGGACGCCGTATTGGGATACACGGATCAACATGATCTTGAGGTATCGGGAGGAATATCCAGGATACTTCTTTAATTTTGATACCATTGTGGGATACCAGCGAGAGGATGCACGTGCAAACGACGAGCTTTCCGGTGGGCAGAATTGGGAGCCAGGAATTGGTTTTGCGGCAAGTTATCAACGTCGAATCTGGAAGTCTTTCGATTGGTTCATTGATGCCCGGACGATGTTCTTACACAGTTATATTGATCATAGTTTGCGTATAGGCGGAATTTACAATTTCTAACGGGAAGGGGTTTTTGTATGGCTACTGTATTGGTGATTGATGATGAAGAGTCTGTACGCGCTTATTTGGTCGCGCTGATTCGTCGTTTTGGATATGAGGTTGAAACGGTGGATTGTGCGACGGCAGCTTTAGAGCGGTTGGCTCAATCCAGTTATGGGATGGTGATTGCGGACATCTGTCTTCCGGATGCTCCGGTATCCGTACAATGGACCCAGCAATTGCTTGCTGTAGCGGGGCAAACGCCGATTGTTCTGATTTCTGGCGCCCCCACCCCCGAGTTGGAGCAACTGGCCAAGAGTGGCCAGGTTCGGGCATTTTTGAGTAAACCGTTCGAATTGGCTTTTATTAAAAACATCCTGCAAGAAGTCTTGAGGTAATATGATCAACAAAATAGGACTAGGTGTCTCTTTCTTTGATACACGCTTTGGCGGTGTTTATCGTGGACGTCAAGTTCTATGCATAGGCAGGAATGGCTCTGGGAAGTCACTGCTTTCGTATCACTTTGCAAATCAAGGGATTGTTGATGATGATAAGGTGTTGTTGTTGTCGGGTTCATTAGCAAAGGATGTGGTGATCCTTGGCGAGAGTTATGGGATGAATTTTGCAGCCGCAGTCCGGACTGAACAACTTATACTCTTGGAATATGCGGGACTTTTGGGGTCCGAGGAGGCGATCTCTTCTAATATTATGTTGCCCCCCGAGGTGTTTGTCGAACTTCAAGGAATTATTGAAGCGCACTCGATTTCACGGGTGGTGTTAGATTCTGTTTTGCCATGGGTGGCGATTCAGCCGCTGACCCGATTGAATGAACATATTTATTCGTTTATCCATGCACTGGATCGTCTGGGGGTCACGACGCTGATGACGCTCCCCAAACCGCTTTCAAATGCGTCGTTTGCATTAAAGAAGCAAATGGAAGATATTGTGCCTGTTGTGGTGACGATGGATCACCAGAATGGTTTGAATAGGACAATGCGAGTGTCGAAATATCTGGGTGAAGCGCATGGCATTGTACAGCCGATACCGATCATGATTGCTCCCGGTAAAGGTTTGGTTTTGGAAACGGAGCAAAGTAGGGGACGTGATTCCCAAGACCAAGGGATCGTGGTGCCAAATGTGGGTGAGGGACAGAGCTCTTTCTCGTTTGTTCCTCCTAAAGAGGGGGGCGTACCCTCCTCAGCAGCGCCGAAAAAAGAGACCAAGGGGCCGATCCGTTTTTCGGATGTCATTCGGTCGTGATAGGGTTTGTATATGTACCAAAAGTATTGGAACTTACGCGATTTGCCTTTTCTGAATGTGACAGATGACCGGTTGGTCTATATGACTGATCAGCATCAGGAAGGGCTGGCTCGTCTGGTGTTCCTCATCAGCGAGGGCCGGATGGCTGGAATGCTTTCAGGGCCTTTCGGGGTTGGCAAGTCGTTGACGTTGGAACTGCTGGCTCATCACGCAGCTAAGATCCAGTTGCCCGTGATCCGTATGGATGCGATTCCTGGCGGGACGTTGCCCATGACGAGGTATCTTTTGCGCCTGATCGGCATTGCGGAGATTCCCCAGACCTTGCCGGATGCGCTGATGTTGTTGCAGGTCTACTGCCAGAATGCGGCGAGTCCCATACGACGCTTGCTCCTGATCGATGAAGCGCATTATTTGGCGCAGGATGATGGCTATTACTTTGCGCATTATTTGTGTAATCTGCGGATTCCAGGAAAGGATAGCCGTCAGGAGCAGCCGCTTTTTACGTTGGTCTTGGCTGGCACGGAGAAGTTGCGCGAGACCGTGAATGAGTATGAGTCGCTGCGCCGTCGCATCCAACTGGATTGGGTTCTGGATCCCTTGAATCAGAAACAGTCGCTTGAGTATGTCCAGTTCCGTATCCGAGGAGTTTCGGGCGATATGTGGATCTTTTCAGAGGAGGCATTAGCTGAAATTTTTAAGTGGAGTGCCGGAATCCCTCGAAACATTAACCATCTTTGCGACACTGCCCTGATGCTTGGTTATGCTGCACAAGTCTCTCAGATATCGAGAGAGATTGTTCGCCAAGCCGCAGTTGATACAGGCCTGGATCAAAGCCAGGTAGTTACGGATGCCCAGAAGGAGGCAACTTCATGAATTTCAATATCCCGATGTCCGATGTCGGCATGATTACCGGTATTTTGGGCGCATTCTTTCTCTTGGTCGCCTTTTACAAGAGTTTGTTTCATTCGCGCAGACCCCCAGAAGAGGTCGCGATCGAAGCGATGGAAGCTCAACGGAAACGGGAAAAGGAAGATGCGCTTCGCGTGAATATTTCTGATCCGTTTGCACAGACTGCCCCCGAGGAGGAGAGACAGGAAGTTTCGCAGCATTCAGATACTCAAAAGGTGGATGGCGACCCTAAGCCGGCACCTGTCCTTTCGGCGTTCCGTCAGTTGGCGCCAACGGGAATGTTGGGTGAAATTACCGTGAAGAATTCAGACCTTTATCAATGGGAGTGAAGGCGCCTACATGCGCAGTTAATAATGGACGTGTACTATGGGAAACGAAAGTGGAATCCGCGTGTGGACTCTTATATGTGTCTCGCCTCTGCTCTCGCTACTGGTGTGGGCTACTGAGTTGCCGCTCGGGCTGAATTTATCTGGAAAGATTGTTTCGTCCCCAGGTCTTACTGCTCCTCAACTGGGCGCATCTTCTGTTCTTTTTACGTTGCCCTTCAATCAAGCCTTGGAACGAGCCTATTGGGACTTTCCCTTGCGTGTTACGGAAGAGGCAACGACCCTGAGACTCACCTTTGAGACACAAGATCCAATTCTTTTAGCTGGGTTGACGGTGCACTGTCTGAAAGGTGGCGACTGGGGGACTGTACAGCCCTTGATCTATCCGCATGGAACTGGCAAGTATGTTGCTATCTGCCCGCAGGGTGCTTTTTTGGATGAGCGAAATAAACCGTTCGAGTGGAAAAGGGCACAGGTGCTTCGGTTGTCCTTTTGGCGAGGAGGGCTCAAGGAACGAAAAGAAGTCAAGTGGATTAAAGCGGAATTCGTCTCTGATCCTGTCGCAATTCTGCTTGCGGATGACGCCATGGCCGCAGGTGGACTCTTCTTGGCCAAGCAATGCGTGGAGCGCCTTCAGGTGACCCTCTTTCGGATGGGACTGGGTTCGGCTGTGATCCTTCCTCCGGCGATTACCCCTTCCGCACTGAAACGCTTTTCCGTCCTTATTGTTCCGTATGCGCCCCAAATGAAGGAGACGCAGGTTAGGGTACTTAAAACGTATGTCAATACGGGTGGCAAGGTGATTGTTTTTTATCCGTCGGCTCAGGGATTGGCGGATCTCTTGCAGGTGAAGCCATTGCCGTATCGGGCGGCTGATCGTGACGCTTCTTGGGTTGAGATGTGCGTTGAAAATTCGAAGGTGCTGGTGCCGTCGCCAACGATCAATCTCTTGTCTGCGCAGCCATCTTCTGCCGCTGGCGAGGTTTTTGCTTACTGGAGAGACAACCGTGGTTTCGTCGACCGTTCCCTTCCCGCTGTCGTGGTCACACCGGCCGGCGCATGGTTTGCTTACTTGCCCCCTTTACCCTCGGTGGCTGCTGTGAATTTGTTTGAGGCGCTTTTTAACAAGGTGTTGCCGGGGTTGCGGCCGATGGAGCGTTCGTTTGGGGAAGCTTCTGGCGTGGTGATCCCACGCGGTGATCCGCCACGCAGAGGTGTTTGGTTCCATCATCCAGAGTCGCGTCATGAAAAGGGCTGGGAAGGCGTCTTGGACGAACTCACGAAGGTGGGTGTCTCAGATGTCTTTGTTCAACTTCAGGCAGCGGGGACGGTTTTTGTTCCGATCAAGGGGCGCGATGTTGTTTCCGGAAAAGTGCCCCGCCGTGCGGAGGATGGACTGCACGTGTTGTTGGCGGCCGCATCTAAACATAAAATCCGTGTCCATGCGTGGATTACCTGCTGGAGTTTGGAAGGAAGTGATCCCTCGCAACAAGCCGTGCTGAAATCCAGTCAGCGCTTGATGGCCGACTCAAACGGGGCTCTCTTGAACTGGCTCTGCCCGTCGTTGCCAGAGAATCGGGCTCTGCTCCTTGACGGAATCAAAGCCTTGGCGTTTCGCGGTGTTCAAGGCATTCATCTGGATTATGTTCGGTATCCAGAGGCTCAGGGCTGTTATGCCCTAGCTACGCGGAAAGCTTTTGAAACTGTTCTGGGGAGGCGAGTCGCTACATGGCCTCAAGATGTTCTCTCGGGCGGATCTGATGGTGTCGCGTTTGATCGTTTCCGACAGCAGGAGATTACTTCGTTTGTGCAAGAGGTCCGCCAGGTGTTACAAAAGTCTTATAAGGGATGTGAGCTTTCGGCCGCTGTGTTTCCAACCCCTGATGCTGCGCGATTGCGCGGCCAGAATTGGAGTCGATGGGTGAATGAGTCCCTGGTTGATTTCGTCTGTCCGATGATGTATTCGAACACGGGGTATGGGTTTGAGCAGATGTTGAAGTCGGGGTTGGTGGAGATTCAGGAACGTGCGCGTGTCTGGCCGGGTATCGGGTATTCAGCGGATGAGAGTCAACTGGATCGCCGGAGTATAGCCGAACAGCTCGAGAAGGTCCGGCAGGCGCATGTAGGGGGTGTTGTCTTCTTTGCTTATGATAGCGGATTAGCGGAAATATTGAACTGAGGTTGTCATCTGGTTAAAGAACGTGAGGTGTGTCATTCATACAGTAGAAAAGATAGAACAAGATAAGCAGGCCTTCATCAGTCCTTGGCTGATGCTATGCATTTGGATCCTCGTGGTTTTGTTTGTAGTCTTGGGCATGACGGTGAATATACGCAATCAGCATTGGGATGTCTACTCAGTAGCGTTTTTCCCTGTGGGCATGACGAGTCTGGGCTTGCTCTTGTTCTCGTTGAGTCTTGCGCTGATCTACTCGCGTAAGCATATCCTGGAGCATCAAATGAGTCTGCTGGATAAGGAAGAGAACTATAGGCTGCTCGTTGAAAACTTGAGTGCGGGTATTCTCATTTGTGGAGCTGATTCCTCTATCCGGTTCGCAAATCCAGAGGCAACTCGCCTGTTAGGGATGTCCATCGAAGAGATGAAGGAAGAGCAGATTTCGATGTTGATGTGGAAATTAGTGGATGAGAAAGGAATACGTTTACCGAGGGAGAATTATCCGGTCTCTCAGGTCATCTCCTCCGGCAAATCCGTTCATCATGTTATGGCTGGAATTATCCATAAGAACTCTGGCAATACGTGCTGGATGATGTTCACTGCTTATCCACGATTTACGGCACAAGGGAAGTTGCTGCACGTGGTCGTTACCTTTGTGGACCTCACTGAAAGAAAGTTGATAGAGGAACGTGCGAAGCTGTTGCAATCCCGGTCTGAGGCCATGTTGAAGATGCCCAAAAAAATGGATCTGATGGACGAAAAGGAATTCATGCAGTATAGTCAAGAGGTCGCGGAAGATTTGACCGGCAGTCAGATAGCCTTCCTCCACTTTGCCAACAGTGACGAGCAAACGATCAATCTGATTACGTGGTCGCGTCGAACGATGGAGCGATACTGCAATGTGGCAACTTATCAGAGTCATTATCCGCTAAAACAGGCGGGGATCTGGGCGGATGCGATGCGTGAACGCGCCCCTGTAATCATCAACGATTATGCAGCTTATCCCCACAAGCATGGGTTGCCAGAGGGACATTCCGCGTTGAATCGGCTGCTTTCGGTTCCTATCTTTGAGGATGACAAAGTAGTCATGCTGATGGGGGTCGGAAACAAAGCACAAGACTATAATGATTTCGATGTCGAGACCGTCCAGCTTATCGGAAACGATGTTTGGAGGCTTGTCCAGCTTAAACGGAGTTTGGTGGCGCTACGAGCGAGCGAGGCTCGTTTCCGTGAGCTTATCAAACTGTTGCCTGTCCCGTTGGCCATGAGTGATACCAATGGGAACATCACTTACCTAAATGAGGCATTTTCCAAACTTTTCGGATATACTCTGGGAGATATCAAGACATTGGATGAGTGGTGGTTACCTTCTGATCCAGATGTGTCTCGTGAACAAGAGAAAATGCCAACGTGGAAACAACACGTGATAAAAGAAGAATCCTCTCATCATGGATTTACGACGATGGATGTTCGTGTGCGCTGCAAAGATGGGGGTATACGGGTTGTGCTTGTTGCAGCGATGTTGACCAACGATTTGATTCGGGATATGTATGTGATCTCCTTTTTCGACATCACAGAACGAAAACAAGCGGAAGAGAGTATGAAGTACAATCTAAAGGAGATGAGTCGTTTCAATGCCATCGCGGTGAACAGGGAAGAACGGATGATCGAGTTGAAAGGTGAAATTAATGATCTCCTGAGAGAAGCAGGGGAGGCTGAGCGGTATAGGATTCCCAGATGACCGATACAACCAAAATAATTCGTACAGTGATGAAGGAGACGTATGGGCGCGACCTCTCGTGCTATGATGAGCCCTTTTTAAAGCGCACGTTGCATATTCGGTGTTCCTTGACTGGATTGAAGACGCTGGCGGAATACGGGGAGTACTTGAGCCGACAGCCGGAAGAAGCGAGAGCCTTCGCACAATCGCTTGTCGTTTCGTATAGTGAGTTTTTCAGGGATACGCTTACGTTTGCAGTATTGGAAACAGTCGTGATCCCATTGCTCCAGAAGCGGAGTAACGGTAGAACGATTCGAATTTGGTCCGTAGGGTGTTCAGCCGGAGAGGAGGCATATTCGCTCGCAATTCTTTTTGAGGAACTGGTGCAGGGGCTCGGGATACCAGTGCCCTATCAGATTTTTGCAACGACAATGAATGCTCAAGATCTGGAACGGGCACAGGCGGGTGTTTATGAGGCGATGGCGGTGCGAAATGTCCGCTTGAGCCATCTTGAACGTTATTTTCAAAGGGTCGAGAGTCGTTATGCTGTGAACCCAGGACTTCATAGACAGATTGATTTTTCTCTTTATGACCTGTTGGATCATGCGTTCACCAGCCCTCCGTCAAGCATTTACGGTGAATTTGATCTCATGGTCTGCAGTAATGTTTTGATGTATTATCAGCAAGAGATCCGTGAACAGATGGTCAAGAAGCTCTTCCAGTCTTTGGTGCCCGGCGGCTTCTTTTCGACCAGCGAGGCAGAAAAGGATTGCCTAGAGCGGATATCGGGGTGTCAGCCGCTCATCAGTTCCACGGCGGTGTACAGGAGGGGCAGGGTGTTGGCATTGCAGCAGATGGACGAAAGGTGAATGTACAAAAAGCGACGGTGAAGGGCCTTTATGATGTTATTCCGAAACATGAAGATTGGTTCGCAATTGACCCTTGGGTTGGGGGTGATTTTTCTGTTTGTGATTGTGCTGTGTGGAGTCGTCTCCCAGCAACACGCGGAGTTGTGGCAAAACACCGAAGCACTCTATAACCATTCCTTGCAAGTCAAGCGAACGCTCAGTACGGTAGAGAGTAATGTCTTGCGTATCGATCGAGGACTGAAGGATTTATTGTTGACCTCCGATGCAAAGGAACGTGAACAAGCTCTTGAGGATATGGCTATTGCTAAGGCAAATATCGAGCAACAGTTTTCCCATCTCTATGAGCAGTATCTGGGGCCGCGGGCGCAGATTGATGAACTCCGTGCGGATTTTGCCCACTGGGACAGTATCACGGAAGAGACGATTAGGTTGCTACGTGAAGGGAAGCTACAAGAGGCTATTACCAGGACAAAAAAGACTGGGATAGGAGGTCAGCAAGTCAAGAAGGTGATCAGCAGCCTCCAGCGGGACGAGGCGTTCGCCAGGACGCGGTCGGAGCAGTTCTATCAGCGTGCTGAGCAGAAGTATAATCAGCTTGCTGTTCAGTTGACGGCTCTGATTGGCGTGATACTGGTCGTCACCTTTTGGATCAATTGGCTCCTTGCTCGAAGAATCCGAAATCCGATACAGGAGCTGACGGAGGTTACGAAAAAATATCGAGAGGGTTCCTATACGACGAGAAGTACTATCGTTTCCAAGAACGAGATGGGTCTGCTGGCGACTTCGTTTAATAGCCTGGTTGACACTATACAGGATGAATTTCAAAGAAGAAAGGATTCGGCCGTCATTTCCAGTGTCATGCTGGGGGAAGAAGAACCGCATGCGTTCTGTCGTGAACTTCTTACGGTCTTAGTCCGAAAGACCGAGTCGCAAATGGGCGCAGTTTATCTGCGTAACGAAGCGAAGCCCGAGTTTATACTCTTCGAGTCGTTGGGACTTTCGTCCACGCCTCGGATGGCATTTTCTGCCACGCTTCGTGAAGGCGAATTCGGGATGGCTCTAGCGACTCAGCAGATTAGCCGGATTAGCGACATTGACGGGGAAACGGCTTTTACGCTTGTCACCGCCAGCGGCGATATAAGGCCGCGAGAGATCATGACGATTCCTATCCTTTTTAGGAATGAGGTGGTCGCTGTGCTCTCGCTGGCTAAGGTCAGTTCCTATTCAGAACAGGCAACCCAGCTTATTGATGATATCTGGAGTACGCTAATGGCCCGGTTTGTCGGCGTGTTGTCGTTTCGTAAAGTTCAAGCGTTTTCGGAGACGTTGGAGCAGCAAAACAGGGAGTTGCATGAGAAATCTTGTGAACTCGTACGTCAGACCGAAGAACTCCGGGAACAGAATATCGAGTTGGATATTCAGAAGCAACAACTTGCTGAAGCCAGTCGGATGAAGACCGTATTCCTTTCCACGATGAGTCACGAGTTGAGAACTCCACTTAATTCGGTCATCGCCCTGTCGGGGGTTCTGATTCGGAGGCTCAAGGGGTTGATTCCCGAGGAGGAACACGGATACCTTGCTGTGATTCAGCGGAACGGACGCCATCTGCTCGCATTGATTAATGATATTTTGGACGTTGCACGAATTGAGTCCGGAAGGGAAGAGTTGTCTCTTCGCGCTTTTCCTGTCTCTGAACTGATTGATGGGGTTATCGAACGGCTGAGTCCGCAAGCCAGAGAGAAGGGTATTGCCCTTACTGCAACCATGCAGCCGGACTTGCCCTTGTTGACGAGTGACTTTCCAAAATGTCAGCATATTCTTGAGAATCTTGTGGCGAATGCCATCAAGTTTACGGATAAAGGGAGTGTTGCCATTTTTGTCTCTGCCTTGGAGGATAAGATCAGTTTTGCGGTCAAAGACACGGGTTGTGGTATTCCTGCTGAGAAGATTAATATAATTTTTGATGCCTTCAGGCAGGCGGACGAGAGCATTGCTCGAAAATACGGTGGCACGGGACTTGGACTGACCATCGCGAAAAAATATGCGCAATTGCTTTCAGGCGACATCACTGTGGAAAGTCAGGTGGGGCAGGGTACGATCGTCACGCTATCCGTGCCATTGATGTTGTCCCTTTCTGCACAGAGTACTGACGTGGTGACGTGGGAAGAGGTTCCGAAAGGCAAGCCTTGTTCGTCTCGGCGCGTCTTCTTGCCCGCCAAGGGGGAGACGAGAATATTGCTGGTTGAAGATGACGCAGGCGCCATCATCCAAATGCGGGACCTGTTGGAGCCGGAGGGCTATGCCGTTCGTATTGCACGTAACGGGAAAGAGGCGCTAGAGGCGATTGAAAAAGAGATCCCAGATGCGATGATCTTGGATTTGATGATGCCGGAAGTTGATGGCTTTACGCTCTTGAGCATGATCCGAAGCAAAGAGGCGACTTCGTCCTTGCCGGTGCTGATCTTGACTGCAAAACATATCACATCTGAGGAAATAGCCTTTCTAAAAGGGAAAGCAATTCACCAGTTAGTCCAGAAGGGGGATGTCTGTCGGGATGGACTACTTTCTGCAGTCCAGAATATGGTTGTTCTTCAAGCGCCTTCCGAGAATGAAAAAGAGCTTTCGGTGCCGAGGCAGCCACGCCCAATTCGTTCGCGCCCAGTGCGTTCGCGGCCGGTCGTCCTGATCGTGGAGGATAAGCCTGACAACCTCTTGACGGCGAAGGCGTTGATTCAAGAACATTATGAACCGCTCGGTGCGAGTGACGGGGAAGAGGGACTTGCTCTTGCAAAGAAGGAGGTGCCAGATCTGATTCTGTTGGATATCTCTCTGCCGGGCATGGATGGTTTTCAGGTTTTTGATGCCCTTCGGCAGGATAAAGCGACAGAGGCTATCCCCGTAGTTGCGTTGACGGCGAAGGCCATGAAGGGGGATCGAGAGGAAATTCTTTTGCATGGCTTTGATGGCTATCTTTCGAAACCCGTTGATGCCGAACTGTTGGAAGAGACGATTCGGAGGTTTTTCCATGGCGAATAAGAGCTTTACGATTCTTGTGATCGATGATCATGCTGATAACTTGATCGCAATTCGGGCATTTCTGGTAGATGCCTTTTCAAACATGACGGTGCTGACCGCCCCGACAGGCGAGGAGGGTATTGCTTTAGCACGGCAACATCATCCGAGCTTGATCTTACTGGATATTCTCATGCCGAATATGGACGGATACGAAGTCTGCAGACGTATGAAGCAAGATCCCGCTATTCTGCATATTCCTGTGGTGTTCTTAACCGCACAGAAAGATAATCGCGAGGTTCGTATCAAGGCCATTGAATCCGGAGCGGAAGGATTCCTTTCCAAGCCGTTTGACGAAAAGGAGCTCATTGCCCTGGTTCGTGCCATGTTGAGGCTCAGTGAGGCGAATGAACAGGCGCATGACGAGAAGCTCTTTCTGGCGAAACTTGTGGCCAAACGCACACGGCAATTAGAGGATGAACTCGCCGAGCGTAAACGGGTTGAGCTGAGTTTGCAGGAGGCCAACCTTGAGTTGCAAAAGAGCAAAGCATCTATCTTGAATGTTTTGGAGGATTTCTCTGCGCAGCGCGATTCGGAAAAAAAGATGGTTGAAGTGTTGCGCGTGAACGAAGAGAAATATCGGACGCTATTCAGTGAGATGCTAGAAGGGTTTGCCGTGCATGAAATTATCTGCGATGACGCGGGGGTGCCGATCGATTATCGTTTTCTCAGTGTCAACCCAGCTTTTGAACGGATAACGGGCAAAAAGGCGGAAGACACCGTGGGACACAGGGCCTCTGAGTTTATGCGTGAGACGGATCAAGTCTGGATCGACATCTATGGGAAAGTGGCATTGACACGGCAACCCATCCAATTCGAACAACACGCAACATTCTTAAATAAATGGTTTGAGGTGAGCGCTTTTTCGCCAGCGCTTAATCAGTTCGCCTGTGTGTTTCAGGATATTACAGAACGTAAGCGGTTACAGGATGCAGTCGAGAAGCGGATCGTCGCTCTCACGTGCCCTGTGAGTAAGGGACATGAGATCGCCTTTGAGGAATTGTTTGATTTAAAAGAGATCCAGCGCATTCAGGATGAGTTTGCAAGTGCGGCCGGCGTGGCTTCCTTGATTACATTTGTGGATGGAACACCGATCACGCATCCCAGCAATTTTACACGTTTTTGTCGGGACTTTATTCGTTTATCCGAGAAAGGATGTGAGAACTGCCGCCAGTCCGATGCTGAGCTCGGACGTTTATATCCGGAAGGCCCCATGGTGAGCCCCTGTCTGAGTGGAGGTTTATGGCATGCAGCGGTCAATATCATCGTGGGGGGGAGGCATATTGCAAACTGGTTGATCGGCCAAGTGCGTGACGGAACCCAGACAGAAGAAAATGTTCTGGGTTATGCACGTGAGCTTGGCTTCAATGAGCAGGCCTTTCTCCAGGCGTTCCATGAAGTCCCCGTTATGCCTCAAGAACAATTTAATAAGATCGCAAAGGCCTTATTTACCTTGGCGAACCAGCTTTCGACGCAGGCGTATATGAACATTCAGCAGGCACGGCTTATCGCGGATGAGAAACGTTATATTAAGGAACTCCGTCAGCTTTCTGCTGCGATCGAACAATCCAGCGAAGAAATTGTGATCACCGATGCCACGGGTATCATTCAGTATGTCAATCCGGCCTTCGTTAAAATAACCGGCTATACCCAGAAAGAGGCACTCGGCCAGAACCCGCGTTTCCTGCAGGGAAACCAGCAGGAGAGTGCGTTCTATAAAGAATTATGGAGGACAATTTCTGCAGGCCGGACGTGGTCGGGACGGTTTATTAACAAGCGTAAAGATGGGGTGTTGTTTACGGAAGATGCTGCGATTTCTCCCGTGTGCGATTCAGAAGGAAAAATTGTGAACTATGTGGCGGTGAAGCGTGATGTGAGCGAGCATCTCCGCTTGGCGGATGAATTGCAGCAAGCCCAAAAGATGGAGTCTATCGGACGTCTGGCAGGGGGGGTAGCGCATGATTTTAATAATATGTTGCAAGTGATTATCGGAACCTCCGAATTGGCGATGGAAGAGCTCGATCCATCAACGTCTAGTTATGCGAATTTTAAAGAGATTTACAAGGTGGGGCGACGTTCTGCGGACTTGACCCAGCAGTTGTTGGCGTTTGCCCGGCGGCAGACGATTGTGCCCGTGGTCTTTGATCTTAATCAGGCCATTGCCGGTATATTGAAGATGCTTCGACGTTTGATCAACGAGTCCATCCAAATCAATTTCCGTCCGCAGGAGAATTTGGGGGATGTTAAGATGGATCCCTCCCAACTGGATCAAATTTTGACTAACCTCTGTCTGAATGCGCGTGATGCGACTCCCGGGGCAGGTGAGATCCTCATTGAAACCGGTTGTGCCATTCTTGATGAGGACTTTTGTGTGCCTCATCATGATCTCGAACCAGGAGAGTATCTCCACTTAAAGGTGAGTGATCATGGAGTCGGCATGGATAAAGAGATGTTGACTCATGTGTTTGAGCCATTCTTTACCACCAAGGGATTTGGAAGGGGCACAGGCCTAGGGCTTTCCATGGTTTATGGCATCGTCAAACAGAATAAGGGACATATTGAAGTCCAGAGTGTCCTAGGTCAGGGCACGACGTTTGATCTCTACCTGCCGAAGAAATCCTATGCAGTACCCATGATCGGTGAGGAGAATAAGGAAGTCGTCCTATCGTCTGGCGCCGAGGTCATTCTTCTGACGGAGGATGAAGCGTCGGTCTTGATGATGTGCCAGCGCTGTTTGGAGGAATCCGGTTATACAGTCTTAGGGGCGGAAACACCGGAGAAGGCCTTGAGTATTGCGAAAGATTATCCAGGCGAGATCCATTTGTTGCTCTCGGATATCGTGATGCCGAATATGAGCGGGATCGAACTTCAAAAGCAGGTGATTGTTTCTCGTCCTAGTATGAGGACCTTGTTTATGACGGGATATACGACGCATGATTTTCGGAGGGATACGGCTGGCGGCGATCGGCAAGTGTTGCTAAAACCTTTCTTAATAAAGGATCTCTTGTCAGCCGTTAGAAAAGCATTGGATTCTCACTGAAGTGCCTCACTCGATTTATTCCGTCATTTTCCATTTATCACTTGAACTCCGTAGATGCCTTGTGTAAGCTTCAATTCGGTTGACCTCATAGTCCGACGTTCAAATGTTGGATTTAAAAAAATACATGCTATGTTGTCTTAGCCTGAATGATCAGCATTTAAGTGGTCGCTTAACTGTTTTTATTCGGGAGCCGTTTAGTATAAACCATGAAGAGCCCGCATGGCTCTTCATGGGGACTGAGTTATGAAACGAAAAATACTCAAGAACATGACGTGCCAATCACGGGGAAATCTGGCGCGATCCGAAGTATCTGTCGACATTCAGGGACAAGAGGAGGGGGAGGTGATGAGGGGGCTTTCGTCCCAACAGGAAGCCATTCAGTTTGCTAGCTCAGGCATCATTATGGACGTTCTGCAGATCCTCAACGACTCGGGTGCTTTTCCAGATGTTATCCAGCGTGTTCTCACCACATTGAAGATGCGGACCGGAATCGATGCTGCCGGCTTACGTCTGCAAGACGGAGAAGACTTTCCATATTACGCTCACCAAGACTTTTCCGCAGACTTCTTGCGGACGGAAAATACACTGCTTGAACGTGGTGCCGATGGCAAGGTGTGCCGGGATAAGGACGGCAATGTCAAGCTGCTCTGTACCTGCGGTTTGGTTATTTCCGGTAAGACCGACCTAACCCATCCACTATTTACGCGAGGGGGTAGTTTTTGGACGAACGACTCATTCTCGCTTCTGGACATTCCGTCCGATCAGGATCCCCGGTATCACCCCCGTAACCAGTGTATCCATCAAGGTTATGCCTCCATGGCCCTCGTGCCTATTCGGGACCACGAGCGGATCGTTGGCCTGCTCCATCTCAACGACCGACGCAAAGGGCGTTTCTGCATCGCGACGATTGAACTCTTGGAAGGTATCGCCGCGCACATTGGCTCGGCACTCATGCGCAAGCGGGCGGAGGCAGAGCACGAGAAACTGCAGGCGCAGTTTATGCAGGCCCAAAAGATGGAATCGGTGGGGCGACTCGCCGGCGGAGTGGCGCACGACTTCAACAACATGCTCACAGGCATTATGGGATATGCTGAGTTGTGCCAGGAAAATATTGTGCCGGACAATCCAATCTATGAGTTTCTTGACGAAATCATTGCAACCGCCAAACGCTCGGCGAAGCTCACCCACCAGCTTCTCGCTTTCGCCCGCAAGCAGATCATTGCTCCGAAATTGCTGGATCTCAACGACACCATTTCGGGCATGCTCAAACTCCTGCGGCGCCTGATCGACAAGGATGTCACCATAAAATTTTCGGCGGATTCCGACACATGGCCTGTCAAGATGGATCCGACCCAGATCGATCAGATCCTAGCCAATCTGTGCGTCAACGCCCATGATGCTATCAGAGGAGTGGGCTCCATCAATATCGAGACCCATAACGCCACTTTAGACGCGTCGTATTGCGATGGCCATCCGGGAGTTGTTTCAGGCGAATACGCGCTTCTGAGGGTCAGTGATACTGGGTGCGGTATGGATCGTAAGACGCTGGAACAAATTTTCGACCCGTTCTTTACCACCAAGAACGTCGGCGAAGGTACTGGCCTTGGCCTGTCTACCGTGTTTGGAATCGTCAAGCAGAACAGTGGCTTCATTAACGTTACCAGCGAGCTGGGTAAAGGGTCAACCTTCGAGATCTACTTGCCCCGGTTTGTCGCCACAGAAACTGTGAAGGTGGCTGCCGAGATGGAGACTAAAGATTCGCATGGCAATGAAACCGTTATGTTAGTCGATGACGAGAAGTCCATCCGCATCACTACGAGTCTGTTTCTTCAAGGCCTCGGCTACACCGTGCTGATCGCAAAGGATCCGGAGCATGCCTTGCATCTGGCCGTGGAGTTTGTTGGAGAGATCCACCTGTTGATCACCGACGTGGTCATGCCCGGCATGAGCGGGCGTGATTTGTCGAACCGACTGACGGAGCTTCGCCCAGCGATGAAGAGCTTGTTTATTTCAGGCTTCAGCGCCGACGTCATCGCGCAACGCGGAGTTTTAGCTGATGGTATAAATTTCCTGTCCAAGCCGTTTGGACGCGACGAACTCGCCCGCAAGGTGAGGCAGGTGTTGGATGTCGCCGGGATCTGAAATTATGGCTCTTCACGGTTTGTC
>SESF01016908.1_pt1 | contig 24374 bp, 21 predicted proteins | sample 3171521 | NCBI WGS metagenome assembly SESF01 (sample SAMN10866945, study PRJNA518727) | freshwater metagenome | biome: subpolar coniferous forest; feature: holomictic lake; material: water; isolation source: holomictic Lake 227, 6 m and 8 m depth | place: Canada: near Kenora, Ontario | collected...
ACGGGATCAGTCCGAGAACCCCCCGCGACCTACGGCACCGGCCACCCATCCGCCAGGCGGGCCGGGGTGGCCCCGGCGCGGGGCGCATCTGCGCGGGCGCCGGGAACCGGCTCCAATCGAACCTCGGTGTGCCCCGGCGCCATCCAGCCTCGCTCACCCCCCCCGCGCAGCCGGCGCCCCCCAGCGCCGCGGGCTCCACCCCGGCCCGCCGGCCTCACGGAAGGGCGCCCCCTTGGCCTGAGCCGCCGCCGGGCCAGCTCGATCCAGGCTCGGGTCGCCGGTGACCTCTGCCCGTCGCGGCGCCACGCCAGCGCCACGTTCCACGGGATGACCGGATCGGTGAGACGCACCGTCCGGACCTGGCGCCGGTCGAGGAGGCGGCAGATGGTGACCGGGAGAAGCCCCAGGCCGATGTTGGAGGCCACCATGGCGACGATGAAGTCCCAGTGGGAGCTCTCGCTCACGATGGTGGGCTGGAAGCCGGAGCGGCGGCAGGCCTCGAGCACGTGGCCGTGGAGGGCGAACTCGGGCCGGTAGAACACGAAGGGGGTCCCGGCCAGCTCGCGCAGCGCGACCGAGCGGCGCCGCGCCAGCGGGTGGGACGGGTGGAGAACGGCGCGAAGCTCATCGCGCACGAATGGGAGCGTCTCGAAGGCGGTCTCGTCGGTGGGGAGCACCACCGCGCCCACGTCCAGATCGTGGGACCGCAGCAGCTCCTCGATCGGGTGCGACCCCTCCTCCCGGAGCTCCAGCGCCACCCCCGGGTAGGCTGCGTGGTAGGCCGCGAGCAGCGGCGGGAGGAAGGCGACCCCCACGATGGGGGGAGTTCCGATCCGGAGGCGACCGCGCCGCAGCGCGGAGAGATCCTGCACCTCCTCCTCCATGACCCGCAGTTCGTCGAGGATGCCCCAGGCGCGCGCGAGCACCACCCGCCCCGCGTCGGTGAGCCGCACGCGCCGACGTTCCCGCAGCAGGAGCGGGGTTCCGAGCTCCTCCTCCATCCCCTGCACCACCTTGCTCACGGCGGGCTGGGTGAGGCGCAGCACGCGGCCGGCGCGGGTGAACCCCTGGCTGCGCACCACCTCGGCAAATACTTTCAGTGCGTGTACGTCCATGATCCCAACCATTCCTTTCTGGAATGCATACTATATCCACAATCGATTTCCCTCATGGAGGAACCGGCGCTAGATCACCGGTCCCGGGGCGCGACTCGTCCCGGATGCGAGGAGGGGTCGTGGACATCCTGGAACTCTTGAAGCAGGACGAGGAGGCCATCGTGGCCGAGGCGCTGGCCGCGGTGCGCTGGCTCGAGCACTACGGCCGCGACGGCGAGGCGCTCTGCCGGGAGCGGCTGCGCGCGCTGGTCCGGCTCGTGGCCGACGCCATCCGGGCGCGCGACCTGGGTGATCTCCTGGAGCACGCCGGGCAGATTGCCCGGGACCGTCACGCGTCCGGGTACGACCGGGCCGAGGTGACGGGCGCCTTCTCCGCCGTCGAGGATGCCATCTGGCACCGGACCTCCCAGGTGCTGCCCCCGGAGGCGCGGGGCTGGGCTCTCTCCCTGGTGGGCACGGCGCTCGCCCACGCGCGGAAGGCGCTGGCGTCGGCCTTCGCCGAGGCGGGAAGCAGCGGGACGCCGGCCTTCGTGGATCTGTCGCCGATCTTCGTCCGCGCCGGCGAGCGGCGCACACGCCACGACGACGACCTCGTCGCCCCGCTGTAGCTAGCCGGGCTTCCCGGCCATCCGGGCGTCGAGCGGGGCGCGCACGGCGTCGAACGCCGGACGGTCGGCCGCGGGGATGGTGGCGCGCGTGGTGCGGTGGACCTTGAAGGGGTCGAGCACCTTCCCGCCGGCGTCCTCGAGCTGGTAGTGCAGGTGGGGGGCGGTGGAGTGGCCGCTGTTGCCCGAGGCGGCGATCTCCTCCCCCTTCTTCACCTTCCGTCCCTGCCCCATCGCCTTGGGGACGACGTCGAGGTGCAGGAAGATGGCGTGCCGGCCGGTGGCGGGGTCGAGCAGGTCGAGACAGTTGCCGTTGGCGGAGAACTTCCAGTTGCGCCGCTCGATCACGGCGTCGAACGGCGCGTACACGGGCGTCCCCACCGGCGCGCGGAAGTCGATTCCCTTGTGGCGCCGCCCGTCCCGCACGAGCGAGGTGACCTGCTCGTAGTCGCGGATGGGGCCGTCCACCAGCCGCTCCTCCACCTCGGCGCCGTCGGCGCTCCAGTACCGGGCGTAGTGGGCTCCGGGGAGCTGCCAGCGATAGGCCGTGAAGGTGCGCCCCAGCTTCTGCGACGTGTAGCGCATGGCCTCGACCACCGGCTCCTGCGAGTGGGTGGGGCCGGAACCGCCCGGGGGGGCCGGGGAGAAGAGGATCTCGATGCGGTCGCCCTTGCGCGCGTCGCGGGAGACCTGGAGGTTCCAGACCAGGAGCCGGTTCACCACCTGCGTCAGCTCGGCGGCGAGCGCCTGCTGGCCGGGACCGAGGGCGGTGACGACCGACTCCTCGAGCGGCCCGGCGAGCACGGCCGAGACGAGCCGGGGGCCGGCGACCGCGCCAGGTGCGGCGGGGGCGGCAGGTGCGGCGGGGGCGGCCCCCGGAGGGAGCGACGCGGGGGCCTGCCACACGGCCTGGCCGGACGGGGCGAGGGCGCCCGCAGCGGCGGCCGGTGCGGCACCGGTCGGGGCGACCGGCGCGACCGGGGGCGCGAGCGGCGCGGCCGAGTTCACGGCTGGTACATGGGAGGGGGGCGGATCGCGGCGCCCCAGCCAGTAGCCGACCCCGGCGGCGATCGCGGCGAGAACGAGGCCGATGAACACGGAACCTGCGCGTCCGCCCTTGCGGGTCCCTCGGGACTGGGGTTCGAGTTCGACGAGCGCCATGAGTGGGGCACCTTACCTCAACCTGCGGCCGGCGCGCTGCCCGTTCAGGTCGCGAAGTCGACCGAGACGATCACCTCTCCCTTCTTGCCACCGCCCGCCGGGATGAGGCGAGCGCGGTAGGTGCCCCGGACGCGGGGCGCACCCTTGCCGCCGGGCGCGGGATCGACGCGGGAGAAGAAGATGGTCACCTCGCCACGCTGGCCGGTGGTCTTGGTCGCCGTGTAGAGGGTCCGGTCGTCGGCCGCTACGCTCGCCTTTCCGAACCCCAGCTGTTCGAGGGTGTAGACCCCGGGGCGGAGCAGTCCGGTGACGTCGAAGGATCCGGGGACGAAGGATGGGACGCCCTCGATGTCGCCCTTCACGCCGATCACCAGGAAGTCGTGCCCCTGATCGTCGCGGACCACCTCGGCGGCGCAGGTGAAGGAGGCCCGGACGGATCCGGAGAGCGTGCCGGTGCAGGAGGGAGCCGGCGGCGATGCCGTCACGATGAGTGAAGCGAGGATCGGAAGGATCATGGCGGCCGATCGATAACGGGTTCACGCGCCGCGGTCCACTCCGTCGCTCGACGGACCGTGTGTCACCTTCCGTGAACCCGCCGACGGGTGCGAACCCTCCGGCTCTTCATGCTCCTGGATGTTGATACGCACGGTCTAATTTGGGGCGTAAGGTTCCGTTCGCTGTGACATTTTTGTCATATAAAAATCGATGCTGGTACCCCGCTCCAATGACATTGAATCAGGGTAGTCGATGTGGATCGTCCAGAGTTCTCTACTTCGGGGCTCACATACGTATGATCCCGTACTCTTGGGTGTTTCGCATCAAATGCCCGTGAATACTGGGGCAAATTGCCCATATGACAGTCCAATAAGGTTATCAAATTTTGATATTAATCAATTAATTTGTGATTCCCATGTCCCCCCTTCGCCCGACATGCCTGCGACATCCTGTCCTGTCAAAAGAGGCCCGTACATTGCGGCTTCGTCAACAAGGCGCGCCGACCCGAAGGAGAACCACACGATGAAGTTCCTGAGAGCAGGTCTCGCAGTTTCGGCGATGGTCTGGGCGGCGACCGCCAGCGCACAGATCGTCTTCACGCCTTCCAACACGAACACGGCCGCGGCGAACGCCGCCTTCCCGATCCAGAACCCGAACGGCCCGTCGGGAAGCAACTACCAGGTGAGCTATCCCTACCCTGGGCAGTGCGTCGCCAGCGCGTCGAACGGCAACGGCGCGGGGCTCTTCCCCACGCTGAAGACCTGCAACGTCGCCGGGAGCAGCTTCGCGTGCGACAACTCGGGCGCCGCCCAGCGCTCCGCCGGTGGCTGGGCGGGCTGCGGCTCGCTCGTCCCGTTCGCCGATCTCCCGGCCGTCGTTCCTGCCGCCAGCACCAAGTTCGTCTGGGAGGTGCTCAATCCCCCCGACTACGCGCCCGACACCGCCAAGTACGCGGGCGCCGACTACTACGAGATCGGCCTCCACGAGGCGTGGGGCTTCCAGGGGCTCGCGACCGCCGGCCTCTTCCCGAACCCCGCGGTCGGCCCGGCCGTTCCGAACGGCATGCAGTGGACGGGCCTCACCTGCCAGAACGCGGCGGGTTGCGCCTGCCCGGCCGATGCGACCGGGACGTTCAAGACCAGCTACTGCTCGGCGGGCGGCAAGATCCCCGCGGGCAACCCGCTCTTCACCCCGATCTGGGGCGTCGGGCAGATCAACAACAGCGGCGGGCCCGTCACCCAGGTCCTCACCACGGCCGGCGTCTTCGCGCCCGGCACCCCGTCGAGCTGGTCGGCGAACAACTACGTCGCCACCTGGCCCTCCATCAGCATCCGCGCCAACAAGGGCACCCCGGTGGTCGTCAAGTGGACGAACGAGTTCCCCAACAACCACGTGCTCTGCCCCCACCCCGAGGCCGCTGACTGGCCCTGCGCCATCGACCGCACATTCATGGGCGTGAAGGTCCGCATCGACCCGGCCCTCGCCAACACCACCCTTCCTCCGGACGGCGTGAACAACTTCGGCAGCCCGCAGCAGCCCGACAACTCCTGGGTCACCCACCTCCACGGCGGCGAGGTCCCCCCCTCCACCGACGGCTTCGCCGAGAAGTGGTTCGGCAACCTGGCGTCGGCTGCAGCGTACGCCGGCGTGGCGAACAACTTCGTGAACCCGGCCTTCGAGAGCCCGACCAACATCCTGATGAAGCGCCCCATCGGCAACTCGGACGTCTACACGTATCCGATGGTCCAGGAGGAGGCGACGATCTGGTTCCACGATCACTCGCTCGGCAAGACCCACCACAACGTGATCGCCGGACCGGCCGGGTTCTTCCCCGTGAAGGAGCCGCTCAAGCACGGTGCCCTGTCCTCGTGGACGCATCCCGCCGGGCTGCCCACCGCCGCGACCTACGTCCCCGCCGGCTCCGAGTACACCTGGCTCGACCCGGTGACCGAGCCGCGCAACAACCTCGGCCAGCCGCTGTACGACCTCTTCCTCGCCATCCAGGACCGCGCCTTCAACGAGGACGGCAGCATCAACTTCTCGAACGGCCTCGGCCAGACTCCTCCCGCCATCCCGCTGGCCGGCACGGCCGCCTGCGTGGCTCTCGGCGTCGGCGGCGTCTGCCTCGCCCCCGGGACCACGTCGGTCACCTCCGGCGTGAACCCGCTCGTGCACCCGGTCTGGGTTCCGGAGTACTTCGGCGACCACGCCCTCGTGAACGGCGTCCTCTGGCCCAAGAAGACGGTTGCTCCGGGCTGGTACCGCCTCCGCATCGTGGACGGCTCCGACTCGCGCTGCTACACGGTCGGCTTCCAGGCCGTGGCGAAGGGCGCTGCAGCCCCGGCCCCCGGCGCTGCGGTCACCCCCAACCTCCCGTTCTGGGTCATCGCCAACGACCAGGGCTACCTGCAGGCTCCGGTCAAGGTCACGCCTCCCGCCGCCGTAAAGGCTGGCGGCACCTTCACCATGTGCCCCGGTGAGCGCTACGAGGTCCTCGTCAACTTCAGCGCGGCCCCCGCGGCCACCATCGCCGCCGTGGGCGCCGACTTCGACGTCTACATGACCAACTCCGCTGCGGCCCCGTTCCCGGCCGGTCTGACTCCCCAGATCGCCGGGTCGCCCTTCCCCGACCTGAACCTCATCATGCGGTTCGACGTCCGCGGCGTGAACACGCTGGCGAGCGGCGCGGTCGATCCGGGCGTCCGGTCCTGCACCCCTGCGGTTGCAGCCAAGGGCAAGGTTGCCGCCGTCCCGGCCCAGACCATCACCTGGAACCCGACCAACATGGCGGCGAACCTGACCAAGACCGCCACCGGCACCTACGCCAACATCTGCATGCCCACCAACCCGGCCTTCATGAAGGACTTCGCCTTCGTGGACCTGCGCACCGCGCCGCTGCCGGCGACGAACAACGGCAAGAAGATCGTCCGCCAGGTGTACCTGAACGAGCGGCTCGACGGCGTGACGCTCATGCCGCTCGGCATGCAGCTGAACGGCGTGCCCTTCGAGTACAAGGTCACCGAGACGCCCAACCTGGGCACCCAGGAGACCTGGCAGTTCATCAACCTCACCGTGGACGCACACCCGATGCACCCGCACCTCGTGAAGCACCAGATCGTCAGCCGCCAGAACTTCAGCGTGACCGGCTACAAGACCACGCTCTGCGGCGCCACGACCTGCCAGCCTGGCCCGTCGCCCGGCGGCGAGATGGTGGTGGTCCCCGACGTGACCACGGCTCCGGCCGGTGGCAAGGCGTACCTCACGGGAACCGCTGTACTGGTCACCCCGGCCAGCATCGAGGGCGGCTTCAAGGACGTCGTCCAGGTCTCGCCTGCGCAGGTGACCACCATCGTGGCCAACTGGGATGCTCGCTGGGCGGGCGCCGGTACGGGCACGCTGGCGGCCATCAACGGCGTCGGCGCGAACGCCCCGGGCACGGCGGGATGCCCCGCGGGGGCCTGCTCCGGCCCTGCCTCGGCCTGGGTGTACGAGGCCGTGACCTCCGGTCCGTACGTGTGGCACTGCCACATCAACTCGCACGAGGACTCGGAGATGATGCGCACGAGCCTCGTGGTTCCGTAACGGTTCCGCCCAGGAACTGACCGCAGCAACGGAGGGCGGCGCCACCCGGCGCCGCCCTTCTTCTTTTCCGCAGCGCTACGGCCGGAGCCGGTAGTGGAAGGCGCGCAGCCGCGCCCAGCGCCAGCCCGCGCCGCGCGCCGGCTCGGGAAGCGGTCCGCGCCACTCCTGCCCCCAGCGGAGCTGCTCCCGGAGGAAGTAGCTGACGGGCAGGCCGTACTTCAGCGCGAAGTGCTTCGCCCCGTAGTTCAGCACCATGCCCCGCCCCAGCGTCCGGTGACGGAAGTGGTAGACCCGGCTCGTCCCCACGCCCCGGAACTCGCGGACGCCGGCGAGCCAGAGCTTCATCGCGAGGTCGGGGTCGGAGCCGATCCCGGGGTGGAACTCGACGCTGTAGCCGCCCACCAGCTCCCACATCCGCCGGTGCACGAGCGTCGGGGGCGAGGTGGCCCCCCACCAGTCGGGGCGCACGAGCCGCTCGAGGTCGCGGAGAAGATCCCCTTCCCGGAAGGTCTCCGGGTCGCTGCCGTAGTCGTGCGGGACGAGGCTGCCCGGTGTCTTGCCCCCCGGCTCGATCATCGTGCCCGAGAGCATGAACCGCTCGTGACCGATGCGATCCACCGCCGCGGAGAGCGCCGCGTCCCAGCCCGGGCACGCGTACATGTCGTCGTTCATGTAGGCGATGAGGTCGGTGCGGGCGAGCGCGGCCGCCGCGTTCACCGCAAAGCAGACCCCGGCGTTGGTCGCGCTCCAGGTGTGGTCGAGCCCCTCCGAGCGGACCCATTCGAGGGACCCGTCGGAGCCGTCGCTCACGTGGACGACCAGCTGGTGCGGGAAGGACGAGTTGCGCCGGATCGACTCGACGCAGAGTCGCAGGTACGGGAGGTTGTTCCAGGAGGGGATGACGATGGTGAAGCGGGCCCCGGGGACGGGGCGGGACGCCGGGAAGGACTCGATGGGAGGAGCCCGGGTGTCGAGGGGGCCGTGGCGTCGCGCCATGCCCGTCCAGCCTAGCACGCCCGTCCGGCGGGGCCGGGGGAGCCGGCGGCTTGCCGCCGCGCCGGATCCGGTTACCGTGGTGCGGTGCACCCGGACCCGCGTCCCCTCGTGACCGTGATCGTCTCGGTCCACACCCGCCACGACTTCCTCCGGCTGGTGCTGGAAGGGCTCTCCGGCCAGACCGACCACGGCTTCGAGGTGGTCGTCGCCGAGGACCAGGAGCTCGAGGCGATGGCCCGCACCGTGGAGGGATTCCGCCCGGCCCTGGGCGACCGGCTGATCCACGTGAGCCAGCCCCACGACGGGTTCGGGAAGACCCGGATCCTGAACGCGGCCATCCGCGCCAGCCGCAACCCGTATCTCGTCTTCCTCGACGGGGACTGCGTTCCCCACCCGGGGCTCGTGGCGGCCTACCGTCGCGCCGCCGTACCGGGGGAGGCCCTGGTGGGGCGCCGCGTGATGCTCGGGCCTGAATTCACTGACAGTATACTATCCGGCCGGGTCCGCATGCCGCCGTCCCTCCTGCGCCTGCTCCGCTCCGACAGCGAACGGATCGAGGAGGCGCTCCGCATCCCCTTCTCCGCCAAGGGCGGCCGCCCGAGGGGGATCTGGGGCTGCAACTGGGGCGTGCACCGGTCGAATCTGGAGGCCATCGACGGCTACGACGAGGACTACCGGACCGCCGGCGTCGGCGAGGACGTGGACGTGGAGTGGCGCCTGCTCGCCACCGGCGTGACGCTCGCCAGCGTGAAGCACCGCGCGGTCGTCTACCACCTGCACCACCCGGCCAACTACTCCCGGGACGACGTGGCCGTGGGGCGCGAGCTCCTCCGGAGGAAGCGGGAGGCGGCGCAGGTACGGTGCGTGAACGGTCTCGGCTACCGGTCGCCGGGGCGCGGGTAGTAGACCAGCGCGATGACGCCCGGGATGTACTTGAGGTCCGCACGCACGGTCCCGACGTTCCAGCGGGTCTGGCGCATGTCGATGAAGGAATCGTTGGAGGTGGTCTCGACGGGAGCCCCCCACCGGGCCACGAGCGCCCCGCGGAGCCGGTCGTAGGCGACGGGCTCCACGTAGGTGCGGGCGTCGGTGCGCAGGCTGACGAGCACGAGCCTCCCGAGCGCGAAGACGAAGCGCACCCGGAAGGTGAGCCCGTCCATGGCGAATCCGTCGATCCCGATCGAGACCGTGTTGCCGTCGTCGAGCTTGATCTCCGGCTCGAGCCGGAAGGCCTCCCCCGGGAAGGCGGCGAGGAGCTCCTCGGGCGTCATCCCGAAACGGGCGGCGCGCCAGTCGCCCGCGGGAGGGGCGGGTTTCGGGGCGCCCGTGGGCGCCACGGCGCCGGCTCCCGGGCTGGTGGGCGCCGGAGGCGGAGCGGCGCGCGCGTTCGGGGCGAGGAGGACGAGGGCGAGAGCGGCGAGGAGGGGTCGGTTGGGGGAGGTCATGGGGATGGGACACTCACAAGTCGATCTTAGCATGCCCCCTGTTCGCGGGACGCGGCGATATCGCGACATTTCGTTGTATCTAAAGCAAGAACAGCGCTTCTAGCCAGAGTCATTTTCACCGCAAGTGGCGGGTTTCTGCTAGACTCTCATCCCCTTCTTATTTTTGTTCCTTGCGGCATCGACCGCCACTTTTCACCCAGCCTCCTGGAGAAACCATGATCCGCCTCTTCCTGCTCCTCGCCGTCACCGCCTTCCTCTCGCCCGTCGCGCGCGCGGCGGAGCCGACGAACAGCCCCGACATGAACTGCAACGGGGACGTGAGCGGAGCCGTCACCGGCCAGTTCAACTGCACGATGACCGTGAAGCGCGAAGGCAAGGTCGTGAGCTTCACCGTGAAGCCCGACGGCACGCCGAAGGGGCTCAAGTCCTTCGCGCCGGTCACCTTCGTGATCAAGAACCCGATCACCGTCCAGACCTACACTCACCGTGACCTGGTCAAGGCGAGCCTCTCGATGGTCACGCAGGCCGGGAAGAAGTACCACTCCTCCGGCGACGTGGCCGACCGCGGCGACATCGAGGTCGAGGTGATCTCGGTCGAGCACCAGCGGGGGATCAACATCGGGATGATGCGGGTCCACGCGCACCTGGTCCCGGCCGCCGCCAAGGATGAGTCCGAGATCCAGCTCAACCTGAACGTCCTCACGAACTGGTAACGGGGCGAGATGCGACGCGCAGCGATGGTCGGAGTGGTGCTGGCGACCCTGGCGGGCTCCGCGACGGGGGCCGATGCCCCGCCGCCGGAGGAGCCGTCCACCCAGCAGCCCGACCCGCTTCCGCTTCCCCCCGGGACGCCGGCCGACCAGGCACTCTGGAAGGCCACGCGAGATGCCACCCACGAGGTGGTCGCGGTCCGGTGGAAGGCGAATGCCCTCCACCTCCAGGTGAGGAACACGACGGTGGTGGCGCGCCTCAACGCGGCGGCCAAGGCCGATCCCGCCGCGGAGGCCCGGCTCGTAGACATCCGGACGCGGCTGGGCGCAGCCCAGGCCGAGAACTACGCGATCTACACGGAGCGCTGGCCCGTCGACACCACGCGGGTCTGCCAGTATCCCCTCCTCTACCTGACCAGCGCGATGAACTCGGGTGAGTCGCCCGAGACGCGGATGGCCCTGGCCGAGGCACGGGACGGCGCGAAGAAGTGCGTGGACCAGGCGCGGTCCGCGGTGGCCAGGATGGGGCGTTCCAACGCCGCCCTGTCCGCGGTGCTGGCCGAGGCCGAAGCAGCGCTCCAGAAGAGCTAGGAAGGTGCCGTGAAAAAGCTGCTCATCGCCGCCGGCGGCATCGTCGTCCTGGGCGCGGCCTGCGTCGCAGCCATCCTGCTCATGGACGGGTCCTCCTCGTTCGACGGGCTGATGTCATCGGTGGGCGGGGGGAGCTCCTCCCCTCCACCGTCCAACATCAAGCTGCAGCCCCTGCCGCCTCTCAAGGCGCTTCCCGGAGCCCCCAACGCCCAGGGTCCGGCGGCTCCCACGGTCTTCGACCCGCCGCCGCCCAAGCCCGAGCAGGGGACCTGGGGCGCCGTGCCCCTCGCCTCCCGCGCCGCGAAGCTCGGGGCGGTCGGTGCCGAGGTGGCGGAGTACCTGGCCGAGCTCCAGGAACAGATCGCCGAGTGCTTCGACGAGGAGACGCAGTCGCGCCACGGCCGGGGCAAGGTCAGCCGGACCGGGACCGACCGGGAGGACGACGTGGGGTCTCCCACGCTCCTCATCCTGCACCTCGAGTCGCGACCCGGCGAGATCCGGATCGTCGATGCGCCGGTGGAGGTCCAGGGCAGCGCCTCCGACGAGCTCGTCGCCTGCGCGCAGCACGTCCTCCGCGGTCGGGTGATCTCCGCGGACGCTGCGACCAAGGTGGGGCACGCCCGCCTGACCTTCCCGCTCGTCCCGTAGAGGCCGACGCGGGCGATGCGCCCGGCTCAGCGTCCGCGTCGCGAGAGGCTGGAGGCGACGATCCCGGCCGCCAGCGCCAGCAACGAGACCGCGATGATCACGCGCCAGTCCTCGCTGCGCATCGCCACCCAGCCGGCGGTGAACACGGTGAAGGCGCTCACGGCCACGCCGACCTTGGCCGCGGTCCCCGAGAGCTTGCCGCCGCCCGGAGCGCTCACGCCTTCGCCTTCCCGTCCGCCTCGTCCTCGGCGCGGGTCTCGGCGACCAGCTGCTCGATCGCCTCGCGGGTGACCGGGTCGGCCGAGAGCACCTCCGGGCGCAGGCGGGCCATCGCCTCCTCGGCGAAGTCACCGATCCCGGCCATGTTCTCGGGCACCCAGAGTCGCACCCCCCCCGGCCCCGTCAGGTAGAACCAGCGACTCACGCCGTTGTAGGCGATCGTTTCGACCTCGCCCCAGGCGATGCCCTTCTGCCGGAACGGATCGACACGCACCACGCCCCGCTCGTCCACCCGCACCTGCATCTTGCGCTCGGCGAGGAGGAAGTAGGCGGAGACGGCGAGGCCGGCCGCGAGCGTCATGGCGACGACCGCGACCCCGGTCGGGCCCATCCCTTTCTGGCGAGCCGCGGTCATGGCGACCACCAGGACGAGCAATGTCGGACCCACCGCCATGGCGGCGAGGATGGTGTTCCGCCAGCGCGGCGGACGGAGCACGACGACGGCGCCGCTGCGGACGCCGCGCAGCCGCGCGGGGGCCATGGGGCGCAACAGCCACCCGCCCCCGATGAGGAGAAGGCCGAGGACGGCAAAGGCGAGGATGACCTGCATGGCGCGAATCTCCCCCGCGCCGCCCCCCCGGCGCAAGGGGGTCCATGTCCGGCGGTCACGGAGAATCCCTTCCGTCCCCCTCTGGGGTATGTTTCCAGTGGAACGGATGGGGCGGGGAGGACGCGTGGCGGTGGACGGCGAGGCGGTCGAGAAGCGGATCCAGGAACTGCTCTCCGACGGGAAGATGGAGGAGGCGGCCACGGCCGCCATCAAGGCCTACGGTCCACAGATCCTCCGCTACCTGAGGTCGATCCTGGGCGACGAGGAGGAATCCCGCGACGCCTTCGGCCAGTTCGCCGAGAACCTGTGGCGCGGCATGCCTCGCTTCCGTTCGACTGCGCCCTTCCGCATCTGGGCCTATCGCATCGCCTGGAACGTCGCCTGCGACCTGCGCAAGCAGCCCTGGCGAAATCGACGCAGGCGGCTCGAGACCGGCGAGGCCTCCCGGGTCGCCCAGACCGTCGTGACCGAGTCGGACGTGAAGCTGGAGAAGCGGCGCGTGGACCTGCTCCTGCTGCGCGAGTCGCTCTCGCTCGAGGACCGGGCGCTGGCCGCGCTCCGCATCGATCAGGAGCTCTCCTGGGGCGAGTGCGCCGAGGTCCTCTCCCGCACCGGCGACGAGGTGAAGGTGAACACGCTCACGAAGCGGTTCGAGCGGATCAAGGAGCGGCTCGGGGCGCTCGCGAAGAAGCGCGGCCTCCTCGACGGGTGAGCGCCGGGCGGCCCCCCTGGCTATGGAGGTCCCATGCGGCGTTTCCCCCTCCCCGCGGCGCTCCTCGCCACCGTCCTCTCCGCGTGCACCCCCACCGCGGCCCTCATGACCTATCCACCCACGGTGAAACCATCTCCCGGCCAGTCCGACGTGGTGACCGGGGGCATCGCCTTCTCCTCGGGGGGCCTGGGGAGCGCGGTGACCTACGGCCCCTGGCGCGTGAAGGGGGCGGGCGTCCACCTCACCTCCGCCGGCGACGGGGCCTGGACGGGGACCTGGAGCGGCGGGCCGATCCGGCTCCAGTCCTCGCAGGGGAAGCTCGAGGGCCCCGGCACCCGGCTCCGGATCGAGCAACGGGACGGGATCCTGGCCATCCAGGGCCAGCTCGGCGGGCGCGGCGTCGACGCCACCGTGAGCCGGAAGCGCTTCATGGCTCGGCTCGATCCGGCCGGCTGCACCATCGACCTCGCCTCGGCGGGGGACGGCACCCTCACCGGACCCATCGGCTGCCCGGGCTCACCCGGGAAGGGCGCCTCCGCCGCCACCGGCACGCTCACCCTCCAGGGCGAGGCCTACCTCGTCCCCGAGGTGCTGCTCCCCCAGTTCGTGATCGCGCTGCTCGCCTGCCTGCCGTAGGGGCGGCGGGGACCGGCGGAGCAGGCGCGCCTCGCGGTCGTCCCGCACGAGCCGGACCAGCGCGGCCACGCGAACCGCCCGACCCCATCCAACCGCCATGGCCGCGACCTGGGCGAGCAGCACGCCCGCGACGACGGCCCATCCCGGCCCGGCCGGGAGCCGCTCCCGGACCGCCATCACCAGGAGGCCGAGCCCGGGCCCCAGGATGAGCCCGGTGAGCGCGATGGCGGCGGACCGGACCGGGTGGCGCACCACGAGCCAGGTCCCCCGGAACCAGGAGAGGAGCGCGCTCCTCCGGTGGGGCTGTGCGGCGAATCCGGCACGGCCGGCGTCCAGGGTCAGGTGCGCGACGACGAGGACCAGCGCACCGGCGGCGATGGCGAGGCGCACGCTCGCCGAGGCGGAGGCCTCGGTGACGGCGCTCGCCACCGACCTCGAGGTGCGGTTCGAGATGGCCCACACGATCGCCCCGGCCAGGCCGAGCGGGATGACCCCCACGATCGCCGTCCGAACCATCCGGGCGAAATAGCGCCCGGCCCCGGTGAGGAGCAGCCGGAACGGGAGCGGGCGGCCCGAGCCGGCCTCGGCGAGCACCGCCCCGGCGAGCGCCGGCGCCAGCAGGAACGCGACGCCGAGCGCGCTCAGGATCCAGCCGGGCATCCCGCGCGCCTGCGGGCTCTCCCCCAGGGCGCGGGCGAGGTCGGGGAGCCACGAGCCCTCGAGACCCCGGGCGAGGAGCTCGGCCCGCGGCGCGTGGGCGAGCATCCCGTCCAGGAACCGCCAGACCGGTACGGTGGCGAGCGCGGCCGGGATCGCCGTGAAGAGCGCGCAGAGGAGGAGGAGACGCCAGCGCGTGGCGCGGCGCAGCCCCTGCCCCAGGATCTCGCGGGTCTTCACATGGCCTCCAGGAACGCCAGGAGGAACTGGAACCACCCGCCGAGGGAGAGTGCCATCCGCGCCGGGATGGCGTGCTTCGCCTCGCGCGTCCGGCCGTCGTCGAGCTTGTCGAGGTCGAGGAACACCTTGCGATCCCCGTCGAGCTGCGCCGAGCGGACCTTCACCGGACGGATGAACTCCCACCGCCCCCAGGACTCGGAAGCGGACCAGTCGATCCGCTCGACGCTTCCGTCCTCGAAGGTGACCACCACGACCTGCGGGACCCCCACGCCGTAGCGGCGCGCCGCGACCGTGCTCCTCCACGGAAACGGCCCGGGCCTCGCCGGATCGGCCGCGCCGTGCTCCTTCTTCCAGGAGGCGCGCGCGCCCTCCACGTCCTTGTTCCGCGCCTCCTCGGTGAGCTCCGCCCGCTTGCCGTCCACCGCCACGGCGCCGACGTCGGGCAGGATCTCCTCGGCACGAACCGTCAGGATCCGGTCGTCCACCGGGCCGTTCGCGAAGACCTGCCGGTCGAACCAGCCCTCGATGAAGGCGCGGTCCGCGCCGGCCTCCACGAAGGCCTCCCGCAGGTCGGCCGTGGACGGGTGCCGGAACTTCCAGCGCTCGAAGTAGAGCTTCATCGCCTTCCCGAAGCGCTCCGTGCCGAGGACCTGCTCGAGGTCGTGGAAGGCGAGCGCCGTGCGGGAGTAGACGAGGGTGTAGCTCTGGCCCGACCAGCGCTTCCACGAGTTGCCGGCGATCGGGTCGGCCTGGAATCGGCCCGTCCCGCTGAAGCGCTCCAGGTCCCAGGTGGAGATGGCGGGCAGCGAGAAGCCCATCCAGCGGGCGAGAGCCGGCAGGCGCACCTCGAAGCTCTCCCCGGCGAGCATCCGCGCGTCCCACAGCTCGTTCATCCCCTCGTCGAGGAAGGGCTCCTCGAACTCGTTGGAGGCGAGGAGCCCCATGAAGTAGCCGTGGCCGAACTCGTGCACGGTGACGTACCGGGTCAGCCCACCCGCGTTCCAGGGGAACTCGTTCGACCCCATGGTGGTGAAGAAGGTCTCGTACTCCATCGCCCCGGCCTCGGACGCGTTGAAGGGGGGCACGAGCACCGTGACGCGGGGATACGGGTAGGGACCGAGCGTGCCGGAGAAGTAGGAGAGCGCGTCCTTCGTCCCCTCGAGCGCCTCCCTCGCCGATCGCTCGAGCTCGGGCGGATACCAGACCTCGATGCGGACGTCCGGGCTGCCCGGACCCTTCCACGAGCCGACGAGGGGCGGCGCGAAGCCGTTCCAGGCCGTGAAGGCCACGTCGTGGACGTCCTCGGCGCGGAACCGGAAGGAGACGCCGTCCGCCCCCTTCGCCGGGGCGCCCACCGGCACGCCGCTCGCCGCCACCCGGTAGCCCTCCGGGACCACCACGTCGAGATCGTAGGCTCCGAAGTCGGCGTAGAACTCGCTGTTCAGGTGGAACTCGTGGACGTTCCAGCGGGGGCGGGTGGCGCCGCGCTCGCCGGGAAGCTCGAGCACGCCGACCTTGGGGTACCACTGCCCCACCATGTGGAAGGTGTCGAACCAGCCGGTCCGAGCCACCACCCGGGGGAGCTGGTCGAAGAAGTCGATCCGGAGGGTGGTCGTGCCCCCCGGCGGCACCGGCTCCGGAAGGTCCACCCGCACCACGGTGTGGTCGCTCTCCGGGCCGCCGTCGGGGTGGACGAAGGTCCACGCCGCGGGTCGGCCGCCCTGCTCCACGCGGTGGAGCTCCATCCACCCCCACTCCCCCTCCTTCGTCTCCACCTCGGAGCGGAAGGCTCCGTGGCGGCGCTCCTCCCGCATGAAGGTGGAGCCCTCCGACTCGAAGGCGTTCAGGTAGAGGTGGAGGTAGATGCTTCCGATGGACACGGCGCTCCGGTTCCGCCAGGTGACCTTCTCGGTGCCGGCGATGGTGTGCTTCACCGGGTCGAGCACCGCGCGGATGTCGTAGTCGGCAACGCGGTCGGAGAGCGTGGGCTCGAGGCCGGTGCGCGGGCCGCCCCAGGCGTCGGGGGCGCTCTTCACCCGGACCGCACCGGCCTCGGCGCCGGCCACCTCGACCTCGGGAACGTTTGCGGCGAGCAGGATCGCGATTGCCAGGGCGGCCGTCTGCATGGTCGTCCAATACCGCGATGTCCCCTTTCCGGGCCAGTCCTCCGCGCGGAGGCCGGGCTCCGCGACCGGGCCGGGCCACCCTACCGGGCCGGCGGCCGGGAGCGTGAGCACGGGCTGCCGGAGCGCCCACTTCGTTAGGAAGTTCGCGGTGCAAGCGGCTATAAACTGCGCTCATCAACGACCCGCCGAGGCCCCCATGCGACGCCCCGCTCCCGCCGCCCTGCTCCCTACCCTTGCGCTCGCGCTCGCGGTGGCCGCCTGCTCGAAGGACAAGACGCCGGCGGCGATGCCGCCACCGGAGGTGCCGGTGGTGAAGGTCCAGGCCAAGGACACGCCGCTCGAGTTCGAGCTGGTCGCCCAGATCCGGGGGCTCGAGGACGTGGAGATCCGGGCGCGCGTCGAGGGCTACCTCGAGACCATCGACTACGCCGAGGGCGCGGCGGTGCAGAAGGGCAAGCTCCTCTTCACCATCGACGACCAGCAGTACCTGGCCGCCGTCGCCCAGGCCCAGGCCAGCCTCGCCAGCGCGGAGACCGCCTTCGCCAAGGCCGACCTCGACGTGAAGCGGTTCACGCCGCTCGCCGCCGAGCGGGCGGTGAGCCAGGCCGAGCTCGACAACGCCGTCTCCGCCCGCAAGTCGGGGGCCGCCGGCGTGGAGGCCGCCAAGGCCAACCTCGAGAGAGCCCGGCTCAACCTCTCCTACACCCGCATCCCCTCCCCCATCGCCGGGATCGCCGGGAAGGCGGAGCACAAGGTGGGCGACCTGGTGGGCAAGGGGGATCCGACGCTGCTCACCACGGTCTCGTCCATCGACCCCATCCGCGCCAGCGTCAACCTGCCCGAGGCCGACTACCTGCGCTTCTCCAGGGCGATGGCCACCGGCGGATCGCGCCCCGCCGAGCGCCCGCCGGTCCTGATCCTCTCCGACGGCAGCGTGCACCCGTACCCGGGGAAGCTCCTCTTCATCGACCGCGCCGTCGATCCCACCACCGGTACGCTGCGGGTGGACCTCGCCTTCCCCAATCCGCAGAAGACGCTGCGCCCGGGGCTCTACGGAAAGGTGCGGGCCGAGTCGGAGGTGGCGAAGAACGCGCTGCTCGTGCCCCAGCGGGCCGTGCAGGAGCTGCAGGGCACCTACACCGTGGTCGTCGTCGGCGCGGACGACAAGGTGGAGACCCACAAGGTGAAGGTGGGCGCCAAGGTGGGGAGCGACTGGATCATCGAGGAGGGGCTGAAGGACGGCGATCGGGTCGTGGCCGAAGGCATCCAGCGGCTGCGCGACGGCATGACGGTGGTGCCGAAGCTCGCCGCGAACGCGGCGTCCCCGGCGCCCGCCGGGGGGAAGTGAGCCATGGGCTCCTTCTTCATCCGTCGCCCGATCGTGGCGATGGTGATCTCCATCGTCACCATCATCATGGGGGCGGTGGCGCTGACCCGGCTGCCCATCGCGCAGTACCCGGACATCACCCCGCCGCTCATCCAGGTGCAGGCCACCTACACCGGCGCCAGCGCCGTGGACGTGGAGTCGTCGGTGGCCGCGCCCATCGAGCAGCAGGTGAACGGCGTCGAGAACATGATCTACATGAAGTCCACGAACGCGAACGACGGCACCTACAGCCTCCAGGTCTCGTTCGACGTCGGCTCCAACCTGGACATGTCGAACGTGCTCGTCCAGAACCGCGTGTCGCAGGCCACCGCCTCCCTGCCCTCGGCGGTGCGCGCCTACGGCGTGAACGTGAAGAAGTCGCTCAACTTCCCGCTCATGCTGGTCACCCTCACCTCTCCGTCCGGGGCCTTCGACAACAACTTCCTGTCGAACTACGCCGCCATCAACATCAACGACCAGATCAAGCGCATCTCGGGCGTGGGCGACGTCATCCTCTTCGGCGGCTCCGACTACGCCATGCGCATCTGGGTGCGCCCCGACCGGTTGAAGACGCTCGGGCTCACGGTCGCCGACCTGTCGAACGCGGTGCAGCAGCAGAACGTGCTCCTCCCCGCCGGCCAGATCGGCGGTCCCCCCGCCCCGAAGGGCACCGAGTTCACCTACGCGGTCCGCACCAAGGGGCGCCTCCTCGACGCGGGCGAGTTCGGCGAGATCATCGTCCGCTCCAACCCGGACGGCTCGCAGACCCGCCTGAAGGACGTGGCCCGCATCGAGCTCGGATCGCTCCTCTACAACTCGCAGGGGCGGCTCGACGGCAAGCCGGCCGCGGTCATCGCCGTCTACCAGACCCCGGGATCGAACGCGCTGGCCGTCGCCGAGCAGGTGAAGAAGACCGTCGCCGAGATGGAGCGGAGCTTCCCGCCGGGGATCAAGCAGGCGGTCACGCTCGACACGACGCTCGCCATCTCGGCCGGCATCGAGGAGATCGTCCAGACCCTCCTCGAGGCGATCCTGCTCGTCATCCTGGTGGTCTTCGTCTTCCTGCAGAACTGGCGGGCCACCCTCATCCCGCTCCTCACCGTCCCGGTCTCGCTCATCGGCACCTTCATCATCTTCCCCCTGCTGGGGTTCTCCATCAACACGCTGTCCTTGCTCGGGCTGGTGCTCGCCATCGGCATCGTGGTGGACGACGCCATCGTGGTGGTCGAGGCGGTGATGCACCACATCGAGCACGGGATGACGCCCAAGGAGGCCACCGCACAGGCCATGAAGGACGTCTCCGGGCCGGTCATCGCCATCGCGCTCGTGCTCTGCGCGGTCTTCGTGCCGGTGGCCTTCATCGCCGGCATCTCCGGCCAGCTCTACCAGCAGTTCGCCATCACCATCGCCGTCTCGGTGCTCTTCTCGGCGATGAACGCCCTCACCCTCTCGCCGGCCCTCGCCTCCCTGCTGCTCAAGCCCAAGGGGACGAAGCGCTCCTTCCTGCAGCCGTTCTACGACGGGTTCAACAAGGTGTTCGACCGGTTCACGGGCGGTTACCTGACCATCACCGGCCACCTCACCCGCAAGCTCGCACGGAGCGCGGTGCTCGTCGGGGGCACGGCGGCCCTCGCGGTCCTCGTCGCCGGCCGCATCCCCTCCGGCTTCATCCCGGACGAGGACAACGGCTACTTCATGGCCGCCGTTCAGCTGCCCGACGCCTCGTCGCTCGACCGCACCGACGCCGTCACCCGCAAGGCCGAGGCCATCCTCATGGCCGAGCCGACGGTGGCCTACACGACCACCATCACCGGCTTCAGCCTGCTCTCCGGCGCCTACGCCTCCAACACCGCCTTCTTCTTCGTCTCCATGAAGCCCTGGGGGGAGCGCAAGGGAAAGGGGGAGCAGGTATTCGACGTGATCCGGCGCCTCAACGGGAAGCTCTTCGTGGGCATCCCCGAGGCCACGGTCTTCGCCTTCGGCCCGCCACCCATCCCCGGCCTGGGCACCGGATCGGGCTTCTCCTTCATGCTCCAGGACCGGAGCGGCGGCACGCCGGAGTACCTGGCCGAGAACCTCCGGAAGTTCCTCGCCGAGGCGAAGAAGCACCCGGAGATCGGCATGGCGAACAGCGTCTACCGCGCCGCCGTGCCGCAGGTCTTCGCCGACGTGGACCGGGACAAGGTCTTCAAGGTGGGCGTGCCGCTCACCGAGGTGCTCTCCACCATGGGCTCCTACCTGGGGGGCAACTACATCAACGACTTCAACCGGTTCGGGCGCGTCTACAAGGTCTTCCTGCAGGCCGAGCCGGAGTACCGCAAGTCGGTGAAGGACCTGGGGCTCTTCTACGTGCGCGGGCCGAAGGGGGACATGATCCCGCTCGACACGCTGGTGGAGACGAAGCCCACCTCCGGCCCCGAGTTCACGAACCGGTTCAACCTCTACCGGTCCGCCGAGGTGACCGGCGTTCCGGCGGTGGGCTACAGCTCCGCGCAGGCCATGAAGGCGCTCGAGGAGGCCGCCGCGGCCGTCCTGCCCAAGGACATGGGCTACCAGTGGTCCAACGTGTCGTTCCAGGAGAAGAAGGCCGAGGGCACCGCCGCCGTCGTCTTCGTCTTCGCCATGATCATGGTGTTCCTCATCCTGGCGGCCCAGTACGAGAGCTGGTCGTTGCCCGGCAGCGTGCTGCTCGGCACGCCCTTCGCGGCCCTGGGAGCCTTCCTGGGGCTCTACCTGGCCCGCCTCACGAGCGACAGCTACGTGAACAACATCTTCGCCCAGATCGGGCTCATCATGCTGGTGGGGCTCGCGGCCAAGAACGCCATCCTGATCGTCGAGTTCGCCAAGATGAACGTCGAGAAGGGGATGGAGCCGGTGGAGGCGGCCCTGAGCGCCGCCAAGCTGCGACTCCGCCCCATCCTCATGACCGCCTTCGCCTTCATCCTGGGCGTGCTGCCGCTGGTGCGCGCATCCGGAGCCGGCGCCGAGAGCCGCAAGGTCATGGGGATCGCGGTCTTCGCCGGCATGCTGGTCGCGACCTTCCTGGCCGTCTTCCTGGTCCCGGCGCTCTTCGTCATGATCGAGAAGCTCGGAAGGAGGAAGTCGTGACGAGAGCCCTCGCCGCCGTCGCCCTCCTCGCCCTCTCCGCCTGCGCGGTGGGGCCGAAGTACCAGCGCCCGGAGACCCCCGCTCCCCAGGCCTGGCGCTACACGCTCTCCGCCGACGAGGCGCGCTCCATCGCCGACCTCCCGTGGTGGGAGATGTACCGGGATCCCCAGCTGGAGGCGCTCATCGACGAGGCGCTGCTCGCGAACCAGGACCTCCGGATCGCCGCCGCGCGCGTGGCCCAGTACCGGGCGCTCGTCGGGGTCGCCGCGGCCGACTTCTACCCGCAGTTCGGGCTGGGCGCCTCCGGGAGCTACGGGCAGCAGACCGCGCAGAACTACGTCCCCGGACAGGGCGCCTCGGGGGCCTTCGCCCTGAACCTCGGCATGTCCTGGGAGCTCGACATCTGGGGGCGGGTGCAGAACGCCACCGACGCGGCCCGGGCCGAGCTGCTCGCCACGGAGGAGTTCCGGCGTGGCGTGATCCTGGCGCTCGTGGCCGACGTGGCCCAGACCTACGCCGAGCTCATGGAGCTCGACGTCGAGCTGGAGGTGGCGCGGCGGAACACGGTCACCCGCCAGAACACCCTCGACCTCTTCACCACGCGCTCGCTGGGCGGCGTGGGCAACGATCTCGAGGTGAACCAGGCCCGCGCCGACCTCGCGGTCACGGCCGCCGCCATCCCCGCCACCGAGCGGGCCATCGCCCTGAAGGAGGGGAAGATGGGGGTGCTGCTGGGCCGGCCGCCAGGACCGGTGGCCCGGGCCCAGGCGCCGGTGCAGCAGATCGCGCCCGCGCTGCCGATGGGGGTCCCCGCGACGCTGCTCGAGCGGCGCCCCGACATCCGCCGCGTCGAGAACCAGCTCCAGGCCGCGACCGCCAACGTGGGCGTGGCCGTGGCGAACCGGCTCCCCAAGCTCTCGCTCGACGGCGTCATCGGCTTCGCCGGCCCGTCCATGGGCACGCTCTTCTCTCCCACCGGCCTGGTCGGAAGCATCGGCGCCGGCCTGCTCGCCCCCCTCTTCACCGGCGGCCGGCTCGCCTCGCAGGAGGAGGCGGCCTGGGCCGTGATGGACGAGTGGGTCGCGGCCTACCGGCAGCAGGTGATCAACGCGCTTCGCGAGGTGAACGACGCCGCCGTCAGCGTGCGCAAGCTCGGCGAGGTGGCGGCGCAGCAGGAGATGCAGGTCGTCGCCTCGAAGAACGCCGAGCGGCTGGCGCGGCTCCGCTACGACGGCGGGGTCTCGAACTACCTCGAGGTCCTGGACGCCCAGCGGTCGCTCTTCAGCTCGGAGCTGACGCTGGCGCAGACGAACCGCGACCAGCTCGTGGCGCTCATCAACCTGTACCGGGCGCTGGGTGGCGGCTGGCAGGAGAAGGGTACCGCCGCCAAGGCGCACGGGCCGGCGCCCGCCGGCGCCCCGCCCCCCACCATCCCGCCGACCCCGGCCACCATCCCGGCCACCACGAGCACGCCCGCGCGGGGGTAGGAGTCGTGCCTACCCCGTCTTCTCGCCGACGAACTTGTCCCGTTCGTCCCGGAAGAGGATGTTGAAGCTGGTGAGGCTGCCGTAGCACTTCGTCACGTACCCCTGCATCTCCACCTTCTCGGCGTCGGAGAGGTTCGGGTGCGCGTTCACCTTCTGCTCCAGGACCCGCAGCCGGTCCCGGACCATCACCACCTTGTGGAACAGGGCGTCGACGGGCAGCTCCTTCGACTGGAGCGCCGGGTCGCGCGGTTTCACCACGAGTGTCCCTCCCTCCCACCGGGGAGCGAGCGGGACGTCGGGAGCCTCCTCCCGGAGCGCATCACGGATGGCCTGGGCGAACTCTTCTCGCGTCATGTCGAGGACCTCGTCGGGCAGCGGGGGTGGCGGGGCGCGGTGGACGGCCGGAGGGCGCGGGGCGGGGGTTCGGCGTCCCTCGCCCGGCGGCGCGGACGGGGCCGCGGGGATGGCGACGCCGCGCCCGAGGTAGTTCTCGCAGACCGGGGCGGTGCCGGGAAAGTCCCCGGTACGGGCGCCGTACCGGCAGGGTCCGATCGGTCCGCGAGCATCCTCCAGCACGGGGCGCCACCATCGGCAGCTCCCGCACTCCCTCGGCCCGTAGCTCGCCCCCTCCGCGTCCACTGGGCCGGGAGTGTAGCCCTCATGACGCGCCGGTGACAGGGGCGTATCATGGTGGTCCCTCCGTCCCAGGGCGCCCGCACACATGACCACCCGAACGCTCACGATCCGGCGGTTCTCCGACCGCACCCTGCCCGCCATCCTGCGCGGCATCGCCCGTCGTCGCCCCGACGCCACCTTCCTGCGGATCCTCGAGCCCGGGAAGCGGAGCGAGCCGCCCCGCAAGGTGACCTTCGCGGCCTTCGAGGCGGGGGTGCGCCGGGCGGCGGCCTCCCTCTCCGCCGCCGGGCTGCGCGCCGGAGAGCGGGTGCTCATGCTGGCCGACAACTCCCCGGCCTGGCAGGAGATCTCGCTGGGCGCCCAGGCGCTGCGCGCCGAGCCCGCGGCCCTCTTCTCCAGCCTGGCCGGCGAGCCGGCCCGCGCCATTGCACTGCGAGTGAAACCACGGATCGCCTTCGTCTCCGGCCCTTCCCAGTGGGAGAAGCTGGCCCCGGCCGCCGGCGAGCTGGCCGCAGCCGGCCTGGTCGCGGTGGTGAGCACCGAGCCGATCCCGCCCTCCGCGGTCCCGCCCGGCGTGCGGGTCCTGGCCGCCGGCGACGTGTCCGGCGACGGGGCGGCGCGGCTCGACGACGCGGCCTGGGACGCGCTCGTGGACGCCGTGGGGCCCGAGGACCCGTTCCTCATGATCTTCACGAGCGGCACCACCGGGCGTCCCAAGGGCGTGCGGCTCCCCCAGCGCTCCATCGTCCACGCCATCGACGCCGGCAACTCCTCGGTGGGCACCGGTCCCGACGACCTGGGGGTCCACTTCCTCCCCTTCGCCCACGTGGCCGGGCACGACCAGTTCTTCCTGGCGCTCGCCCAGGGGCACACGCTCCTGCTCGTGCTCCGGCGCGAGGACATCGAGCGCTCCTTCAGCTTCGGCCCCACCTACGCCTTCTCGGTCCCGCTCATCTACGACCGCTTCCGGACGACGGTGGAGGCCAAGGTGGAGACCCTGCCGGTCCCGCTGCGCCGGCTGGCGCGCGCCTCGCTGGCGGCCGGCATCCGGGTCCGCGTGGAGGGAAGCCGCAATCCGCTGGACCGCCTGCTCACGCTGGTGGCCGACCGGCTCGTGGGCGGGCCGCTCCGCCAGAAGCTGGGCGGGCGGATCCGCGCGCTCTTCTCCGGCGGGGCCCCGGCCTCCCCGGCGCTCTTCCGGTTCCTGGAGGGGCTCGGGATCCCCTGCG
>SESF01018697.1_pt1 | contig 24371 bp, 18 predicted proteins | sample 3171521 | NCBI WGS metagenome assembly SESF01 (sample SAMN10866945, study PRJNA518727) | freshwater metagenome | biome: subpolar coniferous forest; feature: holomictic lake; material: water; isolation source: holomictic Lake 227, 6 m and 8 m depth | place: Canada: near Kenora, Ontario | collected...
TAGAAAATGATTATGACAAAGTGGACACTGAAAAATGACAAAAACGTTATCTTTCGCGAGTATTAATCCTTAGCATTTCAGAAGACCGCTATACGAATGCAAGACTGGAATAATGGAATATTAGAATACGGAAAATTGTATCCTCAAGGATGGGCACGTGGTTGTGGCGTTACGGTATCGCCCGAGCGTGTATAAACGACCCTGAGCTCCGCTTGACCCAAGATGCGCCCTTTCATTGCCGTAAGCAGTACGTCGCGCGTAACCAACTCGGGCTTCACAGTCATTTGCACGGGCGAGGAGAGGGCATAGACGGTATATATGTATGTCTTGGCGCCAGGCCCCTTCGAATGAGGGGGGGCATATCCGATTCGCCCATTGACGCTATTATTTCCCCATGTTCCGATGTTCTTGACATTTTTGGGCAGGGAGTGAACGTTGGAGGGAATATTGTAAAGTATCCAATACCACTTGATCCGATCAGGTGCTAGATGGTGCATGATCATCGCATAGCTCATTGTTCCAGCCGGAGCATTGCTCCATGCGAGTGGTAATGTAGCACTGGCGCCGTCACCCGTGAACTCGACAGGCAAATTGCCGCCATCCGACACTGCCGAACTGCTTAAGCCAAACGAACCCGCCTGTTTTTGAGAAGTTGCCTCTGATTTTGGTACGCTCTGTTGCGCAACAACAAGTGATGTCCCATACAGGAGGGGTGTCAGAAGGATCATCAAGAAGAATGCCTGACGCCCGTGAGTGTACATGTGAACCAAGTATGTTTGGGTCTTAATGCTCATGGTATGTTACCTTTCTCTTGTGAATTAACCTTAAACATGCGTACAAGGATAGATACGTTGAATAACACAACGGATACAAAATTATGACTAAACCGTCATTCTTTCCGGCTTGGCTATACATCCTGTGCCATGTTATTATTTCTTGCATGACTATTCTTGTGGTTGAGGATGAAAAGAAGCTGGCAGGATTCGTCGCCAAAGGACTCGAGGAACACGGGTTCAAGGTAACCGTATGCCATGATGGCAACGAGGCCTATACGCTCGCCTGTGTGGAAACGTACGATCTGATCGTGCTCGACATCATGTTGCCGGGGCGCGATGGTCTCAGTATTCTCAAAAATCTGCGCGACCATAAAAATACTGTGCCCGTGATTCTGGTCACCGCGCGCTCGGAAAAGAACGAGCGTATCTCTGGACTGAACCTCGGCGCGGATGACTACATCGTGAAACCCTTCTTCGCTGACGAGCTGTTGGCGCGCGTACAAGCTGTTCTGCGGCGCACGGCAGGCGATCAACTCAGCGTGTTGCGAGCTGGCGAACTGACGGTCAACCTGATCGACCGAACGGTTCAGCGGGGAAAACAAGAGATCCTCTTGCCCCCGCGCGAATTCACATTACTGGTGTTTCTCATGCGTTCGCCTGGACGCGTCTTCACGCGTGTCCAATTACTCGAACATGTGTGGGGCTTTGGGTTTGATCCGCAAACCAACCTCGTCGAAGTTTGTGTCGGACGGCTGCGTTCCAAGATCGACGCGCCGGACGCATCCTCGCTTATCGAGTCCGTACGCGGAGTCGGTTATCGCTTCCGCAAAATAGAGGGCGCATAATGTTTCATTCGTTCAGACTCAAGATCGGTCTTCTGAGCGTCGTCCTGTCTGGCTTGATGCTTTCTGGCTTCGGTCTATTCGCACTCTCCATGTTGAATCGTGTCGGCGTGGAACGGGTTGATCGCGAATTGCGTGCGCTCGCAGATGTCACCATTCGACAAAGCCAACCCCCAGGACATTGGGCTCGCTTCGATGCCGCACTGAGCGCCATGTACGGGAAAGATGCCGCTAGACAATTCCTCGTGAAAGCCACGATACCCAATGGTCAGACCCTTTATGTGAGTGCCGACTGGCCCTTGATGTTGCCGGCGGCGGCCATTCCGCTCTCGTTAGCGTCTGCGCCCAAACAAGTGCTAGAGATACCCAAGGTCGCGCCACTTCCCCCACCACGTCCACTCGATGATAAACCGCCACGCCCAGATGACGATAAGCCCCCGCGTCTGTCGGAGGACGGCAAACCCCCTCCTCCCTCTGACGAAGAGCCCTCTCGGCGCACGCCACCACGCCAATTACCCGTACAAGGCCCGGTCTGCGCGACATTCGAAAACACGGATGTCGCTTGGCGCGTCATGACCATCGCCAATGAAGAGGTCACGCTCAGTATCGCACACAACCTCTCGGGTCTGCGAGCCGAGACCCAGCGTTTCTTGCATGCGTTCCTCGTAGCCGTACCGCTCGGACTGTTGCTGATCGTAGCCGGCGGTTGGCTCATCGGACACCTCGCGCTTCGTCCCGTGACGCTTATTGCGCGGACCGCTGAATCGGTCACGGCTGCGCGCCTCAATGCGCGTATCCCCGAGGGAGAGGCAGACGATGAGTTCCAGCATTTGATTTCGCTCATCAATGGCATGTTAGAGCGGCTAGAGCGCAGTTTCCGTCAAACGACACGCTTCAGCGCAGATGCCGCACATGAACTCAAGACGCCACTGGCGGTCTTACAAGCGCAGATTGAGCGGACCTTACGACGGTCCGCAGATGACTCTGAAGAGCAACGTAATTACGCCGAGCAGCTCGAAGAACTACAACGCCTCAAATCCATTCTTCGCAAATTGTTGCTCCTATCGCAAGCGGATGCAGGGCAGATGTCCTTAAGCCTTGAACGGATTAATCTCGCCGATCGCGTACGAGCCTCTGAGAATGATATTGCACTGCTGGCGCCCGGACGCAAGACTCACGTCCAGACACCCGCAGAATTATTTATCCAAGCTGATGACGATCTGCTTGCCCAGATACTCGGCAATCTAGTTTCCAACGCAGTCAAGTTTAGCGACCCAGAAGGGCTCATCGACCTCAAATTGGCAGAGCAGGATGGACAAGCTGTGCTGACGATCTCGAACACGGGCATGCCCATCCCACAAGCCGATCATGCTAAAGTGTTTGACCGGTTTTATCGCGCCGATGCTGCACGAAGCCGCGATATCGAGGGCTCAGGGCTGGGTCTGAGTCTCGCCCGCGAGATGGCCCGTGCACATGGTGGAGACTTAACACTCCTGCGCAGCGATAGCGCACTCACCACCTTCGCGTTACGCCTGCCCCTTTAACCCCTTCTTACTCCTTGATGATTCGAGAGTCGAGGGTTTCCGAATTATCCGTATCCCCAAGTGGCGGGGCCAGATAAGGTTCAGAACAATAATGCGCAATCCCCCGCAGTTTGTCGAGGATTTCAGACATCGCATTAAACGCATCTTCGCATTGATTCAGAAGCACGGGCACTTCCTCTAGTCTCGGATTATTTTTCAAACTATACAGACACATGCTCAAGGCTGAGGCGGGTTGTCCTAAGTGATGACACATGGCGCCAATACTTTCCACCATCACACGCTGGCGCTCATTCTCGAGTTCAACATCATGATGTTTTTGGAGCATTAAGATACGATCCTCCGCCATCTTGACGATACATTCAAGGTACCCTTGGACGGCAACCAGATCATCCTCGTCTTTCGAAATGTTGACCGCATCTGGGATGCCGCCGCCAGCCAGAATACTTAAATATCTCCGCAGGCGTACGATGCTCACCGGATACTTGAGCAACAGGGCGTAGCCCAGTATAATGACCCCGACAAGACAACCTCCGCCCACCCAGATCGTCTCCGAAGGTACTGAGATTCCTTTAGTATGACTTGTCCAGCCCCAAAAGAGAATCAGCGTCGGGAGAATCGTAATCAGAATGGAAGCGATCACGACCTGTCCCCAAGCGCCCCGACGCGAGAGGGAGAGTGCTTTTGGATTCAAACGGAATGCTTGAATATTTTTTTCTACTTTCATATCAGTACATCTCTTAAGGAGTCGACCACCTCATGCTCAACCCATAATTCACAGATAGTATGCAAAAGAGGATCCCAATAGTCAATTCCAGAAAAGCTTCCCTTCACGCAAACGAGCGCGATGAATAACGATGCCCATCTCCTGTTCAAAACGACGGGCAAGCTGCGTCTCCTCCTTGGTGAAGAACGAAATCGCCACGCCTGAGGCGCCTGCACGGGCGGTACGCCCCACGCGATGCAGGTAGGCCTTGCTGAGCGTCGGCACGTCGAGGTTGACAACATGCGTGACATCCGGAATGTCAAGTCCACGCGCAGCCACATCTGAGGCAATCAGCACGTTTGCACGTCCGCTTCGAAAAGCTTCCATAGCCTGTTGGCGATCTTGCTTGTCAACCGCAGCATGTAATTGCGCAACATTAATCTTGTGATGCGCCAACTTCGCGGCCACATTCTCCGCTGTTTCCGTGCGGTGAACAAAAACCATGACGCGTCCAGAGGACAGCGCATGTAACAAGCTGCGTAGCACGTCTGGCTTGTCACGCTCCTCACAGATCAGACCCAGATGCTCGATGTTCGCATTGATGGGCATGCCCGTTGTCCGCAACATGACGAGCGTAGGTGAAATCGCGGCAATCGTGGCCGCGCTCTGTGGCTGTTCCGTAGCAGAGACATATACCATCTGACGATCCCGTTGCATCACGTGCAACAGCGCGCGGATCATCGGCTCGCCTTCGTCGGCTAACAGCCGGTCGGCTTCGTCGATCACGACGCATTTGATCAGATGCGCCTTGAGCTTGCGGAGCTGGATCAACTCGCGAATACGGCCAGGCGATCCGATCACCACGTGTGGCTTGGTCTTGAGTTTTTCAACTTGCCGTTCAATCAGCGTCCCCCCGACCAACAGCAGTGTGCGAACAGGTCGATTCGCATTCTTCGCCAATTCAATACACTGCCGCTGGATCTGCAACGCGAGTTCATGCGTCGGCGCGATCACTGCAAGCTGCGTCGCGGAGAGTGCGAGGTCAAGCCGTCCCAAAAGCGGCAGCAAGTAAGCCAGCGTCTTGCCCGTACCCGTTTCAGCACATAGGTAGGCGTCCTTGCCTGCGGTCAATACGGGATAGGCCACGGTCTGGATCGGCATAGGTTCTGTGATCGCCTGTTTCGCCAAGGCCGCGACAAGATCATCCGGCACACCAATTTCAGTGAAGGTCATAAATGTCTTTTACAAATTATTTTAACAATGGATTGATTGTTCAGTATGCCACGTTCAGCTCTCTTCTGCACGGATAAAAAATTAACCTAGCAATGGAAGGGATTTATGGGCTTTCTTTTTAAACCCAAGATGTGGTAGCTTTGATATATATATGAGGTTTTATTCCGCATTTTTTCGTGTTACAGGATGTTCAGCCCTGATTCTCGCATGGCCTTTTGCGCAAGCATTTGGACAAGAGAGTCAAGCTGGGGTCGTGGACGTTCGCTTAAATGCAGATGGACGGACTTTTAATCTCTCCGCCCCTGGGTTGACCACTTTTTGTGGAGGCTTCGCTGCAGAGGTCTGGATCGGGGGGGAGCCCAAGCTTTTGTCATCCCGTTTCGGCACACGCGTGAGTTCTAACACCCAAGAGTGGCAAGCCAATCCTTACGGGGCGGCGGATGAGACGCTCTCCACGTTCCGTTTTGAGAAAGAGCAGATCGACCTCTGCCTGAGCCTTGAAAAAATGGTTGGGGAGCCGGTCCTCCTCCTTCGCGTGGGAGTCAGAAATTATGGGAGTCTCCCTGTCCATCTTTGGTCGATCAACCCCCTAGAGATGGATGCGTCAATTTCAACAAATACAACTGCTCGCCCGACGCGAGAACTTCACGTATCTGGAAATCCAGAGGAATGGTTCATCACCACTCTGAATGCCAACACGCAAGTTTTCACATCCCTCCATGACGTAAAGAAAACCCTCAAAATTGAAGAACAAGGCGCTCTCTATCGCAAGGATGGAACAGGCTTTCTTTTCGGGCCGGTGGGCAAGCCTGTGGCTTATTTGTCAACGCGTGTGACGGTTCCCCAAGAGAACCGCACCGGATTGTCGATCTGCTCACTGATGGGGGGCGTTCGTGTCGATCCAGGACAGAGCCGTTGGGGACAACAGGTCGCGTTTTTTATAGAACCGCCGCTCGTAGCCCTGAAGCATTGGGCCGAGTGGGTAGCGAAGAGCCACGGCTCGCGTATTTCCAAGGGTGCTCTCTCTGGTTGGAACAGTTGGTATCACCTGAGGCAAAGCGTCACGGGTAAGGATTTAATCGCCATCACCGATCAAGTACTTAAATCAGAGGGCCATCTGAGACCAGAGGTCATCGAGATTGATCGCGGTTTTGCCTTGAACCCTGGGTTGACGCTCGAGACCAATGACAAGTTTCCCGAAGGACTGTCTTTTTATGCTCAGCGCATTGCAGCAACAGGAGCGAGACCTGGACTACGTCTGGAGCTCAGCGAACCTTCGCTTTCTCTATCCCAGAATATATCCATGGTTAAGCAAGCCGTTCAAGACGGGTTCTCTTTCTTGAAGATCAGCTACAACTTCCCGACATTTGAACCGACGCGCAGCAAGACCCCCTTTGAACTGGCGCGTGAAATCTATCAGGAGATCCGAAAGGTAGCTGGGGAGAATACCTATATTCTGGATTGCGATCAGCGCATGGAACCTAAGGCGGCTAATCGCGCGGTCGTCGGTCTGGCGGATGCAAGTCGTACAGGACCTGATACCTTCCGCGCAGGCGTTCGCGATGTCATGGAAAAAGTGCTCCGCGCATCGTCCCTCAATGGTCGTTGGTTCGCGGTGGACAATGACAGTTATTACATGGCCACGGAATTGAAGGACATCAGCCCGGTGGTGGGTGGCTGGCCCCTGTCGCGTACCTGGATCAGCATGGTGGGGCTCTCCTGCGGTGCGGCCTCCACCTCTGACCCATGGTACGAGGAGCGCTTCAAACCCTACTGGCGGAATGTCGAAATTCTAACACCCCCCGCCAAGGAGCAGACAGAGGTGCTGGACGTGTGCACCAGCAAGGAATGGTCTCGCCTTGTCGGGAAAGTCAAACGAGAGTGGGGCGAGTGGACCGTGGCATTGCTCTGGAATCCGTTGGAAAAGGAACAGCGGGTAACGCTCGACTTCGCCCAAATCGGATTAGACATAAAAAAACGTTATGCTGTCTGGTCGTTCTGGGACAATCGCTTTCTAGGGGTAACAGAGGGAATTTATACCACGCTCTTCCTCGCGCCCTCCGCCTCCCAACATATCTGCATCACGGAATTACCCGATTCGCCTTACAAGGCCGTGCTGATTGGGTCAAGTCTGCATGTCTACTGCGGAGCGGCAGAAATCAAGCGAGTCACCTCGCTGCGTTCAGCCATGCAGATCGAGTTGACCGATGCTGGGGCGCGCGAAGGCGACTTATTTATCTACAGTCCCTTCCGCCCCGTGGTGAACGAAGCGATTGGCTGTATCGCGGAAGGCTTCAAGGCTGCCGGCGAAAATGTCTGGCAACTCTCGTTGCGGAACCGAAAACCCGGAGCGGTTCAGCGGATCGAGCTCGGTATCCCGCAACCCCTGATCCGACAGACCTGGTTCTGGGCGATGTGCGCCGTTCTCTTCTCCAGTTTGGGGTACAGCGGATGGTGGTTTATTGCCTGGCAGCGTTCGAAATTGACCTTGTCAAAATTGGAGCAGACCACCGCTCGTCAACAGGAGCGGGCTCGTATTGCACGCGATCTTCACGATGAACTCGGTACGAGCCTCGCCCAGATCGCCATGCTGGGCAACCGAGCTCAAAAGTCATTAACCGAGAATACCCTCCAACAGGAACAACTCATCGAAATCTATGACCGCTCGCGCGAAAGTGCGCGGCGCCTGGATGAAATCGTCTGGGCTGTCAATCCCGCACGCGATTCTCTTGAATATCTAGGGAGCTATCTCTGTAAATTTGCAGAAGAGTATCTAGCTCTCGCGGAGGTGCGCTTCCGGGTCGACATTCCGGACGAGCTTCCTTCTGTGCCTCTCGATTCCGGGATACGTCACAACGTTTTTTTGGCCACGCGGGAGGCGATACACAACGCCGTCCGACACGGTCACCCCAGTACCGTGACGCTACGAATGTCGGTTGAAGACCCTCGCTTTACGGTAGAGATCAAGGATGATGGCCAAGGATTTGATGTGGAAACTGCTCTTGCTGCTGGACGAGGCGTAGCGAACATGCGTGAGCGTATGGCGCAAGTTGGAGGAGAGCTACGCATCACCAGCACACCCGGTACAGGAAGTTCGATTCTTTTTGTTATACCTATAACCCCGAGTGACAGGAGCCTCCATGCCCATGACTAAACAGCCTACTACAAAGACCATTGCGGTGGCCGTGGTTGAGGACGATGCCGAACTGCGCAGAAGCCTGCGTAAGAGCCTGGAAGACGGTCTGAGGACACGCTGCATTGCCGCAGTCGGATCAGCAGAAGAAGCGATCGCTACGTTGCCCGCGTTGAAAGCAGATGTCATTTTAATGGATGTCAATCTCCCCGGAGCAAGTGGGGTCGAGTGCGTCGAACAGCTTGCGCCACGGTTGCCCAAAACGCATTTTATTATGCTCACCGTCTTTGATGATACGGAGGTGGTCTTCCAGTCGCTGGCGGCGGGAGCCATTGGCTACCTGACCAAGCCGGTTACAGAAGAACGGTTGCTCGAAGCCATTCAAGATGTCTATGAAGGTGGCGCACCGATGACCAGTAGCATTGCGCGTCGCATTGTTCAGGCCTTCCGAAAGCCAGCAGCGGATCCGCGGGTAGCTGTCGAGGAGAGTCTAGCGCCACGCGAGCAGGATGTCCTTAAATTGCTGGCCAAAGGTTATCTGCAAAAAGAGATTGCCGGCCAGCTCGACATCAGCTTCCCCACCGTCCGAACACTTACGGCACGCATTTACACGAAACTACACGTCCACTCCCGTTCACAAGCCGTCGCCAAATATTTTGGCGAAAAAGGATAATGCACATCAATCATTGAGTAATCATTATAAACCCTTTGGAACACGTCTTATGGCAACTTACTTTGTGGGTCCTCATGTCTCTGCAGGCGGCGGTGTATCACAAGCATCGCTCCATGCGAAGGCGTTAAACGCCTCCGCCTTTGCCCTATTCGTCAAGAATCAGCGTCAATGGGCAGCCCCACCGTTACCCAAGGCTGAGATTGACGCCTTTAAAACGCAAATGGCCGAGGACGGGTTTACATCACAGCAGGTGTTGCCACATGCTGGCTATCTAATCAACCTGGCCAATCCAGACGATGGTGCGCAGGAAAAATCCTTTGCCGCGTTACTGGATGAGGCGACCCGCTGTTTTGCGCTGGGCTTATCGATGATCAACTTTCATCCGGGGAGCCATCTCAGATTAATCACGCCGCAAGCTGCGTGCGAGCGTGTCGCAGGCGCCATCAACCGAGCGATGAAAGCAATCGAGGAGATCTGTTTCGTTGTGGAAAACACGGCGGGCAGCGGTGGTAATATTGGTTCGCGCTTTGAAGAGTTAAAGATCATTCTGGATGGCATCGACGACCGGTCGCGGGTCGGTTTCTGCCTTGACACCTGCCATACGTTTGCGGCCGGATACGACATTTCCACGCGTGATGGTTTTCTGAAGACCCTGGATGCCTTTGATGCCTGCGTTGGCATGAACTATTTGCGCGCCATGCATCTGAATGATTCAAAGACCGCGTTAGGCTCACACGTGGACCGGCATGAGTCCCTGGGCAAAGGCCTGCTCGGCATTGAACCCTTCAAGTGCCTCATGCGCGATACGCGCTTTCAGAAGATTCCACTCATCCTTGAAACGCCTGATGAAACCCTCTGGGCCGAGGAGATCAAACTCCTGCGCAGCTTCGTGTAATTAGGAGTCAGGGTTCAGGGTTCGGGGTTCAGGTTTTCAAAACCTTGTCGCATCCTTACATCCTTCCGCCCTTGCGTCAGAAAGGTCCGGTAGTGTCGGCAGTCAATGTTTCGCTACTAAGCCACTGCCCACTGCTACTGCCCACTGACCAAACTTTGCGCAGGTCACGCAGGGCAATACCAAGGGCGATGGGGCCGGTGTCCGGGGAGGGTTCAAAGACGCGAACAAGATTCGCTGAGCCGTAAAACGAAAAGGCGTTCCAGTCGATGAGCCCGTTTCCGGGCAGAAGATGGTCCTCCGTGAGTGGCTTGGCATCGTGAATATGAATGCCACCTGTGATGGGCAAGAGAGATTGCGCAACTTCCCGATGATTTTCGAGTCCGAGAAATTCGCGAACCTGGCCGTGCCCCATATCATGCCAATATTGAAGGGGTGCCGTTTTAAAACGGTCTTTGAGCATGACCATTTCCTGCGCATCCGGAAAGGCCTCGACAGAAGGAAGATTTTCAAGGCACAAGGTTATGCCTGCACGCTCAAAGCGAGGCAACAGGGCATCGAGCGACAGACAGAACGCATCAAAAATCTTACCGACCTGCTGGGTTCGGCACGTTAAGACCTTCGCCAACACCTTCTGAAATTTCGGATTGGAACCATCGCGTTCTACGTCCTCCAGTGCATTCAGCACGGTACCGGTCGTATATGATTTAAACCAAGACCTTAACAACACCCTCCCCGCATGAAGCACCACCGTACGCGCGCCCATAGAGGAGGCAAAATCAAGGGTCTGCCCCAGCAAGATCTTCGCCATGGCGCGGTCGTCATCGTCCGCTGATGCAAGCAAATAGAGTTCCGGATATCCATGCGCCGCACTGAGAGGTACCGGGCAATAGGCATGGACGCTATCGATAGAGATCGCGCCCGACGTGATACGCCGCTGAATGCCTTCCGCAAGAGGTTCCGTGGTGTGATAACCGAGTTCGAGCGCTTCAAAACCAAGCGAAAGGATCTCGTCCACCAAAGCTTCCCCTTCGGTGTGCCTTCGTGCATTCCAGTTTGTTGAGAGTGCAAAACGCATCATCGTTGTAAACCATTCAAAGTTATTGTCACCCGAGGCGTCTTCAACTATTTTGAATCGCCCCCCACTAACGACTTCCATTTCTGCGCTAAACACGCTAAAATGAAAGCCATTTAACAGAATAGACTATGAACTGCTTTCTGTCCATAACGAATCGCCTTTTTTTGTTCCTTTTAGGAGCACATACGACTGTATTAGCACAGTCTATTGAATTACCTGTTATTCGGCAGAAAGGTGCGTCACTTGACACCTCCATCGCACAGGAGGCAGACCATGCCATACGCCTTGCGCGGATATGGTTGCGTGAAAATCCCCCTGCGAACACTGAGACGCAAACCTGCGCACTCGTCCAGCTTGCGCTTGAACGTACGGGGTCTTCTACCAATGTGCTGACTTGGGCAACCACGGCTGGGTTATCGGCGCAGACAAATCAGGTGCAGGCCTTTCTTGACGTCTGTATCACAAATTATCCACCCCTACGCTGCGAACCAGAAACCTTATGGCGGTTGAGTCACGCCATCAATCAGTCCTGCAAGGGCATCCTGTTGCGAAACACAGAAGCGCTGGACTGGCGAAACGATTTTGCTAATCTCCTCATTTGCTCCCTGCGCAGAAATGCTGCAGGAGGCGCATACTGGGAAGCGACTCACGCACCTTGCATTGACCCTCTCCCTGATTCTCATGTCCGCATGATGACTGCGCGCATCCGGGCAACGGCTTATGGCATACTCGCGCTGAAGGAAATCCACGAATGAACACTCCCGAAGAATCCCCTAAACCAGTCCGCTCGCTTAATCTCCTGTCTGGCGGACTGGACAGTCAGCTCGCCATCTGTGTCCTGCGCGAACAGGGGATCCATGTAGAAGCCGTTGTCTTTTCGAGTCCCTTCTTCAAGATTGAAGCCGCTAAGAAGGCCGCCGAGAAGCTCGGCGTAAAACTACACATCGTGCCCTTCATCAAGGACATTGTCAGTCTCGTAGAAGCGCCCAGCCATGGCTTCGGCGGGGCCATGAACCCGTGCATCGACTGCCATGCCCGCATGATTAAGCGGGCCGGGGAGATGATGAAAGAGATGGGGTTTGATTTTGTCGCCACGGGCGAGGTGTTGAATCAGCGCCCGATGTCTCAGACGCGTCGTTCCCTGGAAACGGTCGCACACGATGCAGGACTAAACGGGCTGTTGCTCCGTCCACTCAGCGCGCGCCACCTTGAGCCAACCGTGCCTGAAATGGATGGTCGTGTGGACCGAGGCCGCTTGTTTGATTTGAATGGCCGTTCCCGCAAACCTCAGATGGAGTTGGCCCAAAAATATGAGCTCCTTGAATATCCATCGCCAGCCGGTGGATGCCTTCTGACGGAAAAGGGCTTCTGCAGAAAACTTGCCGATTTAAAATCACACGAGGGGCTGGCGGATGACCGGCTTATTTGGTTGTTACTTTACGGTCGCCACTTCCGGATGCCCAAAGGCGCGAAATGTATTGTCGGTCGCGACGTGCGCGATAATGCAGCGATTAAAAAGTTGTCAAGAGATGACGATGTGTTGCTTTATACGGTCAATGTTCCAGGTCCGACCGCCTTACTTCCGCATGGTGCGTACGATGAAGATATTCTTGCCGCAGCGACCCTTTGCGCGGCGTACGGCGATCGTGGCACACGCACCGAAGTTATCGTGCGGATACAAGCACCCTCTCTCACAAAAGAAATAAGCGTTCCCCCGTTACCCAAGGAACGCCTTCAAGAATGGATGCTGTAATTCGCCTTAGCTACCAAAAAAATACTTTCGCAGGAAGAGGAAGAGCAACGCCGCGATCACCATCAATAGCACAACAATAATCACAATCCAAATTCTGTTGCTATTGGTCTTCTTTACAAAGAGATCCGCTGGCGCCTTAATGGAAGTCGGTGAATGCGTTGGGATCACAATGGAGGTGCGTGAAAGTTTCTGCGTATCCCCCACACGCGTCTGAGAGATGTCATCGCCATCAATGATCATCGAAACATCCCCGACATGAATCACGTCATTTCTGAACAGCCCCGATACGGTCACCGCTTCGCCATTCACCCGCGTACCATTTGTGGATCCCAGATCGCGCAAAATATAACCTGTCTCACTCTTCTCAATCTCGCAATGAGCTCCCGAAATAGAAGGGTCGGAGATAATCAAGCCATTCCCGTCGCGGCGTCCAATACGCAACACCGCCTGATCCAGGAAAATCTGCTCGCCTGCTCGTGTTCCGGATACAATCTTAAGAAAAGCCATTTTTATCCAATCCTGTTAATAAAGAATTATTCCATAGCATACTTTTATTGATCCCGAATGTCAAACGCGAAAAACACCCACTGGGCGTGATTCATTTTAGTTGAAAAAGCAACAGGTCTTACATCTGCACGGTCAACAATTGGCACTTGCGGCCTAGCCCGCCATACTGTAAAATCATTATATGAAATGGATGTTTTTGCGCCTGATGGTGTGCCTGGCCCTGTTGCGTTGTGCTGCGACCGCTTGCGCGGCTGACAGCACCCCGGTTTCGTCGTTGACGGTGGACGTGGCCACCAAACCCGGGGAAAAGTGGAAAGCCTATCCGACCCGCACCATCGAACAACTTCCGCACTCGGTTCGCGCCAAGATAGACACGGGCTTTAGCCAGTATGGCGGCCTACTCTCCCATAAGGTGGAAGCCAAGGGATTCTTCTATGCAAAGAACGTCGGCGAGCGCTGGTGGCTCGTGGATCCGGAAGGGTGCCTATTTCTTCATAAGGCCGTCGTATCTGTTTCGGCAGGCAAGACACCCGGCGCACTGAAAGCCATGAAGGAAAAGTTTGGAGGAGAAAAGCAGTGGGCGTCGGGCACCGCCTCCTTCTTGCGCGAGCATGGATTTAATGGGACCGGAGCCTGGACGGACACGCAAACTTTGAGTACCGCTACACCGCGACTGGCCTACACTCGGGTCTGGAATTTCATGTCGAGCTACGGCAAGCAGCGCGGCGGAACTTACCAGCAGCCAGGCCATACCGGTTATACCAATGACTGCATCTTTGTCTTTGACCCCGACTTTGAAAAATTTTGCGACGACCACGCCCGGCAAATGGCCGCCGCCAAGAACGATCCCTGGCTGCTCGGCCATTTTTCCGACAATGAAATGCCGCTGAAACACGAGGCGCTCAAGGGTTACCTGACGCTTCCGGAAAATGATCCGGGCCACCAGGCCGCCCTGGCCTGGCTGTGCTCACGGCATGGCGCCAACGCCTCGGTGAAAGACATCACCGAAGCCGATAAAGCCGAATTCCTCGCCCTCATCGTGGACCGGTATTTTGGAGCCGTTTCCCGGGCCATCAAGAAATACGATCCCAACCATCTCTACCTTGGATCGCGTTTTCATGGGAGCGCGCTACGCTACCCGGAGGTCTTCAAGACAGCCGGAAAATATCTCGACGTCGTCTCTGTCAACTATTACCGGGCCTGGACGCCCGATCCCGAAAGGTTGAACATGTGGGCGCGGGAATCCGGCAAGCCGATCATGATCACCGAATGGTACGCCAAAGGCATGGATTCTGGCTTGGGCAACACCACCGGCGCCGGCTGGTTGGTGAAAACGCAGCGTGATCGCGGGCTGTTCTATCAGAACTTTGTTTTAGGCCTGCTTGAATCCAAAGTGTGCGTGGGCTGGCACTGGTTCAAATACATGGACAATGACCCCGAGGATACCAAGGCTGATCCCTCGAACCGCGACTCGAACAAAGGCATCGTCAATGCGCGTTATGTTCCCTACACCGAACTGCTCTACGCCATGAAGCCCGTCAACGACCGCGTCTATTCGCTGGCCGCGTATTTTGATAACCCGAATTAGCGATATGTTAGTGTGACAAGGGGACAGACAAGGCTTTCAGCAGGCGCACCGGGCCGAGCAGGCCGGAAGGGGTGAGTTCGGTCTTAGCGGTAAGTTTGCGAACGTTTGTCTGGGTGAAGTGCGGTTTGTCTTTGGGTAGGCAGGCGTCGCCGATGATGCGGTTCGGCCAAAAATTCACCACGTCCACCTCCAGCGTATTTTCGCCGGGTTTCAGCGCGCCGGTGACTTCCACGCGGAACGGCGTCGTCCAGACAATGCCGCACGGCTTGCCGTTCACGCGCACCTCGGCGAGCTCGCGGACGTCGCCCAGGTCGAGCCATACCCGCGTCGCGGCCGGCCGGATGAAGCCGTTCACATAAGTAGCGGTGCCGGAATAGTATTTGATCCCCGGATCCGCGCGTTCGGTCCAGCTTGTGAGCGTGGCGAATTCCACGGCGGCCGGGCCGCCCCAATTCGGATCGAATTTGACGGTCCACGGGCCGGCCAGTTCCTTGAGCGTGGCGAACTTCGCACGGTTGTCCGACGCGGTGGCGGGATGCGCGGCGGCCGGGGCGCGGAAGACAACGAACATGGAACCGCACGGCGGCAAGGTGAGCGGGAGGGTCGTGCGGCCATTGGCCTCGGAATAGGCGGCAGCGAATGTTTTCCCGCCGCTCACCGCATCCCACAGTTCCGGCACCCTGCCGGTGACGCGGAAGGTGCCACGCACATCCACCTCGACCGGGGCGCGGTTGGCGACGAAATAGATCTCCGCGCCGTCCGCCGTGCGGTGGATATAATCGAGCTGGGCCTTGGGGTTGTCGGAGGCCAGTTCGCAATCCGGCTGGATGCCATCGGCAAGCAGGAGTTCGCGGGCGGCCTTGCCGGTGATGACCCTCCCCTTGCCAGTCTTGCCGCCCCACAACTCGTCCGCCAGCGCGCGAATCTCGGCGTCGCACTGCGGGAAGTCCTGAAGCGAGCCAGACTCAGCCGGTTTCGGCCCGACCACCGTCGCGCCGGCCACTACCAGTTCCTTGAGCTTCCGAAGCACCGGCAACGAGATCAGGGTGCGGTCCGGCAGGACGAGCACGCGATAGCTCATGCCGTCGGGCAACACAATCCGGCCGTCGCGGACGGCAACGCGGGTGAGCATGTTCTCCTCCGTAAGCACGTCGTAGTCGTAGCCGGGGCGGACATGGGCGGGATCCACGCTCTTGTGCTGGGTGAAATTCGGTACATGGTCACCGTAGTAATAGGCCACGTCCGCAGCGAACAACCCCTGCTGAAGCATCGCCTGACAGCGATTGATGTAAGTGAAGAACGCATCGGAACGCGACCACCAGGTCACCTTCGGGTTGAGGTGCGTCCCGGCAAAATACTGCTGACCGGGAATCCCCGTCTCGTCCGGCGAGCAGACGAACGCATGCCAGACCAGCACGTTCAGCCCTTCGCACAACGCCTTGTCAAACGCCGGCTTCAGGTTGTCGCACAACCTTTCCTGCCAATGCGGGCCGATGGTGGTGAACCCTTCGGCAAATACGAGTTTGCGTCCGTAGGTGTGCGCGGCAGAGGCGGGTTGCTTGACAAAAAAACGGTTGTCATCACCGATGCGGTGTTTCCACGACCAGGCCCAGAATTCGCTCATCGGCGCGTCATCCCAGCCGAGGCAGCGTTGTGCGTCAATCGGCACGGCGTGCGGGCCGCCGGACTCCGGATGGATCAGCAGGCCGTGCTGGTGGGCGCGGTCGCGGAAGATCCGGTAATGATTGTCGATCGCCAGGTCGCCCATCGTCTTGCGGAAGTCATGCAGGAAGCGATTGCTTTGGTCGCGGTTGTTGACGATGTGGCCGGTGACCACCGGCAGCCAGTTCAACAGGTCGTAGCCGCGGCGTTTTTTGAATTCTTCGCGCAAGGTCGGCGTCCAGTTCGCGACCTCCACCTCCCAGCTGTCGGTGTGCAGGTATTTCAACGTCTTACCCACCATCGGACCAGCCGCGGTGAGGAGCGGCTCGACGGCGGCGTCCCAGTAACGGATGAACGCACCGGCGTCGAACGGGTCGAGCGCATAGCCCTCCCAAGCCTTGCTACATGTCGAGACGCGGCAGTGGTCGTTGAGCGTACAACCTAGGCGCAGCACGATCCAGTCGCCGGCGGGGGCGTCCCACGCCAGCGTGCCGCTGTTGGCGTCGAACATGGACGTGAGGTCGAGCACACCGTCGGCGCGCGCGTCCTCCTCGCCCGCGGCGGCGGGAAAGTCGGCGAACAGCAGGTCGGTCTTCGGAGCGGAACTCGGGACGAGCGCCTTGAGCAGCGCTTTCTCCTTTTGGTTCTGCATGGGCGGACGACGCATGGCCGCATCAGTTACGGTGAGCGGGCCCGCGGCTCCGGAAAGTTGGAACGAGTCGCTGTTACCGTCAAGGGCGTCCTTCGCGCCATGCCCGGACTGTTCGGAACTGGCAGAAAGGCCGGCAAAGGCCGAGGCCCGTTCCTGTCCGCGCCAGGCCAGCACGAAAAGGTCGCGGTAATAGCCGTCCTTCGCCTTCGGCTGCGGGACTTTGACGGACACGTTCTTGCCGCCGGTTACGCGCTGTTCCGTCCACACCAGTTTTTTGGGTGCATCATCGGCCGTGACCATGGGGCCGCCGACATTCCAGCCGCTCTGCATGTTCAGGCTGATCTCCAGCCCGAGCCGGCTGGCTTCACGGAGCGTGTGCAGGTAGAGTTCGCGCCAGGCAGGCGTGCCGAAGCACGGGCCGGCCGGAACGTCATCGTTGCCATCCTGGCTCGCGCCCCCGGCGTCGAAGAGCACCGCGCCGGCAAACCCCTTCGCCTTCATCCCCTCCAAATCCTGGGTGATGGCGGCCTTGGTGACGTTGGCGTTGAGCCACCACCAGTAGGAACGGAGGCGCGCGTCTATCGGCTGGTTGGCCCACGCATCGTCCAGCGGCGCCGCGGTGGACGCCAAGGATGCAAGAACAAACAAGGAAACAACGAAGAGGCTTTTTATCATGTTCTCTCTCCTTAAACAATTACTCCAAAACGTCGATCGTCAAAAGGTGCGGTCGCAGGGCTTCGTCTCCATGCTCACGGCTCGCTATCTCCACAAGCCGGTCATCGTAGTGGTATTCCCCAAGGTGGTAGTCATTGGCTTTGCTCTCCTGAAATTTGTTGACGTCATAGCGCACAATCCGGGCAATCAGGAAGGTGGCGGAACTCTTTCCTTTCTTGAAGGTGTTCATCTCCAGCGCACGGGTCACATCGAGGTGCATCTGCTGCCAGGAACCCTTGTGGAAAGAGAGCTGGCCGATGAACTTTCCGCAGAGTCCCAGCCCGGTTCCGGGCTTCACGCCGCCATAGTTGTCTTCAATGGCTACCATGGGGCCGCTGCCATCGGTCTTGAGCCACTCGCCATCCTTCGGGTACTTCCCGACGCCGGGCGCATTTTCCCATGTGACCGTCTTCTCGTCCCAGGACTCGTCATCCAGCAGATAGACATGAAGAATCTCGCGTTTCCCTGGGTCTCGTCCGGCGTTCCTTCCCGAAAGAGAGAGGAGTACCCGAGTATCCGGCTCCTTTTTGTCAGGAAGGTTGAAGCGCATGAGCGCAATATTCCGCTTGTTCTGCTCCGCGTGGTGCGTCGATACCTTCAGGACGGGGTCCGTGCCGTGGTTTGCCTTGGAACCAACGGTCACGCAGGTATCGCCAACCGGGAAGGTCTTGTGCAATCGGGTCGCTACAGGTCCCGCAGGGACGTGCAGGTGCCAGGCTGTAGCTCCGGATGGCTGAAAGGCAAGTATCCTGTCTTCGCCCACCTTCAGGATTTGCGTGATCTGCCCCACATTGTACTGGTCGACGAGCTGAAGGGTTGCATGAGCCCCCGCCGGTGTCTCCAGCTTGCTCAGATCAATCCGCACCGGCCCGTCTCCCCGTTCCGGGGGAATGTGTCCGAACACGCTGTAGGCCCGCCTCTCCGCGTCATGGCAAGCCATGGTTCTCATGCCTTCGGCATTCCACTCCTTCAGAGCCAGGAGCGGTTTCTGACCACTGAAGTGGGTCGCAAACATCTGGAAGACGGCGCCGCCAAGCAGGACGCCACCGAAGTTATTCGGAGGGTTCGTCGTGTCCACATAGCACGCGCCGTTGCCATTACTCCGCGTCAGATTGCTACCAGCGCGCAGAACGGTGCCCCACTTGAAGAGCCAGAAACCTCCCTCCGCCGTAAGTCCGTCATTTCCAAGGGTCGTCAAGGCCTGCAGCATGGCGGCAACACTCGTGCCGCGCCCGATGTCACTGAGATCCGTCCCCTTGCTGCTTGCTTTCGAGCCGGTAATAACATTCACCTCGGACAAGGTGATCGGGATGGTGTGGTCCGGGGTTGCCGCATTCAAGGCCTTTCGCACGCTCAGGACACTCGTCACGTTCTTGTCGGCACTGGATGTATACTGGTGATAATCGTAGTGGTGCAGGTTCCACCGGCCAGATTCCGGTTTGCCCTGAAGATCGGTGTGCACGTTATCCAGGGCTACCTTGCCAAAGGAGGTGAGTTTATCACCGGCGGTCACCGGGCCGCTGACGGCCAGCTTGAGCCGGGTTCCGTGATCCCGGTTCACATCTGCCATCGCGGCCTGCATGGCGTCGCTGGCGACCCGGAAGAGTTCTACCCATTGTTTCGCCTTCTCTTCCTCATCCTTTCCTTCCCAGCGATAGTCGGGCTCATTGGCCATCTGGTAGATCTCCACCCCGTGCTTGGAGGCGAAGTAGTAGACATAGGCATACCAGCTCCGCCAGTAAACGAACTTCGCCTTCCAGTCGGACAGCTTGCCCCCGACCATGGTCGTGTTGGTCAAGAGCAGCTGGATTCCCAACGGAGACAGAACCTTGATGGCAGATGCGAGCTCTCGAAATGCCTCCTCCTCTTGCTTCCAGTCGATATAGACGTCGTTAGCCGTGCCCTGTCGCAGGGGCTCCTTGCGGATCGCATCGACCGCCGTCTTGAAATCCTCGTAGGTTCCGATCCCCTCCGCCCCCCTTTGGGAAGGATCCGTGAACCGGCTCCATTCGCGCAGGTGGGTGATGCCGCTCCACTCGAGGTAGTCGATGGAAGACGGAGCCTTTGACGAGAAACTGCTCGTGCTGGCACCGATAATCCTGGGCACCACGCGTCCGTCCGGACGTCCCAGCTCAACGGTATAGGGGCCGGAAATCGGGTGCTTCGCAGGAGGGGCTTCCTTCCCGTCAGTCTCGGTCGCCTCAGCAGCGAGGCTGGGGCCGGCACTGATGAACAGGGCTAACAACAGCCAAGCCGCAGCATTCTGGCTCGCACGTGCCGGCATGTAATCGCTCCTTTTCAAGATTGTTTCACCTGCGCGTTCACTTTTGTGTTAGCAACAACTTAGAATACACTGACCTTGTGCAGACCGCTCCGGAGTGTAACAGCTGCTGCTACTTTCAGGGTTCCGCCTGCCACCGCTAGAAGCAGCTTACCGTTGACGAGAAACTTCTCCGTTGTTTATTTTCTGCGGCGTTGACGGATCGTTTGCCGAAGCCGGTTTTGCGTCCGCCACGGGCTTGATCTTGGCCGCCTCCGCCGACATCGTCGCCCCCGGCATACCCTCCAGCACCACCGCTTCGCGACCGCTGCCGCCCTCGTCCTTGAATGTCATTTTACCACGTAGCTCGAGCCCATCCACATCACGCGCGAACAGTCCGAAGGCCGGCATCACGCCGTTTTTATGGGCATCCGGATATCCTCCTTTGGGACGTCCCGGAGTCCTCGGCTTCACGATCCCCTTCCCCTGGGTGCGCACATCGAAATCGGCCAGCGTGATCTTGCCGAGCCGCCCGCCCTCGCTGACGTTGATCTGAGACGCATCGAGCGCGCGAGCGCAGGTGAGCCGCTCAATCACGATATCCCCGAGCGCACCGATATCCGAGGGCCGGTGCGAATCACGGTCCTGCAGCTGGATGAAGACGGGCGCGTAGCAATCCTCAATCGTGTAGTCGCGGCAGGTGATGTTACGCACCTTCGCGCCGTCGTTGGACTGCAGGCTGATCGCCGCGACGCAGACGCCGGACGGGACAGCGGTCTTGCCTTCGGGCTCGCGGTGCTTGCGCACGGTGATGCGCTCGAAGAGGACATCATTGATATCTCCAATCGTCTCGGTACCGATCTTCGTCGCGTTACAGGTGGTGGCAATCACGCAGTCGCGCACCACGATGTTGGTCATGACGGGATGTTGTTCCCTTGGCACGGTCTTGTCGAGTTCGCTCTTGAGGCAGATGCCGTCGTCACCTGTCTCGATGTCGCACTTTTCGATCAGCACGGAGCTGCAGCAGACCAGATCGATGCCGTCGGAGTAGTGCTGCACGGCAGCCGACCGGTTTCGGATGGTCACCCCGCGGATCACCACCTGCTCGCACACGGTCAGACGGCAGGTCCATAACATGCTGTGGCGCAGCGTGACGTCCTCGATGAGAACGCCCTTACAGCGGTTGAAGTGGATCACGTATTGCGGCCGCTTGTTCCTCATCGGCTTGCCTGTCGGTTGGTAGAAGCAGTCTCCGCCGCCTTCGATCACGCCCTTGCCGATCACCGCGATGTTGGTGGCGCCTTCGGCGCCCACGGTCGGGAGTTGCCCCACGTAGTCCGCCGAGTCGCGGCTCGGCCGCAACACGGCCCCCTCTTCCAGCCGCAGCGTCACGCCGCTCTTGAGCACCAGAGCGGTCACCCGGTAGACACCTTTGGGGACAATCACTTCACCCCCGCCGCCCGCCGCAACATGATCGATAGCGGACTGGATCGGCGCGGTGCTCAACACCAAACCCGCCGGATCGGCTCCCGCCTTCACGACATCGACCGTCGTCAGCCGTCGGGCCTCCATCGGAAGCGTCCGGGACTGTTGTGCAGCCTCGCTGATGCCCGGTTCCTGTGCGGCCGACAGAATTCCCACTGTCAGCGCGGTTATCATCATGACTGGTATCTGTCTCATTGAATACTCCTTTTCAAGAATGTTTCACCTGCGTGTTAACTTTTGTGTTAGCAACAACTTAGAATACTCTGATCATAGTGCCACGGGCTGCGGGCCCGAGGACGCGCAGCGTTTCTCCCCCTTCACTAAGCTCCTCTTCTCATTGTCCCCCTGACGGCGCCTGGCGGGCGGCGCGGAACCCATACTGTTTGTTCCGAGTATAGATCCGCCAAGCGGCGCCGACACGATCAGACATCCGAAGACGAACTGACGAATCGTACCAATAACCACCACGGTGCCCGGCGCCGATTGCATCGGTGCCAGGCCAGCAGTCTGCATTCGCATCACCGGCGGCAGACAACTTGCCATCCCCTAACGCCCCCGTAAACGCTCGTCCGGTCGTATTCCCCACCGTCACGGGTCTTTCCCAGAGACAGCCGCTCATCTCCATGATTCCCCAATACGATGCTCCTGACGCTGTTCTGCCCGATGTTGCTGTAGCGAAGATCCCGCACCGTACCGGCCCCATATTGGCAAAAGAACAGTTCGCATCCGCAGGCAACGCCGTCTCGGTCCCACTGCCGTCGGTCCCAAAGAAATTCGTGATCGCCTTATAAGTCGCAGTTCCCCACGCATATTCATTCACTACCGGCGTCAACGGCCCTCGACACGCCTTCTCAAATTCCATCTCCGTCATAGGCCGTAATCCCGCCCAGTCGGCATACGCCGCTCCGTCCGACCAATTCAGATAGTTACAGGCTCGGTCTGGCGCCGCCGTTGTTGCGTCAACACTTGCATTAGTCCAAGCCACAGTGTTTCGATTAGTCACTTCGGAAGTGTTCTTACCGGTGCTACTCGTAATGTCCCGGGTTGTCTTCTGGCTGTCTGTCAGCATGTTAAAGAAAGAGATCCACTGCCCCTCGCTGATCTCATACTTCATGCAGTAAAACGCATTGTAGCCCTTCGGAAAAGCCCCAGGTAAGTTCGTGCTTGTGATATCGTTGAAATCGTCAGCCGCCGCCGTAACCATCCCCGACGCATTGTTGTTGCCGAGGCTTCCGGCCCCGCCACCTCCGAGTGTAATGGTGTAATTATCGTTGGTTATCTGGAAAGGTACTGCCCCGTTATTACTGCTGCAGAACTGGCCCTCAATACTGGTCGCGGTCCCGTCCCCCACATAAAACGAACCCTGCGGCACGTACACCATCTCGATGGCTTGCACGCTGACATCCACTTTGTCGGTCTTGGACACCCCGTCCTGCTCATAGTTCCACCGCAGTTTCACAGTATTGCTCCACGAGCCACGGCCCTCAGCCGAACGGTAGAGGAACACGCCGGTTCCAAAGTTCGTCCCGGCGGCATTGGTGCTGAGGCCGACATTAATCGTCGCCTGGCTGGGCGCGATATGCTCGCTGTTGTTCGTGCTCAGCGACGCGTGCTGCCACGGGGCGCCGTTGGTCGCCACGCGGTACTTCACAAAGATCCACGCCGCATCCCAGTTCGTGACGGTCACGTTGGGCGTGACACGCGTTTCCGTCCAGGAGGTCTTCCACGAATTATCCCAGCGGATATCGGCTTTGACAAACGTGTAGCCGGTTTCGCCGACTTGCAGGGTTTCGTTCGTGATTGTCAGATTATTCGCCAACGCGGTATGTGTACACAGGCACACACAGGCGAAGGCAACCAACGTGTTCATCAATCGTTTTGTAAGCTTCATCATGTTTTCCTCGTTTTCGTGTAATTGTTGGTTTGTACTGTCATTCCGTCTCTCCATTCACTTAAAAGAACGAGACCAGCGTACCCTTTTTCGTCGGGATCTCGCTGTTCAAGAAAGAACGCGTATCAAAGCCGTCATAACTGCCGCCGGTGAAAACGGGTGCTTTCAGCACGACCAGTTCCATATACCCGGACGTGCCCGCAGTCGTCTGGATGAATCCTAAACAGCCCGTGCTCAGCGGCATTCCCGTCATCACCGCATCTGGCCACGCAACCCCGGTCAATGTACCGGTACACTCCAACAGTCGGTAGGTTCCCTGCGCCAGCGCAGAGCCATTAACATTGACGGTCACCACGTTATTGTTCAGGGTCAGATTGTTGGTCACGACCATTTTGCATACGGATGTACCGTCCGCCTGGAACGCGAGCAGGGCGCCCGACGCGAGCGTCAGCGTCCGGCCCGTGGCGTTCACGATCGCCGTGCCGCTCGTACTGCCGCACCCCAGCGTCTGAACCGGGGCGGAGCCTTTAATGCTGAGCGTCACTGCCGATACGTCAAATGTCGCCCCTGCCATGATCACGATGCTGGCTGAGCCGCCGACCGCCGTTGCTACCGTCAATGCCAGCGTGCCGGCACTGATGGTCGTCGTGCCGCTATATGTATTCGCGCCGGAAAGCGTCAGCTTGGACGTGGCGCTGTTCTGCGTCACCGAGATCGGATAATCACTGTTCTTGATCACGCCGCTGATGGTAACGCTCCCGCTGCCCGTGCCTTGATTGCTGAGGGTCACCGTTCCTCCGGAGGTGTTCGTGATCGTACCCGACAAGGTCAAGGTGTTGCCGGACGCGTTGGCGATATCCAGCGGACTATTGAGCAGGATCGGTGCGGAAACTGTGCTGTTCGTGCTGGTGCTGATCTGGTTAAGCCGGGCGTTTGAACCGCTGTTGTCAAATGTCAGCGTCGCACTAGTACAGTGTCTATCTTA
>SESF01000399.1_pt1 | contig 24288 bp, 17 predicted proteins | sample 3171521 | NCBI WGS metagenome assembly SESF01 (sample SAMN10866945, study PRJNA518727) | freshwater metagenome | biome: subpolar coniferous forest; feature: holomictic lake; material: water; isolation source: holomictic Lake 227, 6 m and 8 m depth | place: Canada: near Kenora, Ontario | collected...
AATTTGTTTGCTTCCGCATCATTTTTGAATTGTTCTTTGATCGGGTCCCACTCCAAATTTCTTCTTGTTTGATAAGCAATATTTGCTAGGCAACATACCGAACTAGTTCTATGTCCAGTCTCCACATCGCAGATAGGTTGAACACCTGTTTTAATGCCATCTAACCAATTCTGATAATGATTGGCGCTATTATTTAATCTGATCTCATTTGGTTGAATAGTTGCAGTTGATATATTCTTAGGATTACTATCTAAGTATTCTCTTGAAATATCAATAGTTCCCTTTTCGCCAATAAAGCGTACGCCTAACCCTCTTCCAAAATCAACATGCTTCATCACAATACCATTCGCATAAATCATTTCTAATCCCTTCAATTCATTTCCTTTTGGTGGATTGAATGAAACAGGACCTGACTGATCCATTCCCAATGCCCACTGTGCAATGTCGAACATATGTGCACCCCAATCGCTCACGCCACCACCTCCATAGTCTTTATATTTACGCCAATTAGGATAGATATCTAGTTCAACTGGTGGAGATAATTCTGAATGATAAGGATTGAATACTGCTGGACCAACCCAACCTTCCCAATCTAAATTAGGTGGAGTTGACATCGGTGTCAGATTATAAGCAATACTCGGATCTCCTACGTTCACCAATACTTCTTTGATGTTTCCGATATATCCATTGCGGACCAGTTCAGAAGCCTGTAGGAAATTTTTCCATGATCTTTGCATACTACCTACTTGCAAAATCACTTTGTTTTTATGAACAGCATTTACCATAGCTCTTCCTTCTTCAATGGAATGTGCCATTGGTTTTTCAACGTAGATATGTTTACCCGCATTGGCTGCCATTACCGTCATTACTGCATGCCAATGATCTGGGGTAGCAATTACAACTGCATCAATATCTTTTCTATCTAACAACTCTCTAAAATCGCTGTACCCTTTAAAGCCTTTGTATTCGCCCTTTTGCGCGGCGTCGGCATGGATCTTCTCTGCAATTTTTTGGAAGGCCGTTAGTTTCTGTGAATCTACATCAGCTCCAGCAACAGCTTGCGTAATCGATCTAAAACTATTGATCAGGCTCTTGGATTGTTTACCTGTTCCAATATATCCAAGGCTGATGCGATCGCTCGGAGCAAGATATCCTCTGCCCATTACAAAACGTGGAATGATGGTAAAGCCGATTGCGGCTTTTACAGTAGTCTGTACAAAAGAACGGCGACTTATTGAATTGTTCTTAGTAGTCATATGGCATTGATTGAGTAAGAAATTTAGGTCATTCTATTGGCAAAAGAAAATTTATTGGATAATCGTTATCTTCCTGATTCAATCCCGGCTACTATATGTCCATTGCTTCGAAACTATTTACGATTTCATTTTTTTTCTGCATTTTATTTTTGAACGGAACAGCACAGTCCCAAAAAACATTATCCCTAAAGGGTTTGAATGCTTCTGTTGAAGTATTGAGAGACCAATGGGGCGTAAATCATATTTATGCGCAGAACCAGCATGATCTATTTTTTGCGCAAGGGTATTGTGCTGCGAAGGACCGACTCTTTCAGTTTGAAGTTTGGCGCAGGCAGGCTACTGGAACAGTTGCAGAAATTTTAGGTGCAAGAGAATTGAAAAGAGATATCGGTACCCGACTATTCAAATACAGAGGCGATTTGAAAACAGAGCTCAATCATTATCATCCCCAAGGTGAAGCTATTATTAATGCTTATACAGATGGCGTTAATAGTTATATAGCAGAAGTTTTATCGCATCCAGCATTACTCCCCATTGAATTTAAGTTGCTGAAAATATTACCTGTTAGATGGACACCCGATGTAGTTATTTCAAGGCATCAGGGCTTACTGGGAAATATTACAGAGGAATTGAGTATTGGAAAAGCAGTATCAAAAGCAGGAGCAAAGAAAGTAAAAGAACTGATGTGGTTTCATCCGAAAGATCCTGATTTGCATATCGATTCTGCCATCGATCAAAAATTATTGAACGATAATATTCTAGAACTCTATAATGCTTACAGAAAAGATATTGTATTTGAAGCTGGCGATATAAATATGGCAGAAGAAGATCCTGATGCAGTGATGAATTTATTGAATCAATCCATTCCCAATAACTATTCTCCCACTTTTGAACACGGTATAGAAGGATCGAATAACTGGATCGTGAGTGGTAATAGAACCGCTAGCGGTCATTCAATGCTAGCTAACGATCCACATCGAAAAATTGCCCTTCCTTCTTTACGTTATATGGTACACTTGGTGGCACCCGGATGGAATGTGATTGGTGGTGGTGAACCAGAAATTCCAGGTATCTCGATCGGACATAACCAAGCTGGCGCATGGGGTTTAACCATTTACGAATCCGATGGAGAAGACTTGTATGTGTATGATTTAAATCCAAAAAATTTATCCCAATATTTTTACAAGGGTCATTGGGAAACAATGAAAACGATTCAGGAAAAAATAGCGGTGAAAAACAGTCAACCCGAACAGCTAACCTTAAGATACACTGTACACGGACCAGTAACATATATCGACTCTATTCACCACAAAGCATATGCAGTAAAATGTGCCTGGCTTGAACCTGGTGGTGCTCCTTATATGGCATCCTTAAGAATTGATCAGGCAAAGGACTGGGAGAGTTTTAGAGATGCTTGTAGTTATAGTCATATCCCAGGTGAGAATATGATCTGGGCAGACACAGCAGGAAATATCGGATGGCAAACTGTTGGCATCATTCCTATTCGAAAAAATTTCAGCGGACTCGTTCCGGTTCCCGGCGATGGCAGATATGAATGGCAGGGTTATTTACCGATCAAAGAAAGACCGCATCAATTGAATCCTGCAAAGGGTTTTCTTGCTACTGCTAATCAGAACGTAACTGCAAATGATTATACCCATTGGGATGCAGTAGGATATACCTGGGCAGATCCATTCAGAGGCAACCGGATCAATGAAGTTTTATCGAAGGATAATAAAATGACCATTGCAAAAATGCAATCACTGCAAACTGATTATCTTTCTTTGCCTGCTCGCAGTCTTGTTCCCCTTCTATTGCCAATTAGTTTTGATAAATCGCTAACTAATCAATCCATCGCGCAATTAAAGAATTGGAATGATGTGTTAGACAAACAAAGTATCGCTGCATCAATTTATGCGATCTGGGAAAGAGAATTGATGAAGCAAGCAGCTAAACAATTTATCCCAGAAAATATCAAGGGTTTAGTGAGTATTCAATTGTCGAAATTAATTGGCTGGCTAGAAAATCCAGATCGTAAATTCGGAGCAGACAGCATTAAAGGAAGAGATGCATTTCTGAAAATAAGTTTTGAAAATGCGATCGAGGAGTTAGAAAAAAAATTAGGAGGAAATATTCAGCATTGGCAATACGGTCAGGAGAAATTTAAACATACCAGCTTCACACATCCATTAAATAGTATTGTAAATAAACCCCTGAGAGATCAACTAAATCTTGGTTCCCTACCTAGAGGCGGCAATAGCTACACAGCTTGTTCTACAGGTGGAGCCGACAATCAGTTAAGTGGTGCAAGCTTTCGTTTTATTGCTGATACAGGTAATTGGGATGATGCGGTGATGATCAATACCCCGGGTCAGTCCGCCGATTACAAAAGTGAATTCTATAGAAACCTTTTCCCGATTTGGGCCAATGATCAATATTTTCCTGCCTATTATTCGAAGGATAAAATATTGAAAACGATTCGCGAAAAAACAGTGATGAACCCAGTTAAAAAATAAACGAAATTCAAAAGTTGATTCATTTTTAAAATTTTCTTTATGCGATTGTTGACTTGTCTACTTCTTGCATTGCTATTGCATCATGCTAGCAATGCACAAACCAAAACTTATTGCAACCCAATCAATATAGATTATGGTTACTGTCCGATCCCAAATTTTGTAGAACAAGGTAAACATCGCGCTACTGCAGATCCAGTGATTACAGTTTTTAAAGGAAATTATTATTTATTCTCTACGAATCAGTGGGGTTATTGGTGGAGCCCAGATATGGTAAAATGGAATTTTGTTCCGCGTAAATTTTTGAAGCCTTGGAATAAAGTGTACGATGAATTATGTGCACCAGCAACACTGGTCTTAGGTGACACGCTTCTAGTAATCGGTTCAACATATGAAAAGAATTTTCCACTTTGGATGAGTACTAATCCGCAGAAAGATGAATGGAAAGAAGCCGTTGATTCTTTTCAAGTGGGTGCATGGGATCCCGGATTTTTTCTGGATGAGGATAATCGCTTGTATATCTATTTTGGTTCTAGTAATTTTTATCCTACATACGGACAAGAGATCGATCGCAAAACATTTCAACCTATTGGTGAAAGGAAAGAGCTTTTAAAACTCAATGATAAGATCCATGGTTGGGAAAGATTTGGAGAGTATCACGATAATACATTCTTGAATCCATTTATCGAAGGTTCCTGGATGAACAAATACAATGGAAAATATTATTTGCAATATGGTGCACCGGGAACAGAATTTAGTGGTTATGGCGATGGTGTGTATACGGCAGATCATGCACTCGGACCATTCACGTATCAATCACATAATCCTTTCTCTTATAAGCCTGGCGGTTTCGCAAATGGTGCGGGACATGGTGCAACATATCAAGATCTATTCAAACAGTGGTGGCATGTTTCAACAATTGTAGTTGCTACAAAAAATAATTTTGAACGCCGCATCGGTATTTGGCCGGCACAGATAGACAAAGACGGAATACTTTCTACCAATACTGCTTATGGCGATTATCCGCACTTTATTCCAAATGCAAAGGCAGATCATAGTGAGAGTCAGTTTACAGGCTGGATGCTTTTAAATTATAATAAACCCATTCGCGTTTCTTCAACCCTCGGCGGGTTCCATGCGAACTTAGCTAATGATGAAAATATTAAAACCTATTGGAGTGCCGCAACAGGCAATAAAGGTGAATGGATCGAATCAGACTTAGGTGCTATTAGTACTGTCAATGCTATTCAAATGAACTATGCCGATCAGGATGCAGAAACCATGGGTAAGGTTGCAGGATTATACCATCAATACAAATTATATGGTTCGATTGATGGAAAAATATGGACCATCTTAATAGATAAGAGTAATAATAAAACTGATGTTCCACACGAATATCTCACATTCGAAAAACCAGTCGAAACTAGATTTATTAAAATCGAAAACATTCATATGCCATCTGGAAAGTTTGCGATCAGCGGCTTGCGAGTTTTTGGGAAAGCAAAGGGAACTAAACCAGATGCAGTGCAGCATTTTGTAGTGCTAAGAGGCGATACAGAACGAAGAAATTCTTGGCTAAAATGGCAGGTGAATGAGAAAGCTACTGGTTATATGATTTATACGGGAATAGCACCAGATAAATTATATACCAGCATGATGGTTTTGGGAGCCAATGAGTATTATTTCTCGGCTATGGAAAAAGATCGGCCTTATTATTTCCAAATAGAAGCTTTCAACGAATCTGGAATTGGAGTTAGAACTGCTGTTGTAAAAGTTGATTAAATTAGATCTGATTTTCGATGATAAATTTCATCAGTGCACCAGGGGAATTCAGTTTTAATTTTTGCATGATATTTTTCCGATGCGTTTCAACCGTGTAAACACTTAAATGAAGATTTTGGGCAATATCTTGGTTGGTCATTCCATTTTTTATCAACTGAATAAGTTCTCTTTCCCTTTTGGTAAGGTTGAATTGGGCTAAGAATTTATCATTCTGTAAAAATTCACCTTGAGTTGGCTCATCCGGCTGGGGAGTTGTAAATACAGCACCAGAATACACCATTTTAATGGTTTGAATCAATTCGTCCTTCTGACTACTTTTTAAAAGATAACCGTTTGCACCTTTCGCCTTTGCTTCTTTAATAATGGCGTCGTCAAAATATCCAGAAAGCATTACAATTTTAACATTAGGATAAGACTGCTTGATGTACTTGATTGTTTCAAGTCCATTCATCTTCGGCATATTAATATCCAATAAAATTAAATCAGGGTTTGTAGTAGGGAGCATTTCTAAAACCTCCCTTCCATTATTTGCAATTCCACAGAGCTCAAAGTCTGGTTCCCGACGAAGCATCATAGACAAACCTTCAATAAATAATGGATGGTCATCAGCCAGCATTATTCTAATTTTTGCGATTTCAGAGATTAGCATTGTTAAACCTATTAAAAGTTGCTCTTTAAATGTACAAACTACTTTGTACATAAAGATAAGTACTTGAGAAGATATTCGATTTATTAAAATAGCATATACGTAAGTACTCCCTATTTATTAGTCTAATTAGTTAGAAAACCATCAATAACACCTAAAAATACAAAGTAGTTAGTATTTCTGTAGGTAAGGCAACATTATATTTTTGTTCTATTCGTTTGACTAGGCGCTTGAATTTATCGCAAGCATTAAAAATTAAAATCGTCTTTATAACATGTGGTTCAACTACTACATTTTATAAAAGGATAGCCTTACAAGACAGGCAGATTTTAGGGAAGAATTTTGTAAAGATTTAATAGCTAAGTCAACCTAACAAAGAGAATGCATTTTCTCTCAACCCATCCAACATGAAAAATTTTTTACTTAAAGTCTACTTACTGGCCATTTTAACGCTTAGCTACTCTGCAATTTTTGCTCAGTATCAGTATGTTAGTCCATATAACTGGGATGGTAAACCAAATAATTTGGTGAATCCATCTGATGTTGTATCTGCTAGTTTTCGTGCAGATATCACAGCTACCCTTCCAGAATATCGTTCAGTTCCTGTTTATAACCCTGGATTGATTACAACAGGACGTCCTGAAGTAATTTCATTAACTGCAAGTTCTGATGTTTGGATCAGCTTTGTAGATGAAGGAGCTGCCTATCATAACGCATTGGGATATTACACATATCCAACTAATACTCCGCCTGTTAATGCACCTACTGAATCACAGATTAAGATCATTTTTCCAAATGCTTCTAAGTCCGGATTTGGTGGTAGTTTAAATCCTGGTGATAAGGTATACCTTGGAAAATTTCCAGCAAATACCACTATTGGATTTGTTTTAGTAGCTGATGGTTGGGATAATGCGGGTAATAAAGTTGGAGCAGGAAGATGGAAGATTTTTTCTGATAGCCGTTTCAATCCAGAGGCTGCCGCAGATTTAAAAAGACATTGTGTGACACTTTTTGATGCAGCAACTAAGCGTTATGTAATAGGTATGGAAGATATTCGTCGTGATGGTTATGGTAGTGATCAGGATTTTAACGACTTACTATTTTATGCCACAGTAGACAAACCAGAGAATGTTGATCACAAGGATAGTATTCCAGATTTAACTAAAGATGGTAAAGATTGTAATTCAGGACACACTGGGGGATTAGAAAGCAAAAGCTTAGGTACCGCAGTATCTAAAAGAGTTTATACCAATGCAATCAACAGTCTTCAGGGACCAGTTGACTATGCGCAACTTCCAAGACTTAATAATACGATACGAAATGCTGTAACAGGGGTTGGCGGAACTAGTACTATAACATTGGCTGATATCATGCCAACTAGTATTTTAGACAGTGGTTACACTGCCTTTATTAGCACTGCTACAGATATCACTACTATCACTAATGCGGTAGACGTTCGTTCAGTTGACTTTACCCTCAATAATGATTGTAGAGCTGTAGCATTCGCAACAAAAACTTTAAACCAGGTATACGACCACACTAAAGCAATCTGTGATCGTTTAAAAGGTGCTGAACTATTAAGCATGGATAATATCAGTTTAAATGGATTGAATTTTGTTCGCTATGCTTTGTTACAACCAACAGGTAATATTGAATATTCAATTAGTTTTTCTGTAGGAAAAAGTGCTGCAAGAAATAGCTTTAGCTTCCAATCTAATTGGTTAAATAAAGATTACACAGCAGATGAAACTTTATACAACTACCAGGTTTGGGGATCTACTCCTACTTATGCAGTTGATATGGCTTTGGATGTGCTAAATAAATTGAATGCAATTATGCCTGTTCAAGTTTTGAATCAGGGTGCGGCATTACCAAAAACATATATTGTTGCTGGTAAAAGAGAAGGAACTAATTTAAACTTCAGCATTAATAATACAACTGCTGCTGCAACAGGATATTTTCAAATCGAAGAAAGATTATCTGAAAAATCTACTATTACTACAACTAGAAATGTTCCAGTATCCGTTTCTGCAAACAGCAAATCAACTGCAACAATTCCAGTTAGTGATGCATTCGAAGCAACCATCAGTTTGTTTTTAAATAACAAATTACAAGATGTTGTATTTATGGCAGATGGAAGTTGGAATATTGATTACAACAAAAACACAACCGTTATAAAATCTTATAACGTTACTAACGATACTAATATAACAGCACTTTCTAAGGATGATCTTCCAGTGTTCCGTAATGTTGCAGTGGAAGCTACAACAAGCGATTTTGTTACTGTTTATAAATTGCTAAAAGGCGGTGGAGCTGAACAAGATTTGTCGGCTTTCAAAACCTTGAGGTTTACTGCCAACGCAACGGGTGCAAATATGCGTGTTACTTTGGTAAAAGCTGGCGTAACTAATTGGGCCGATCAATTCAGCTATTACTTACCTGTAACTTCAGCAACAAAAGAATACACAATTAATTTGAGTGATTTTAAATCAACAAATAATACAAGTGCATTCGCTGCAAATGATATTACAACCATCATTTTCGCTTTAGAAACTGGCAATACAGCTTCAACAAGCATCAATGCCTCTATTAGTAAAGTTGCCTTTAGTAAAAACATCGTATCTGTTTCTAACACTATCGAAACAAAAGATGTACAACTATATCCTAATCCTTCAAAGGGTAAGTTTGTTGCAAGCTTTAAAGCCGATAACACAAGTCTGGTAACATTAAAAGTTACTGATGCAAATAGTGGTAGACTAATGTTTAGCCAAATGGTAAACACAGTGAAAGGCGACAATAATGTTTCAGTTGAATTGAATCAATCAATCAGCACAAACGTATATATCTTATCCATTGAAGGTGATGCTGCAAAGTATTTCCCTAAAAAAATAGTAGTACAGAAATAGAAAGATTTTATTTATGTTGGTCAAGGGTAAAGCAGGAAGGGATTCCTGCTTTTTTTTTATCAAAAACGTTCAAGTGCTTACCACATTTTGAATGTTTGCCTATTTTACAGAAAAAATAGCTCTTCTTACTAACAAGCAGGCCCCCATCACACCAGCGGCTAAACCCAATTTAGATGTTTTTAATTGAGTATCATTATTCACTAAACTGGATGAAAATTTATTGAGCGAACTCTTAATGGGTAGGCGGATATATTCGTTTGTGGTTGACAACAAGCCTCCTAGGATTACTAATTCCGGATTAAATATATTGATCAGCGAGGCTACGGCTTTTCCTAGTTTTTCTCCTACTGCAGCTACACATTCTATGGCAAGTGTATCATCCTGATTACAGGCAGAAACTATTTCTTCAAGTGTGATCTCCTCAATTTTTTTATAATCGCGTTGTAGAATTGATCCAACGCCAGCCCTTAATTTTTCTTGCACAGTTCTTACAACTGCAAAACCAGAAGCTTCAGTTTCTAAACATCCTTTCTTACCACACTGACAAATCATTTCATTATCATAAATTGGATTATGCCCGAACTCACCTGAGAATCCAGACTTCCCATAATAGATTTCTCCATTAATGATGATGCCAACTCCAATGCCATAATCTAGATTGATGAACAAAATATTCTTTTCCTTTTCTACCACCCCCGAGCAATATTCTGCAAATGCCATTGCCCTTGAATCGTTATCGATATGCGTTTTAATACCAGTAGCTTTTTCAATGATCTCGCTAATAGGCAAATGCATGAATTGAAAATAATTATAATTGTGTCCGGTTACCTGATTAATCCTTCCAGTGAGATTGATGCCAATTCTTAGGATTTTTGATTTTGGTAATCCCGAAGAAACAATAAACTCATTAATGATACTTATTAGATTTTCTAATGAATCCTGTGAATTTTTGAGTTTAAATGGAATATTACTCGGCTCCTTAAACATATTTTTATTAAGATCCATCAAGCCAATGCTGATATGATATTTTGAAACTTCCACACCCATAAAAAATACAGAAGAAGTAGCTAGTCCAAATAAATTCGCTCTCCTGCCGCCAGTAGATTCGATCTTACCATTATCGTTGAGTATCTTCTCTTCGATCAATTCATTAATTGTACTAATGATTTTTGGGGTACTTAGTTTTAATTCCTTCCCTATTTCAGAGATGGTAGCCTGTCCGTGTTTATCTAAATACTGAATAATATTCTTTTTCAGATTCAGGTTCTTGAACAATACTCCAGAAAGTTCCGCCTCATTGATACTCTTCAAAAATTCCATAGACGTTCTAATTGCAATACAATTTAAGGCCAAGTTTTGAAAAGTAGTTGCATTACTACATAATATTTCAAGTTTACGCGATTGTACAGGCTTTGCTGAATGAGTTGCTTTGTATAACTAAATCGATCAATCAATCAACCTGTCAACCCCTAAATAATTATATGCAAATTCATTCTTTTAATAGCTATCAAAAGCAACCTCAGAGCGACTTATTCCAATTCTTAAAGAGTTTGATTAAAAATTCGTTTTTAATCGCTCGAATTCCAATGAACGATTTAACGGCGGAATTAAGTCTTAGTCCATCTGGCTCGCCCTATGTCAAAAAAATGAATGGCATTACAAATCAGCAGAAAAAGGAAACAATCGTTATTTATATCTAAGAAATTATAGGATATGTTTTGCTAAATAGTAACAGCAAAACTTTCTCTTATCAATTGAACTTTTGAGCAAGTTTAGTTTAGTTTAGTTTTGATTAGCGTAGTGGTTTTACAAAGAGGTTGAAGTGGTTCAGCCTCTTTGTGTAAAAAAAATCCCGTCCTAATTTCTTGGGACGGGATTTTTTAATTGCTTGTTACTATTTAAATGTGAAATCGAAAGTGATAATATTCGAATTCAAGTCGGTCGATTGTGTATAATGTCCATACCGAATATCCAAGCTACTAAAATGTTGATTATTCAACACCCCTTTAGGAGGTGCGGTATGCATACCAAGGCCAATAAAATGACTCGACAATTCTGCTAAGCTATAATTACTACTATAATAAGTATCTGCAGCTGTATGCGTCATATAGGTACCAAAATATTTACTGGCTGTTTGTGTATAGTATCGATAGAATGGTGAAACAGAAAAGAACTGAGAGAGCTTGATAGGAATTTCTATGTCGGCCGTTTCAGAACTAATTCCCCAATCATCTTGATAATACCTAAAATAAGAGCGAATTACAACCTGATCGCTTACAAATGCATTTAGTCGAAATCCAACAGGTATTTTAAAACGACTTGAGGGTAGATTTTCAACATGAGCTGTTCCATCATTGAAATATACTCTGTGAAAAGGCAACCCTAAATATCCAGATTGTGAAACCAGATCCAACATCAAACTTGCTTGTAAACTTGTGTTGATTACTTGCGCATAAGATAAAGATGCTGTAAAAGTATTTCTTGGACTACTTGGGATACTAATATCGTCACCACCATAATTTCCTCCCCCTGATAAATATCTTCTGCCACTAGCAGTAGTATAATATGTTGGTGTTGTTGTAACAATTGGTGACTTTGGTATCAGCTCAGAAGGATAAATCATTTTAACCTTGTCTAAATAACCACTGAACTTTGCACTAAACTCAGAATTGCTATTGAACTTCTTTGTAAAATGAAAATCTACTCCCATGGATTGATAGTTATACTCTGTTGAATAGTATGCACCAAATCCAAATGAATTGCCTTTATCAGTTTCTACTGTCCAATCTAAAGAAGGGTATACCCTTGTTCCACCAGTTTTAGAAGCTCCAGTACTTGACACATATGCTGATGATGCAGAAGTATGATGATCAAATCCTAAGCCAGCAGTGATGCTATGTTTATTATGACTCTGATCCCATCCTACAAATTTTAAATCTAGTCCATTTGCAAAATCAACTACATGCTCATTACCGATTCCACCAGTAATAGCTGAGTGATTCCCGTTTTGCGAATAATAACTAGATACTAAGTTTACTTCTTCCAATGCCAGAGGCTTTGTTTTGTAAATCACAGTATCCTGCGCACCGTATTGCGAAAACGCATTTAGAAATAGTGCATATAGTCCTATCACAGTTAAACTTAATTTTTTCATCCTTACAACTTAAATGATTGAATTGATTTAATTACATCCACATCCACCACCAGTTTTTCCACCGTTGGCTCCAGCAGAACCTTCTCGATAGGTCTGGAAATTCAATTCATTTTTCTGTGATTTCCTACTTGATAATACCATGTCTGCATCATTCAATTTGTTTTTTTGATATTCTTTTACCTGAACACAGGAATCGAACACAAGAACAAAACCAAGAGCAGCAATGGCCAGGAACAAAGGGGATTTTTTTTTCATGGTTGCTTTATTTGAAATGTAAATTGCTAGAAGTATATAAATTATTATCATCATCAATAATAATCGCTTCAATTTGTTTTATTTGATTAATCATGGCTAAACCTGCTTCAATTCCCATTATTGTTACAGGTGTTGCCATTGCATCCGCTATTTCTGCATTGGGAGAAATTATCGTAACACTCTTAATGCCAGTTACAGGAAGACCTGTTCGAGGATTAATGGTGTGTGAATATTTTTTTCCTCCAATCATAATAAATTTCTCATAATTACCCGAAGTAGCAACAGCCATATCAGTAACATTCATATAAGAAAATATAGTGTCTGCAAAATTCGGATGCACAATACCAATTGTCCATGCTGTTCCGTCAGGTTGCAAACCCCATGTTGTTAAATCGCCTGATGCATTTACAATACCCGCTTCAACAGATTCATTTTTCAGAATATATTTTGCACGTTCTGCAGCATATCCTTTTCCAATTCCTCCAAAACCAATTCGCATTCCTTTCTCACGCAAAAAAACAGTACTATCAGAAACATTGACCTCTATATTTCTATAGTTAATCAAACGAACCATCTTCTTTGCAGTTGCAGCATCTGGAAGAGAAGTCATCTTAGTATCAAAATTCCAAAGACTCTTATCTACTGAACCATAGCTAATATCAAATGCGCCTTGTGTTATCTCAGAAATACGTATCGAACGCTGTATTAACTGAAGGGTCTCTAATGAAACGGTTACAGGTTTGATTCCTGCATTCAGATTAATCTGATTTGTTTCACTTTGATCATTATAAGTCGTTAACAGCTTTTCAATTCTCTGTATCTCCTTTATCGCTAATTCAATCTTTTCGAATGCCCATGCTTCCTTGTTTGCAACAATACTTATTTCAAAGTTGTTACCCATTAAAAGAATTGATTTCTTTATAACATGCTTTTGCTCCATGGCTTTCTAAACTATTCAGAAAGAATGCATCATCCCATCCATTACAAATAGAGCTAGATTAATCCGATTTGGATGCTTCTAAAAAGTTATTTAAATGATAAAAGACCCTATTTATTAAAAAACAATTAAAGAGTTGTTTAATTTCATCAACATATACTAACGATTGTTCTTTTCTGGTAGAGAAACTACGGTATTTACCTTGTTGTGCTTGGCTTCCAATAGAATTTTAGCCTTTCCTGATAAAAGTTTATTGATTGGAATTACAACAGCATTATCTGCTATCGGTACTGTTGTAACGTATGTGTAGACATCCACTGCGCCCTTTTTAAATGCATCGGTGTAAGTAATAGAAATCTTTAATTTACTCTCTTTTTCAAAAGAATTCCAGCTTACCCAGAGTGAATCGTTCTTTACTGATGCCCTTGCATTTGCTAAGGAAACTTTCCCAATCATTGATACGCCATCTAATTCTTCTTGATTTTCTTTTGGCATCTCCAACTGCATAAATGAAGTAATGCTTGGAAGAATATCAACGATCGCTGGATTGAACTGTTTAAAATATTCATTGAGCTTTGGATAATTAGTAACCAACCAAGTGGTTCTTTCACGGTCTGACTGTCCGCCATGATTCATTCCATTTTTTGCATCCCTTCCATGGTCAGTTGTAATCACCAGTAACCAATCTTCTCCAAAATTCTTTTTCCTGTATTCGATTGCACTGTAGATGCTTCCCATCTGCTCATCCAAATAGTTTACTGCTTGGTCCATTATCGCGCCATTACCATAAATATGACCCACTTCATCCGTATATTCGAGATAGATCCAGGATAGATCAGGAGCAGATTTACGAATCACACTATCGGCTTTATGAACCACCTGTAAGTCGATCTGATGCAGATATTCTCCTTTTTTATCATGCGGAAATCTGAGCGTATCTAACTCGTATCCATCAAAAGCATAATCCACTTTATAACCACCTGTTTCAGGTAAACCCTCCCCAACTAGTTTGGTTCGATTGTCGATCCAACTTGAAAATACTGCTGTCTTCAAAGAGGGTTGCTGATTCTTTAGGTATCTGAAAATGGACCAATAATGATAATTAGGCGCCTTGATATCATTATTGAATACATTATGTTTATCGGCCCATACGCCGGTTAATAAATTATTATATCCAGGTGCAGAAATGGTTGGGGTTTGGTTATAAGTTCCTTTAATACCACCCACATAAGCCCTTTTATAAGCACCTGCCTGAATGATCAAATCCATATGGGGCTTTGCAACCCGCTCAATGATGTCTGCTGGAATGCCATCTGCAATTACGAAAACAACTTTCTTCTTAGCTACCTGACTATTAGCAAAGTTTGCTAACAACATAACCAACAACACAAGTAAGAACCTATCAGATCTTTGTTTATGACTTAATAACATATTGCATTTTTCGCGTAAAAGTTACATAATATATGGGTCCATTTTCTAAATAATGTAAACCTTAGCGATTCCTTAAAGATGGGAACCGTTTTTTCAGATTTACTACAGATTTTATGTGGTATTTTGTAAAAAAGCCAGATTGAAACTGCTCATCATAGAAGACGAATTTTCCTTAAAACAAAGCATGGTTGATTTTTTGACAACTAGTGCATACCTATGTGAGACAGCCTCTAATTATCGAGATGCTTTGGAAAAAATTGAATTGTACGACTATGATTGTATCATATTAGACATCATGCTTCCTGGCGGTTCTGGCCTTGATCTTCTCAGAAACCTCAAACAAAATAATAAATCAGAAGGAGTAATTATCATTTCTGCTAAAGGTGAATTAGAAGACAAGATCTCTGGAATTGAAATGGGAGCCGATGATTATTTAGCAAAACCATTCCACCTTTCTGAATTAGCCGTTCGCATTGCAGCTATCATTAGACGAAAAAGTTTTCAGGGTAAATCACAAATGGTTCTTGGCAATATTAGCATCGATGTTCAAGGAAAATTAGTTACGGTAGATGGCAAAGAATTGGAATTAACGCAAAAGGAATACCAACTACTGCTTTATCTGGCCATCAATAAAAACAGGGTCTTATCAAAAAATGCTATTGCACAACACTTATGGGGCGACGATATGGATTTCCCTGATAACTACGACTTCATTTATGCACACATTAAAAACCTACGCAAAAAAATGGTAGCGGCCGGAAGTGAAGATTGTATTCGCTCGATTTATGGTGAAGGATATAAAATGCAAATCGTATGAAACTATTTACAAAATATAATCGCATTAATATTACTGCTACCATTTTTATTTTCTTAGCGGGAAGTGTGGCGTTCTATTTTGTTTTAGACTATGTGCTCATTCGTCAGCTCGATGCCTCGTTGAATTCTGAAAGACAAGAAATTACTGAATATGTACAGGCACATCAACAATTGCCAGAAATTCAGAACACCAAAGAACAATGGATTATAGTTGCAAAAACGAATCAATTAGAAACCAAAACATTCACGAAAAACATTCCGGTTTATAATAAAGCCGAGAATGAGCAAGAATATATTCGCCAGCTAAGCTTTACTATAAATGTAAACCAACAAGGCTATTTAGTTACAGTAAATAAATCGGAAACAGAAACAGAAGATTTACTAAAACTTATTATCCTTGTCACAATAAGCATGGTAGCTATGATCCTGCTTTTTAATTATCTTATTAACCGCAGATTGATTAATTCAATCTGGAAGCCCTTTTATAATACCATTCATAATATCAAAGACTATGCTGCCCATCAGCAAGCACTTACACTTAGTAAAGAACCGATCGATGAAATAAACTTATTGAATGAAAGTTTGAATAGTATGACCGAGCGGATTCATAAAGATTTTTTTGCACTTCGCTCATTCACAGAAAATGCTTCTCACGAAATGCAAACACCTCTTGCGATCATTCGGTCAAAAGTTGAATCATTATATCAATATGCTGAAGGCAAAGAACAAATGATGCAACAATTACTTTCTATCGAAGACGCCTGCCTAAAACTTTCTAAATTGCATCAATCACTTTTATTACTTACCAAACTCGAGAATAAACAGTTTGTACTTAATGAATCAATTCATTTGAAATCGATCTTCGAGCAAAAAATAGAGGAGAGAAAAGAATTATTTGAGGCAAAACAAATCAACCTCCAAATCAACGCATCTGATTTCGAATTATCACTACACCAACACCTGGCTGAGATTTTAATCAGCAATCTTCTCAATAACGCTATTCGAAATACTGCAAATGGAGGTGCTATTTCAATTTTACTTAATTATCAGTCCTGCAGTATTTCTAATACAGCTAGTGCTGGCAGTTTAGATACTGAAAAGGTTTTTACTAGGTTTTATAAAGCATCTGAAACAGGTACTGGTTTAGGCTTGTCGATTATTAAAGAAATCTGTCAGGCTGCTGGATATTCCATCTCTTATCAATTCAATAACCAAGCACACCATTTTATTATAGATTTTCGCTTATAAAAATTGACTTGATGAAAAAAATTAGCCTCTTATTTTTTATTCTATTCTTTCAACTAGTTGTTTTTTCTCAAGAAAGATCATTGGACTATTATATTGAAGCAGGAATTGAAAATAGTCCCTTATTAAAAGATCTCAAGAATCAGCAAAGATCAAACCTGATCGACAGTATGCGAATTCTGGCTGGCTATCTGCCACAGGTAAATGGCATTAGTTCTAATAGCTATGCACCAACTATTGGTGGTTGGGGATACGATGGAGCGATTACCAATGGTTCTAATTTTAGTCAGCTCCTTACTGTATCCAAACAACTTGTTAGTAAGGAAAATCTCAAAAATCAACACGATGCCATTCAGCTCTTGAACGAATCCTTGAAAACATTCGGGAAAATTAGCGAGCAGGATTTACGTAAGACCATCATTGCGCAATATATTTCTGCCTACGGAAATTATCAGCAGTATAACTTCAATAAAGAAGTATTACAGCTTTTTAAAAAAGAACAAAATATTTTAAAAAATCTCACAGAGAAAGGAACTTATCGCCAAACAGACTACCTCAGTTTTTTGGTTACCATGCAACAACAGGAAATCCTAATCAGCCAGATTAGAAATAATTTTCAAAACGATTTCTCTAGTCTAAATTATTTATGTGGCATTAATGATACTGCAGCCATTCCATTAAAGAAACCAGAAATCTATTTATCGGTTTTACCATCAGCAGAAAATTCTGTTTTCTATCAGCAGTTTCTGAACGATAGTTTAAAACTCCGAAATAGCGATGCACTGATTGAATACCGCTACAAACCAAAAGTAAACCTCTATGGTGATGGTGGTTACTTAACCTCCTTCTCTGCCGAAGCTTATAAAAACTTCGGTTTTAGTATTGGAGTAAATATTGTTGTGCCCATTTATGATGGCAAACAGAAAAAAATGCAACACGATAAAATAGGGATTGCAGAACAAAGCAGGGAGCAATACCGCGACTATTTTAAAACGCAATATAGTCAGCAGATAGCCCAACTTTTTCAACAACTACACGCTACAGAACAACTGATACAGCAATCTACTAGTCAAATTAAATATGCCGAAACCCTAATAGAAGCTAATCAAAAACTACTAGAAACAGGAGATGCCCATATGGCAGATTATATTTTAGCTATTGGCAATTATATGAATGCAAAAAATACGATTACGCTCAATAGCATTAATCAATTACAAATCATTAACCAGATCAATTACTGGAATAGAAAATAATTATTATGAAACTAGCCAACACTGCCTATTCCCTGATCTTCTGTTTCTGTTTAATATCAGCCTGCAAACCAGCTCCAGAAAAAAAGGAAGAAAAGGCTGAAGAAAAAACGGAAGCTATCAGTACTCCAGTAACTATTACTTCTCCTGTTAAAGGGAACCTAAGTGAAACAGTTGAGCTAAATGCTGTTTCCGCCTTCCTTTTAAAGAGTTATGTCAAATCTTCTTCAACCGGATACTTGACTGAAGTAAATGCAGTATTAGGTAAATATGTAAATAAGGGTGATCTTTTATTCGTCTTAAAAACAAAAGAATCGCAGAGCTTGGGGAATACCATTAGTAAGCTTGATACCTCCCTACATTTTTCTGGAGTAATTTCCATTAAAGCACCTGGCACAGGCTATATCAGTCAGATTAATTATCGTGCGGGAGACTACGTGCAGGATGGAGAACAGATGGCTGTGATCACCGACACAAGAAGTTTTGTATTTCTACTCGACCTGCCCTATGAATTGAAACCCTATTTATCAATCAATCAAAATTTACAATTAAAGTTACCTGATGGAACCGTCCTAGATGGCAGGGTTAGCAATGCAATGCCCACCGTTGATGCGGTATCGCAAACACAAAGCTTTGTAATCAGCGTAAATAGTGTTAAGCAAATTCCTGAAAATTTGATTGCAAAAGTTAGCTTGATAAAAAATGCAAAGACCAATACTATTTCTCTTTTGAAATCTGCCGTATTAACTGATGAAACACAATCTGAATTTTGGGTTATGCAACTTATTGATAGCGTTACCGCAGTTAAAGTGCCTATCAAAAAAGGACTTGAGAATGCAAACAGTGTAGAAATTATTTCGCCATCGCTGAATCCTGGTGATAAATTTTTATTGACCGGAAATTATGGTTTACCTGATACTGCTAAAGTGACCATCATTCAAAAATGATTCCCATGCGAAACTTCTTCAACGCTTATAAAAATCCGGTAACCGTACTAGTAGTAATCATTATACTAGGTGGGTTTTTTGCCTATAGTAAAATGCAAACGGCATTATTTCCGGAAATTACTTTTCCGAAAATAAAAATCATCGCAGATGCTGGTCAACAGCCCGTTAAGAAAATGATGATCACGGTAACACGGCAATTAGAAAATGCCATCAAGCAGGTTCCGGATCTAAAAAAAATAAGAAGTACCACGAGTAGGGGTTCTTGCGAGATCTCTGCCTTTATGGACTGGAATGCCAATATCGATATCAGCAAACAGCGGATCGAATCAAAGATCAATGAAATAAAAAATACACTTCCTCCGGATATTCAAATCACGGTAGAAAGAATGAATCCCTCCATCTTACCGATCACTGGTTTCTCTTTAGAAAGTAAAACCAGGTCGCCCATTGAGATGAAGCTATTGGCCATGTACACAATTAAACCCTTTCTATCGCAGGTAGAAGGTGTCTCGGAAATACGCATCATCGGCGGTAAACAGAAAGAATATTGGATGGTGTTGAATGTACAGAAAATGAGTACACTGGGCATTACTCCAGATATTGTGAACTCAGCTTTAGCACAGACCAACTTTATTAAATCGAACGGATATCTATCTGATTATCGTTTACTATACCTAACTGTTACAGATGCTGCTGTTAGTTCGAAAGAACAATTAAGCAATATAGTACTGAGCAATAATGGCAAGCGCATTATTTTGTTAAAAGACATTGCCGATGTTCAAATTCAAGAAGCAAAAGAATATATTAAGGTAAATGCAAACGGGCGAGAAGGAATTCTATTAGCAGTTATCAAACAACCCAATGCTAACCTCATTTCTCTGAGTGAGAAGATGGATCAAAAAATAAAAGATCTGAAAAAAATCATTCCGAAAGATGTAAGCATACAACCCTTTTATATTCAGGCAGATTTTGTGAAAGAGAGTATTAAAAGTGTCACAGATAGTTTGTTTATGGGTTTGGCATTGGCCATTCTGGTTGCCATCATATTCTTACGGTCTTTAAAAGCTAGTACCGTTATCCTTATTACAATCCCTGTTATTTTATGTTTATCGATCATTTGCTTGTATGCGATTGGTCAGACTTTAAATATCATGACACTCGGTGCATTAGCAGCAGCAATTGGATTGATCATTGATGATGCCATTGTAGTGGTGGAACAGATTCATCGAACACATGAAGAACATCCTGAAGAACCTACGAACCTGCTAGTGAAGAAAGCGCTGAATTATTTATTACCTGCAATGGTTGGTTCTTCACTAAGTACCATCGTTATTTTCTTACCCTTTGTATTAATGAGTGGTGTGGCTGGGGCTTATTTTAAAGTAATGACCGACACCATGATCCTAACATTGGTTTGTTCCTTCTTTGTTACTTGGATCGCACTTCCTGTTATTTATCTAAGATTTTCGCGCAATAAGAATACTATTAAAAAAAGAAAGACAGAACACCATGTTCACAATCAAAAATGGGTGGGCTTCTTTATTACAAAACCTTATCTCAGCCTTTTGATCATTGCGGCCCTAGTCTTTTCGGTGTATTATATATTTCCAAAATTAGAAACGGGATTCTTACCGGAAATGGATGAGGGAAGTATTGTATTTGATTATAATTCACCACCAGGCACTTCACTAGAAGAAACAGATCGGATCTTACGTGAAGTAGAAAAAATATTGGTAAAGGTTCCAGAAGTAGAAGCCTATAGCAGAAGAACTGGCACACAAATGGGATTTTTTATTACCGAACCTAATCGGGGCGACTATTTGATTCAATTAAAAAAATCACGAACAAAAACTACCGAAGAAGTTATTAGCGATATCCGTAAACAAGTAGAATCTACTCAACCAGCTTTAAGAATTGATTTTGGTCAGGTGATAGGTGATATGTTAGGTGACTTAATGACTTCTGTGCAACCCATTGAAGTAAAAGTGTTTGGTAATGATCAAGCTACTTTACAATCACTATCTAAAAAAATTGCAGGCATCATTGGAAAAGTAGAAGGAACTGCAGATGTATTTGATGGGATAGTTATTGCTGGACCATCCATCAATATCGAACCCAATTATAGTGCCATGGCGCAGTACGGTATCACAGCTTCTAATTTGCAATTCCAAATGCAATCATCATTAGAGGGGAATTTAGTGGGTACGGTGTACGACAAAGATCAACTGAGTAATCTTCGCCTCATTTATCCGGGTAGTAAAACACTTAGTGTGGCCGATATAGAAAAGACAGCAATCTTTTTGCCAAATGGAAAATTGCATCCTATTAATCAGCTGGCGAGTGTGCATATCAATAGTGGAGATGCTGAAATACAAAGAGAGGATTTGCAATCCATGGGTGTGGTAACCGCACGATTAGAGAACAGAGATTTAGGCAGTACGATCAAAGACATTCAAAAATCGATCAACGCGAATATTGTATTACCTCAGGGATATGCGATTGTTTACGGTGGTTCTTATGCAGATCAGCAACAGTCGTTCAAAGAATTACTCATCATCTTGATTAGCTCCAGTTTATTGGTATTTGGAGTGATCTTATTCCTCTTCCAAGATTTCAGTATTGCGGTGATCATATTATTAATTGCAGTATTGGGAATTAGCGGAAGTTATATGGGCTTATATTTTACTGGCACTGCTTTAAATGTGGGAAGCTATACTGGTTTGATTATGATTGTAGGAATTATTGGGGAGAATGCCATATTTACTTTCTTACAATTCCGTGAATCATTGAAAGTTTCAAACAATGTAGACGATGCAATTATCTATTCCATTTCAACAAGATTGAGACCAAAATTAATGACTGCATTGGGAGCCATCATTGCACTCATGCCAATAGCCATGGGTGTAGGTACGGGTGCGCAATTACACCAGCCGCTAGCCATTGCAGTTATTGGCGGATTTATAGTGGCTCTTCCCCTATTATTGATCGTTTTACCGAGTTTGATTCGATTACTTTACAAGAATAAGAAACCAGTAACACCTAATTCAGAATTGCTACAAAATGCGTAATTAAGTTTGATTTCAATAATACATAAAAAATGAAAAAGCATTTTTTAATTCTAGCACTTGGATGTTCATTGTTTGCGGTTTCACAGAATGTAGAACTGCCAGCAGCTTCAAAATCGGCATTTGAGAAAGCACACCCTGGTGCATCTAAGATCAAATATGAAAAGGAAGATGGAAATTTCGAAGTGAACTTCACTGAAAACGGGCAAAAAATGTCTGTTGTTATTGATGCTAAAGGACATATACTTGAAACTGAACAAGAATTAAAAGCAACTGAACTACCACAAACAGTTCAATTGTATATGAAAGATCATTACAAGAACATTACGATAAAAGCTGGAGCAAAAATTACAAAAGCAGACGGCTCAATTAATTACGAAGCAGCCATAAAAGGTAAGGATGTGATTTTTGATGCAAATGGCAAGTTTATAAAAGAATCTAAAGATTAATTATTTATCCAAACATAACAAAATGAAAATTTCAATTATCAAATTAACTGTAATTACCGCTTTAACACTAATATTCTCACAAATTGTAGCACAAAAAACAAGTGGCTATAAGATGTCAAAAACCTTTCATATCGCTAGTTTGGGCGGCTGGGATTATATTGCTGTTGATGAAAATTCAAATAGATTATATGTGTCTCATGGCACGCAAGTAAATATTTTAGATAAAACCACAGGAGATTCTTTGGGTGTGATCTTAAACACTACAGGTGTTCATGGAATTGCTTTCAATCAGTCATTGGGAAAAGGATATACTAGTAATGGTAGATTGAATACGGTAACAGTTTTTGATTTAAAAACTGCTGCAGTACTTTCTCAAATCAAAACAGGAGAGAATCCAGATGCGATTATGTATGATGAGTTTTCTAAAAAAATCATTACCTGTAATGGTAGAAGTAAAGACCTTACCATCATTGACCCAATCACCGAAACCGTTGTTGCTACAATACCTGTTGGCGGAAAACCAGAAACAGCAGTGAGCGATAATAATGGCAAACTCTACGTGAACAGTGAAGACAAAAATGAAATTGTAGTAGTAGACATGGTTAAATACACTGTATTGAATCATTGGACATTAGCCCCTGGTGAAGAACCTACAGGTTTAGTGATTGATTTGAAAACTAAAAGACTCTTTGCCACATGCGATAAGTTATTGGTTGCTATGGATGCAACAAATGGCAAGATCATTGCACAATTACCAATTGGTGAAGGTTGTGACGGAGCTGCATTTGACCCTTCTACTAATTTGATTTTTACTTCTAATGGTTCCGCAGGTACTGTTACTGTTGTTAAAGAGCAGAATGCCAATAGCTTTGCTGTAATTGAAACAATTACTACAAAGAAATCAGCACGTACTATTACAATTGATACAAAATCACATCATTTATATCTACCTGCTGCAGATATGGAAGCCTTAGCAGCAGATGCACCAAAGGGAACTAGGCCAAAAATGGTTGCTGGAAGTTTTCAGGTTTTGGTGTTAACAAAATAATATAACCCCCGGGTACTTTTAAGATCCTGTTTCTCATTTGTGATTTATTCATTAATTGAGAAACAGGTTTTTTGTTTTTTACAAGAAAATTATCGCTCACTGAAATCTGCTTTTAATCTCCTATTTTTAAAGAAATAAGATGCATGTCCCGTTTTTACATCGACCCCAATATTGCTAGGGCTAAAACAATTGCTAAGGATTTCTATATCGATTCAAAATATTTTGAATTAGCAAAAGAAAAAATATTTGCAAATAGCTGGCAGTATGTTGGTCATAAAGATCAGGTAAAAGAGCCGGGTGATGTACAACCTGTAAACTTATTAGAGAATTATCTCGATGAGCCACTGGTGATTACAAGGGATAAAGAAAACATTGTGCATTGTTTGTCGAACGTATGTAATCATCGTGGAAATCTACTAGCATATGAAGCTTGTAAAAGCAACCAATTAAGGTGCAAATATCATGGTCGTTTATTTCATTTAAATGGCCGTTTTATTTCGATGCCGGAATTTGGAGAAGTAGAAAATTTTATACCAGAAAATAATCATTTAAAACAACTTCCATTATTCGAATGGGGGAAGCTATTGT
>SESF01013601.1_pt1 | contig 24283 bp, 15 predicted proteins | sample 3171521 | NCBI WGS metagenome assembly SESF01 (sample SAMN10866945, study PRJNA518727) | freshwater metagenome | biome: subpolar coniferous forest; feature: holomictic lake; material: water; isolation source: holomictic Lake 227, 6 m and 8 m depth | place: Canada: near Kenora, Ontario | collected...
AGGCCGACGACCGGGGGGTAAGCCTGGTCGGCCTTCATGCGGGGCTCGACGTATTCGACGACCTCGAAGAGCAGGCGGTTGGCTGCCTGGTAGTCAAGACCGGCGAGCTTCTGGATATAGCGGGTCGCGCGGTCAATGAGCTTCAAGTTGCTCGCCACCACCCAGATCATGTAGTTGCCCATCACCCTGCCCAACCGCACCTTGGTGCAGGTGGAGAGCGCGTTCAGCAGCATCTTGAGGCCGACCCGCGTTACCCCGTCCAACAGAAAGCCGGTGTCGGGAACCGGCGCCAGCACTGCTACACACTGAGGGTTCCATTCGGCGAGGAAGTCGCTGATCTCCTTGAATGACTCCTCGCGCCCGACATAGATAATGCCGATTTGAGCGCCTGCCTGCTGAGCGGCTTCGAGCTGCCGGCGGTGAAAGCCGTCCGGCGACAGCAACGACGCCATCTCGGTCTCGGAGATAATGCCCACCGCGCTGTCACCCTTGCCCAGCGGGCGGTGCTTCAGGCCCTCTAGGCCAACCTTGAAACGCATCAACTCGGCCGTTCCGATCTTACGCAGGATCTCGCAAGTGCGTGCTACTTTGTCCTCGGGCACCAGCGCCCGCACTTCCTGCTTGGTCCATTCCACGCACTTCGGCGGGCGCTTGATGATACGTTCCCAGGCCGTCGGGGTGTGCTGGGAAGGCACGAAGAGGAAAGACCAGGACTCCGTTGCGGCTGTGTCGTCGAACTTTCGGAACGGCGGCGTGCAGTAGGTCGGCGAGCGTTCGGTAGTGTCGGTCAGCACATCAATCCCGAACCGGTCGGCGAAGTAGGTGTTCTTGTGCCCGGAGCGGTAAACCGATTCCTCGAGTGACACGGCATTGGCGAGCTGGGACTGGAGATCTGGTGACATCAGGGTGGCGTGCATCGTCTCCAGATGCTTTAGGAACTCGGCCGGAACAGAGGCCGAGTCGAGCGCACAGGGGCCTTTGGGCTCCAACTCCTTCAGCAAATCCCGCAGCACCATCTCCAGCACCGTGAGCATGACACAGAGTTGGATGGTCGTCGCCTGCATGCGGGTGGAGCCGGTGATGGACATCGGCCCGGTGGTCAGGTTGAGCTTCTCGATGCGCGGCTCCTGGATGATTTCGCGGCTGCGCTGCACGTGCTGGCATAGGATGTCGTCGGGGTTGTTGTAGACGAAATAGACCTTCGCGCCGGCCTCAAGCCCCTGCCACGCCGTGCCGATGACGAAGGAGGTCTCCCCACCTTCGGTGATCGCAAAGACTACATCGCTGGCCCCTACACCCAGATCCGTAATCTGCTTCCTGCCGAACTCGGTGAAGTCCTCGAACCCTTCCACGGACTTGATGAGGGCAAAGTCGCCGCCGGCCATCACGCTCAACGCGCGATGCTCGAACTCCTCCGGCGAGGGCGAGCATTTCAAGCCGCGCGCGCGTTGCTGCTGCCAGAATTCGCGCCAGATGGACACAAGCTGAATGCTCAGGCGCCCGGTGGAGCCGCAGCCGGTAAAGCACACCCTCCCGCCGTTCTTCAGCGCGCGAAGCACGGCGTCCTTGATATTTGTCGCCCGGTCCGACTTGGCGAATTCCCGATACTTGCGGACGACATCGCCATCCGCCTCGAACAGCAGGCCCAGTGCGGCGCTCACGTCTCGCCTGGCGACTTCACTCAGGTTGGCGGTGACAGGGTGGGAAGCCTCAGTGGTCAGGACGCCAAGCTGGAACTGGCCGCTGATCTTGAGGAATTCTTCGGAACGCCGGTCGGAGGTCTCACTCATGGAAGTTTTTCACGCCAGATCGGCGGGCAGCGGGGCCAGCGCGATTGAGGCCAGGCTGCGATGCCGCGCGCCCTGGGGCAACAGCTCGCTGCGCATCAACTCAATCTGGTGAGCCGTCCATCGGCCGAAGCGCCTGTCCGCCATGCCCTCCGCCGCTTTACCGAGGGCTTCCGCTTCCGGACGCTTGATGCCCTTGATGCGCGCCAGCGTCAGGTGGCCGGTGAATCGCTCCTCTTTCGGTTCGGCGGTGAAGCCCTCGGTCGCCGCCTGCACTACCTGTTGCAGTCGGGGCAATTGCTCCGCCTCGTCCCGCACCCCAACCCAAACGACCCGCTGATAGCCCCGGTCCGGGAAACAGCCAATGCGCTCGGCGCGCAGATGCAGCACTCCGAATCCCGCACACGCGGTGCGAATCGCCTCCGCCAGCGCGTCAGCCCGTTCCGCCGCCACGTCGCCCAGGAACCGCAGCGTCAGGTGAAATTGTTCGCGCCGCACCCAGCGGGCGTTACGGTCCGGCAAGACCTGGCGCAAGTTCGCCTGGGCCGCTTCCAACTTTGCTTTGACGTCGTCCGGCACTGCCACTGCGACAAAGAGCCGATATTGCTCGCTCTCAGGCATAAGCCATTCCTCCTACGGCATGGGCTCGCCGCGCGCCGCGATGAGCAGGCGATACCACTCCTCGCGCGTCAACTCCAGGTCCGCGGCTTTCGCGGCCTCGCGGATGCGGTCGGGATTGATGGTGCCGATGATGGGCTGGATATTGGCTGGGTGCTTCAGCAGCCAGGACAGCGCCACCACAGTGCGGCTGGCACCGCGCGCTTTGGCGACCGCATCCAGGGCCGGCAGGAAACCTTCGGGCCGATAACATTCCTGGGATGGCAGCAAGCGGTTCGCGCCGTCGCCGATCAAGCCGCCCGCCAGCGGGCTCCAGGCCATCGGGGTGATATGCTCAATTAGACACTGATCCAGCGTGCCGTCGGTGAAGGCATCCAGCTTGGCCAGGCTGATTTCAACTTGGTGCGCGATGAGCGGCATTGGACAGGCGGCCTGCAACGCCGTCACGAGGGTAGGACGGAAATTACTGACGCCGAAGCAGCGGACCTTGCCCGCGGCTTTGAGTTGAGTAAAAGCCTGCGCCACCTCTTCAGGCTCAGCCAGAAGATCGGGCCGGTGCAGCATGTAAATGTCAACCGTCTCAATGCCCAGGCGCCGGAGCGACTGCTCGCAAGCGTTGATGAGGTGGGAGGAGGAGAAATCGTAGCGGCCCGGCGAGTCAGGCTGCGGGTCACCCGCGGGACGAATGCCGCCCTTAGTGAGAATCACGACCCGGTCGCGTATGCCAGAGACTTGCTTGAGCACCTCGCCCAGGATGCGCTCCGACTCGCCGTGGCAGTAGATGTCGGCGGTGTCGAACAGGGTGTAACCAGCCTCATACGCGGCAATGATCGCCCGCCGCCCTGCTTCCCGGCTCGCGTCGGTGACCTCGCCCGGATTCCAGGTCCCCGCCACCCGCCAGCAACCATAGGCCAAGCGACTGGTCCGCAGCAGGCTGACTCCTAAGGGAATGGTTTGCATATTCCTAGTATTTCTGGCCCGAGCTTAAGCCCACGCCCCGCAAGGCGCAAAGGGAAATTAGCGTGAATGATCCGCGCCAAATTGCCGTGAATGTCGCACCATGTTCGCTCGGTAGTTCCCTGCCCAGCCCTGCAACCCCGACCAGCCTGCTACCAGAATGCGAACCGATGGCCTGTTACTCTGGCGCTGGTATTACGGGACTATCTAGGGACTATCTATGGACTATTATGGTACTCTCAAGGGACTATCTGGGTACTATTAAGGTACTATTAAGGTACTCTAGTGGTGATAGGGTGGCGGTTGGGAGTTCCGAGCGGGGGAATGCTGGCACGGTCACAAAATGATGCAACACCCTGGCTGGCTCAGAGGTACACTGCTTTGGGGCCGCACGGGAACTTGCCTTTGGACACATTATAGGCAAGCTGGGGGGGGTGAACAAATTCTGGAGCAGCCCACTGTTGCGGAGCCGTTACTTTCTGGCAGTCCTTGCAGGGCTGCTGCTGGCGGCGTCGTTTCCGAAGATTGGGGTCGCTGGTTTCGCGTGGGTGGCGCCGGGGCTGATGCTGGCCGCCGCACTGGGCAAGCGGGGGTGGGAAAGCTTCCGCATCGGTTACGTCGCGGGTCTGGCGTATTATCTCGCTGCTCTCTACTGGCTGCTATTGATCCCCTACCGGTGGCACTCGATTCCGCTGGGTCCGGCGGCGGGCTGGCTTTCGTTGAGCGCTTTCGTGGCGCTGTACCCCGCGACGTGGGTCTGGCTGCTGTCGGAAGCGCGGGCCGCGAAAGCTGAGGAGGAAGGAACCGCCGCCTGGTTGCCGCGGGCAGGTGGAGTGATGTCGCGCAGTTGGGCACGGCGGACGGTGTGGGCCATTTCCGGCGCCGCGCTCTGGGTCGCCTTGGAAATGGTCATTGCGCGTCTATTCACGGGTTTTCCGTGGAACCAGCTGGGTGCGTCGCAATACCAATTGACGCCCTTGATCCAAATCGCGTCGGTCACTGGCGTTTATGGCGTGTCGTTCCTGGTGGTTTGGGTTTCATTGTCGCTGCTCTCCGCCGGGCTGATGGTCGTGCTGCGGCCGACGGCGCGCTCGATCTGGATGGGCGAAATCTTCCTGCCGGTAGTAGTGGTGGCGCTGGTTTTCAACTATGGCTTCCGGCAACTCACAAACGAGCCGCCGACCCGGCGCACACTCCGCGTCACGCTCATTCAGCCGAGCATTCCGCAAACGCTGATCTGGGACACCAGCCGCGACAAGGACCGTTTTCGCGAGCTAATCCAGATCTCCAAGCGAGCCTTGAGCAACCGGACGGATTTGCTCATCTGGCCGGAAGCGGCGGTACCCAGCTTCGCGCGCTGGGACACCAATATCTACACCGCTATCACCAACCTCGTGCGGCAGCATCGCGTGTGGCTGGTGCTCGGCTCGGACGACATCGCCCGCGTCCCGCAGACGACGCAGGGGGAGGGCTACGAGTATTACAACGCGAGCTTCCTGGTCAACCCGGACGGTGACTTCGTCGAGCGTTACCGCAAGCGCAAGCTCGTGATCTTTGGCGAGTATATCCCGCTGGTGCGCTGGCTGCCGTTTGTGAAGTGGTTCACCCCGATCGAGGGCGGCTTCACCCCGGGAATCCGGGCGATCCCCTTCTACCCGCGGAACCCGGACGTCAAAACCGCCGTGCTGATCTGCTACGAGGATATCTTCCCGCACGTCGCGCGCGAATACGCCGACGACGACACTGATTTCCTGATCAACATCACCAACGACGGATGGTTCGGCGAAAGCGCGGCCCCGTGGCAACACGCGGCGAGCGCGCTGTTCCGCGCCGTCGAAAACGGCTTGCCGCTGATCCGCTGTGCCAACACCGGCCTGACGGGCTGGGTGGACTCGCGCGGCCGGCTGCGCGAGGTGTTTCGCGACGATCGAGGCACTATCTATGGGGCGGGGTTCCTGAGCATTGACATCCCGCTGCTCGGGGTTGGGGAGAAGCGCACGCCGACGTTTTACCACGAACACGGCGACTGGTTCGGCTGGGGGTGCGTGGGGATCAGCGGCGTCATGCTCGCCAGAAGACTCCTAGGCTCGCGACGCATGAGCGGGCAACGCCAAGCATCGCCTCCTTGAGCCGCAATAGTTTGGTGATACTGCCCCGCCGCCAGGGTGGACACCGTTTGAGAAGGCGGAACTAAATGCATTTTCTTGGCGGCTTTTTCATTTCGGCGGCTCTTTATTAGTGAATCGATGATAACGGACAGCCAACCATTGCTGGCGGACTATGCTGCGAACGGCTCGGAGAGGGCCTTTCGGGAGTTGGTCACCCGCTACGTTGACCTCGTGTATTCGACCGCACTCCGGTTGGTGGAGGGTGACACGCACCGGGCCGAAGACGTGGCCCAAACCGTGTTTGCAGACTTAGCCGGCATGGCTCCCAAGCTTTCCCCAAACAGCGCGTTGGGCGGCTGGCTACACCGCCACACCTGCTTTGTGGCCCGGACCGTCATGCGCGGCGAACGTCGTCGCCAAGCCCGTGAAAGGCAGGCCGTGGAAATGAGCGCACTGGATAATCAACCTGATATTGCCCTGACTGAGATCGCTCCGGTTCTGGACGAAGCCATTAACGAGCTGGGGGCGGACGATCGTGACGCCATCCTGCTCCGGTTCTTCGAACGCCGGAACCTGCGATCCGTCGGCGAAGCTCTGGGCGTTAATGAGAACGTAGCGCAAAAGCGGGTAGCACGGGCCGTGCAGGAATTGGCCGGATTGCTGAGACGGCGAGGTTTCACATTGCCCGCAGCCACACTGGCGGCGGGGCTTGCTGCCGGAGCGGTTACGGCTGCGCCGGCGGGACTGGCGGCCAGCATCGCCGGAACTGTCTTTGGAGGTGCGGCTGCCGCCAGCGGCAGTGGCTTGACGGCTGCGACGCTGGCGAAGCTCAAGGTGGGAATTATCAGTGCCATTTTGACCGCCGGTGTGGTGACCACAGTACTGCTGCATTACCATTCCAAGCCGAGTTTGAGTGAAGAGAGTCCCGCAGTTCAGCAGCAGGCCGAACAACCGGTGTCCGCAGACGTTCGCGAGCCCATAGCAGCCAGCCCGGAACCCACCAAGCCTTCGCCAAATATTCAAATGCGGGAGATGCAAAGAGAAGCACCCCAAATCGCCAGGACAAGCACGGACGTTCCAGTGCAGCCGGTACAGCAAATTGCTGCGGTACCAGAGAAACCACTGGCTGCGAGCCTCGCGCCGCCTATACAAACCTTCGCTGCCAGGCCAGGAAGCAGACTCCGGATTGAAGGCACTTCCAACATCCAAGATTGGCAAGTGGAGAGTCCTTTCATTGGGGGCATGCTGGAAGTGGAACCTAGCTTTCCACTGGAAGTGGGCGATGCGGTCGAGCCGGGTCCCGTTCAGGCTCGGGCGGAGGTGTTCATCCAGGTTCGCTCGCTTAAGAGTGTGGAGAAGGACGGACGGCCATACAGTAACAAGATGGATGAGATCATGTATGAGAGTCTACGCGAAAAGCAGTATCCCAGAATCCGGTATAGTTTGACGGGGATCTCGCTGATCGGGGCTACGAATCATGATGGTGATATTCAATACGAATTTGAGTCTCGCGGAGAGCTGGCGATAGCGGGGGTTACAAACCAGATCACGATGCCGGTCATCGCGCGGCTCCTGGGCGATAGGAAGCTCAAGATTTCAGGGAGCACCTCGCTCAAGATGACCTCGTTTCATATTGATCCACCGGCTCCGGCGACTGTTCTGGGGCTAATCAAGACCGGAGAGGACGTGAGCATTCAGTTCGAATGGGTGGTTGCGCCAAGAAGTAGCTTTAAGACGGGGGTAGAGCATGACCCGGTGAATCTCCTACTGACCTTGCCCACACCCGCTTTCAAGGGCACCCCCAAAGACCTGCCGCTCGGCCCCAACATTGAGCTGTTTTCAGACAAGCCCCGGCTACCCATGACGGTCCCTTCTGGTCTGAAAAACCTCGCGCCGGTGAGCAAGATTACCTGTAGCGACAAGAACGCCACCGCCGATACCCTGGCGAGAATTACCGATGGCGACAAAGAAGCCTCCGATCAGAGCATTATCTTCCTGCGCAAGGGCTCGCAATGGGTGCAACTGGATTTAGGCAGCCCTAGCGAGTTTTTCGCTATCGTGATCTGGCATGCGCACAACATGGCCAAGATCTACCACGATGTTATTGTGCAGGTGGCGGATGATCCCGACTTCATAGAGAGCGTGCGCACGATCTTCAATAATGACCGAGACAACACATCGGGTCTGGGCGTCGGTCGAAATCGCGAGTATATCGAGACCTACGAAGGCAAGCTGATCCGGGCCTCGGGCACCAAGGCACGCTACATTCGTTTCTACTCCAAGGGCAGCACCGAGAGCGCCCTCAACGAATACACTGAGATCGAGGTTTATGGGCGGCCGGTGCGGTGACAATGCTGGCAGCCGGTGACGGGATTCAGAATTCCCCCGCCAGTCGCCGCTACGCGACGAAGGGGGCTTTGGGCGTCCACCCCGGGGGCTGAAGCCACCCGGCTACCTTCGTGAACCGCTACGCGGTAACAAACACCGTTGATCAGAACTTCGCCAGGTGCCAGCCATCGCGGTATTTGCGCTGGAGATAGCGGTTGGCTTCGGGTGAGTTGGTGACTTTCAGGCGCGGGCTGTCCCACTGGAGCTTTTGCCCCGGCACCCGGACGGCCACGGTGCCGAGCAGGATGGCCTCCGCCATCGGGCCTGTCTGCGCGAAGTGGGATTCGGTCTTCTCGCCGCCCAGGCACGCGTCCACGAAATGATGGTAGTGGTTGCGCGGCGGGAGCTTGGGCCGCTGGACGCTGGCGAACTTCTCCTCCGGCAACAACTGTGGCGGGGTGCCCAGCGGAATGAGCAACGAGCCTTCGGTGCCAATCAGCATCGAAGATTCGGGCGGGTATTCCTTCAGGTCCGCCGAATAGAGCTTGCGGATGTGCTCGGGCGGATAGTATTCGCCGTCGGACCACTCCAGCACGAGTTCGCTACCCATTATCTTCTCGTTGCCGGGGAACGTCCAAATAATGTGGTCGCCTTGCGGCCAGGTGTCGCCGCGGCGGGCAGGCGAGTCTTTCCACGACTCCTGCACCTCGGCCCAAACCGTAAGCGGGGTATGGAGACCGAGCCCTTTCCAGACGGCGTCGAAGATGTGGCAGCCAATGTCGCCCGACCAGCCGGTGCCGAAGTCCTGCCACGCCCGCCACTTGGTCTGGTGGTAAATGTCCGGCGCGTAAGGCCGCATCGGCGCACTGCCGATCCATAGGTTCCAGTCCAACGACGACGGCGGCTCCTGGCCCACCGCAGGACGCGGCCCCTCGAGACGATAGTCTTTGACGGCCCCCGGCCGATTCGAGCACAGATAGGCGTGCGTGATCTTGCCGATGCGGCCTTCCCTCAGCCACTGGACGGCGGTGCGGTCATGGATGGTCGAGGCGATCTGGGTGCCGAGCTGGGTCATTACGCCCCTTTTAATCGCAGCCTGAGTGAGCACGCGCACTTCGGCGACGTCGTGGCAGAGCGGCTTTTGGCAATAGACGTGTTTGCCTCTTTCAATGGCGCTGTAGGAGGCGGGGAAATGCGTATGGTCGGGCACCGCCACGTTGACCGAGTCAATCCGGTCACCTTCCTTTTGGAGCATCTCGCGCCAGTCGGCGTAGGTGCGGGCCCCGGGCACCGCTTTGGCGGCCTTGTCGAGGTTATTGGCGTCCACGTCGCAGAGTGCGACGACCTGGGCTTTCTGGTGCTGGAGGAAATTCTGCAGATCCCCCCATCCCATGCCGCCCACGCCGATACAGGCGTGGTTCAGCTTGCTGTTGGCCGAGACTCGTTTCGCTCCTGGCTGCGTGGTGCTGCACGACACGAAAAATGGTGCGGCGGCACCGGCCAAGGCCGTGGTGCGGAGAAACTGGCGGCGTGACCAGGTTGATTGGGCGGAGCGGAGCGTATTGTCATTACCGGGGCGAGATGAAACATTGCGATTGTTCATGTCGGCAGAATGACGCTGCCGCCGTTCCATATCAAGCCTTTCACGTAAGCGAGGCGGCGCGTTCCGTCTGTCGGCTTGGGCAGCAAACCCGCAGCGACACCATCGAGCACTAAATAATGATCGAACTCACGTTCGATGCTACGATGGTTTTCGGATGGTTTTCGGATCGGAGTTGAAAAGCCCTGGGAATTCGCTCAGTGTAGGGCCATGAACGGACTACGCATCCTGACGTTGCTGCTGGGGCTTGGGCTATGCGGTGGCTGCGGCGGCGGCGGCAACAAGGCGGCGGTGCTGGCGAGCGGGGACGCGGCAAGTCCGAAACTGCCCATCGCAGCACAACCCAAACTGCAAACTATGAAGCTGTGGCTCGGAGCGGAGGAGATGACTGCGGAGCTGGCGTTGACCGGCCTGCAAATGCAAACCGGCATGATGTTTCGGACGAACCTGGCGGAAGAGTCTGGGATGTTGTTCGTGTTCCCGTTGCCGCACCGCGCATCCTTCTGGATGAAGAACTGCCCGTTGCCGCTATCCGCGGCTTACCTTGACCCGGAGGGCGTTATTCTGGAGATTCACGACTTGCAGGCCCACAACACGAACTCGGTGGAGGCCGCTTCGGATCGCGTGCAATTCGTGCTGGAGACCAACCAAGGGTGGTTTGGGCGGCACCATGTCACGCCGGGCATGGTGGTTCGGACTGAGCGCGGCACGTTGCTGGAGACGTTCTCCCTTAAGTGAAGAAGCTAGACCTGCCACTGGCCAATAACTAATTCCAAGTTGCGTTCAAAATGAGTCGAACTGCCCCTCACCCCGTCCCTCTCCCCATCGGATGGGGAGAGGGTGTCCGCAGGACGGGTGAGGGGTTGGTTTCGGGTATTGCTGGTCGAGTTAGTCTCAGATTGCACGCGAACTAGAATAGGCCAATGGGAACCCTGATCCACATGCAACGTCGTCACACGGTCATCTTGGTTTCGTTACTGGTCAGCCGGCTCGTAGTTGCCGCCGCTGCGCCTTCGCCCACGTTAGACCAACCGGCCGCCCCCTTGAGCGAATTGAGACCTCAACCATCGGCAAAACCCGTGAAAGGAGTGCTCGATGGTGTCGCGGCGGGGTTGTTGCCCAACTCGGGCATGGATTGCACGCGCGCCTTCCAAGCCACAATAGAGGTAACCCGCCTTCACCCCGGTACCACGCTGCGATTGAAGGCAGGCGATTACCATTTCTGGCGGCAACACGCGGCCCAGCGCGACCATTACCAGTCCAATACCGACGCGGTTGTCCCCAAGTCCTATGCGCTGCTCCTGGACGGCCAGCAAGGCACGGTCATTGATGGTTGTGGCGCCACCTTTTTCTTCCACGGCCCCATGACCGCCGTTGGTTTGGATCACTGCACGAACATCACGATTCGGCGCTTAAACATTACGACCCCGAGGCTGTTCACCTCGCAGGGCACCGTGGTGGAAAAGGGTGAGGATTGGGCGGTACTGGAGATTGATCGCAGCCGGTTTCCGTATGTCATCGAGAACGGTAAGCTTCAGACCGTGGTGGAAGGTGCCAAATCCAGGGTCTGGGGCCGAATGGAGTATGACTCGGTGGACGGACGCTTCTCTCACGGTGACGGTTCCGGCATTTCCCGCGCGGAGGAACTCGCGCCGGGGCGCATAAAAGTCTGGGGAACACGCGGTGTTGCTCGGACCGGCAACATTCTCGTGCTGCGCCACCACGAGCGCACACACGCGGGCGTGTTCATTCTCGGCTCGAAAGGCGTCACCCTGGAGGACATCGAGGTCTGGGGCACCGCCGGCCTGGGCATCCTGGCTCAGCACAGTCGCGACCTGACTTTCCGGCGCACGAATGTCCGCCCCCAGCCGGGCACCGGCCTGGTCTGCGGCCCGAAGGACGACGGGTTCCACTTCTCGGGCTGCGCGGGGCACATCGAGATGGATTCCTGCATCGTCGCGGGCACAGCGGATGATCCGGTCAATATTCACGGCACCTGTTTGCCAGTGACGGAGCAAAGCGGTCCGGCCACGATCCAGGCGCGGTTCGGTCATGGCCAATCCATCGGCCAGTCGTTGTGGGGCAAGCCGGGCGATGCGATCTCCGTGATCGAACGCGAGACATTGCTGCCGGTGCAGACGAACACTGTGAAGTCATTCCGCATGACTGGTCCTAAGACGGTCGAAATCGTGTTCACTTCACCCTTGTTGCAGGCGGCAACCCAGGCCCACGGTCTGGAGAATCTCTCCGACACGCCCAGCGTAACGATCCGCCATTGCAGTTTCAGCAATGGCCGGGCGCGCGGCATTCTCTGCTCTACGCCGGGCAAGGTGCTGATCGAGAATAATACTTTTGTCATCCACGGCGCCGCCATCCTCATTCCGGGCGATGCCAACGGCTGGTTCGAATCCGGTGCGGTGAGCGACGTCACGATTCGCAGCAACGTTTTCGATAACTGCCTGGTGGCGGAGAGCCAGTTCTCCGACGGCGTGATCGCGATCTGGCCGGAGCTTCATCGCCACGTGCCGGGTCATCCGTTCCACCGGAACATTCGCATCGAGAACAACACCTTCCGCGTTTTCGACCGGCCGATCCTTTACGCCTCGTCCGTGGATGGCCTGACGTTCACCGGCAATACCATCGTGCGCACTGACGCTTTCAAGCCCTGGCATCGCAACCCGGACGCGATCACGCTGAAGCACTGTCTAAATGTCGAAGTCCGCCACAACCAGGTGCGAGGCGAGCTGCTTGATTCCCGCGTCCATTGCGAACAAACCCCGGCGGACCAGGTACACCTCGGCGATGCCGAGCCCTTTGCTATTGGCGGGCTATGAGATCACTGTGGCCTACTCTAAGTTTACTCGATCTCATCCTCCTCCTACCCATCCTTTGCTCTGTCGCCGCCGCTAGCCCGCGAACCGAACAAAGCCCGATTGCGATTTCAGATCCTTTAGGCTGGGACCACATTGAGAGCAACGCCCGGCCGAGAGCGTTTTGGTGGTGGTTGGGGAGTTCCGTCAGCAAGCCGGAGATTGACCGGCAATTGCAGTCTCTCAAGAACGCCGGGTTTGGTGGCCTGCTGATCTGCCCGCTTTATGAGTACGCAAACCCTGTGCTTCCGCCTATCAAATACCTTTCTGGTGAATGGGTTGACATGTTCAAGTATTGCTGTTCCCGCGGCAAGGAGTTGAATCTGGGCATAGATATGACCGTGGGAGGCGGATGGCCGATGGGCGGACCTTGGGTCAGCAAAGACCACGGCGAGCGGTATCTTCGCTTCGAGAAGAAACACGTGGTTATTGCTCCAGGCCAAAGCCTGGAACTGAAAGATGAAGCGGGAAAAGATCCGATTGCCTGCGTCTCCTACCTCAAAGACATGAACTCCCCAGGTGCCGGTCCGGCTGTGGTGGTCACTCCGACGCGCCTGGGCCAGGGCGAGGTTTGGCAAGTGCCCGAAGGGACCTGGGATGTGCTGATTTCGCGAATGGGCTACACGAAGTTCGATGTGTATGTGGCTGGTCCCGGCGGAGTGGGGCCGGTGTTCGATTTTTGGTCAGCCGAGGCATTCACGAATCTGGTTGAGCCCTTCCCTGATTTGCTGCGCAAACTGGGCAGCGCCAAGCCCGCGTTCGCTTTCTGTGATTCGTATGAAGGTCGGGGCGGTTCAACCCCCAACATGTTCAGCGCGTTTGCTGAGGCCAATGGTTATGACCTCCGCCCATTCCTGCACCAGCTTCTTAAGGAGGACGGTTCGCCGGAAAGCCGGCGGATTTGGCATGACCACCGTTACACTATCAGCAGGCTGCATGTCGCCTTCACTCGCCTCTGGACGCAATGGGCGCATCAGCAGGGCGTAAGAACGCTATACCAATGGATCGGCGATCCGGCCAACCCCCTGGACACGTGCGCAGAGGTTGATGTGCCCGACGCCGCCCCCTCGGCGGTTTCGGCGGCGCATATCATGGGCAAACGGCTGGTCTCGAATGAGACTTTCACCTGGGGCGCGGGCCACAACTTTATCGGCACCCTCGATTACTTCCGCAAGATCGCTGACTCGAGGAGCGGGGTGTTGGGCGGGATCAATATGGCGATGTACCACGGAGCCCCCTTCACTCCGTTGGCTGAGCCCTGGCCGGGACCGATGTATTATGCCGGTGCAAGCTTCAGTGAGACTCAACCGTGGTTTGCGCACCTCAAATACCTCAACGCCTACCTATCCCGGTTGCAGCAAACGCTGCAACACACCAGGCCCGATGTGGAAGTTCTGATCTTGTCTTCTCTTCATGACACCTGGTTCGGCCGCAACACGAACGGGTGGGCGGCTGGGCAGCCGCTGGTCTGGCGCAATAGCGAACACCCGGGTGAGGGTGGCGTCACCGTGGCGGCGAATCTGGCCGGCCAACTCGAGGGCCAGGGCATTCCGGTTGATGCGTGTTCCGACAAGTTGCTACAGGAAAAGGTGTGTGCCAAGGGCGGGCGGCTGGTGACCCCGGGCACAACCTACAAGGTGCTGCTCGTTCCCGCCCTGGGGTATGTGGAACCCGCGACTCTCAAGCAGTTGGAGCGGCTGGCCGCCAACGGTGCCACCATTGTCTTCATTGGCGAAATACCCCGCGCCATTCCGGAGGGGTTGCCTCTGGTGCAGGACACCAGCGCCAGCACCGCTCGACTCCGCCAAATGATCGCGGCAAAGGCGGGATCCAGTTCACGTTCAGCGCCCAGCGTATATCAGGTCGCGGATTCTTCCGGAGACGCACTCCTTAAACTCCTGGCACAACAAGGTGTGCTGCCAGACGGGTTGCCAGGGAGGCTGGCGATGCTCCGGGCCGTTGCCGGGCGGGAGCCGGTCTATTTCTTCAAGAACGACTCAGAGGATCAACGGGTTGATGCCTGGGTGCCTCTACGCCGAAGCGGAAAACACGCCGTCGTCGGCAACGCGCGCACCGGATCCACTCGTCTGGCGGAGTCGCGAGCGCAGACCAATGGGGTTTTGGTGCATCTGATGCTCGATCCCACTGAGGTGCTTGTGGTCAAGCTGACTGACAAGCAGGTTCCCGGCATCAAGCGGCTGGAGTACTTTGAGCAGGCCGTCCGGGCCGAGGATATCCCAGGCCCTTGGACCCTTTCCTGGGCCGACTATGCCGGGGCAAGTCATTCCCGTAAGCTCCAAGAGCTGGTATCTTGGACCCGGCTCGACGGACTGGAACTCTACAGCGGCGTCGTTGATTACGAGACATCGTTTAAGATCTCTGCCGTAGAGTTGGGATGCCATTGGGAATTGGCACTGGGAGAAGTGTGCCATTCGGCCGAAGTGTGGGTCAACGGTGAGCCTGCGGGGTGCGCTTGGACTACTCCTTTTCGCCTGGACATCTCCCGGCAGCTTCGGCCCGGCCTGAATAGCCTGCGGCTGCGCGTGGCTAACCTGGCGCAGAACCGGATCATCGAAATGCAGCAAAAGCATCTGCCCTGGCAGAAGTGTCGCCTGGAAGAGAACGACTTTCAGGGCTACTGCGGCCCGTTGCGACTGGATAAGTTAACCCCCATGAAGTCGGGCTTGCTGGGGCCGGTGAGGTTGTTGATGTACCAGAAGTTATGAGAGAATTCGCGGCTCTTCGCTGTTTCCAATGGAATAGGTCCGCGCATTCGTGGTCATCCGGCGGGTGTGCCCCGCTGCGTTTGCGCGACCCATCCGAACCCGGCTTGGCACGCCAAACCGTCGAGCCTGTGGCCCCCGGGTGCTCCAACCCTGCCTGGCAACGACAAAGCACCGGACCCTCCCCGAACCCTCCCCGGAGCCTCACCGTCGCCCCTCTGATCGGCGATCAGAGGGGCGACGGTGAGGCTCCCATGGGGATACGGAGATGCTCCCAGGCGGCAGGGGACACTTTTCCCTTCATTCCACCGCAAACCACGGAAAACCGGGTTCGTGCGTCCGCGCGCCGTCGCCCCATGATGACCAAAGCTGGAGTATTCATTCATACGGCGATCGTCGCCCTTCTGGCAATCGCCCGCCCAACATTGGCACAGACTGCCGCCCGCGAGGGCGCGTCAACCACGAGGGCTCTCTTGGACTACAAGGCGGTGTTCAATGCCCCGCCTCGCGGCGTTCCAACGCAAGCGATGCCGGATGGGCCGCTCCTGGGCAACGGCGACGCGGGCGTGGTCTTGGCTGGTCCGCCAGAGGCGCAGCGATTCCACATTGGCAAGAATGATTTTTGGACTCGCACCCCTGGTGACGCCAAGGTCATCACCGTCGGCACCGTCAGGCTGTCTATCCCTGCTCTGCAAGGCGCCAGCTACCGGCAGGAACAGGACCTGGCGCGAGCCGAGGTGCGGGGCACCTTCTCGAAGGCTCGCTTGACGGTCCGGACGCGTTCGTGGGTGGACGCGAACGCGAACCTGCTGCTGACTCAGGTGCAATGTGAAGGCGCGCCGGTCACCCTTTCTGTGCGGCTGTCGCCCGGCGACTCGACCTCCGCGGTGCCGTCACAGGTGGCGGACACCGGCACACTAAACGTGGGGCGCGAGCAACACAGCGGCGGGCGTTGGTATTTCGACGGCGAGCTGGCGAATGTGCTGGTCACCAACGCTGTGCTGAATGGCCAGCCAGCCGGCCAGCCCGCGAACCCGGAGCGCTTCGACGGCAAGTCCAAATGGCGTGAGCTGGTCGCTCCCCGGGTTGACCAAACGATCAGCGTGGCTGCCTGGATAAGGATTGCGGGCACCAGTCCCGAAGCCAACTATATCGTCAGCAAAGGAGAATGGAACCAGGCCTATAGCCTCGGGCTGTCGGCTGGCCGGCTGCGTTGGGCCATTAACGGCACGTTCCTCCAGACCGAGCAGGCGTTGGAGAAGGACAAGTGGCTCTACGTCGTTGGGGTGTTTGACGGGAAGCAGATGGCCCTCTACGTGGACGGCGCTTTGCGCGCGAGCCTCGGCGAGCCCCAAGCTTCGGCGATGGGCTGGTTTACGCGCAAAGCGGATGACCTACCCGGCCGATGTCGAGAGGTGGCGGTAGCCACCCGCTTGATTGGTGTAGAAGGCTTGGATGCGACAATCAAACCGGGCGAGACGGTCACGGTGGCAACGGCGATCTTAAGCGATTTGGATGATCCGGCCTTCCTCACGACCGCGAAGACGAACCTGGCGGAGTTGACACCGCAGAAGGTTGAAGCGCTGGCGGGCCTGCACCACGCCTGGTGGACGGCATATTGGGCGCGCTCATTCATAGTTATACCCGACAAGGAGATCGAGCGGCGGTGGTATGCCGCTTTGTATGCAATGGGGTCCTGCAGTCGGGCCGGCAAGGTTGCGCCCGGGCTGTGGGGCAACTGGCTGACGACGGACAATCCCAACTGGCACGGTGACTTTCACCTGAACTACAACTTCCAGGCACCGTATTACCTGGTTTATGGAGCCAACCACGCGGACGTGTCACTGCCCTTTTACCAAGCCCTCCGGGAAAGCTTGGAGAACGGCCGCGCGATGGCGAAACGGCATGGCTGGAAGGGCGTTCACTTCCCCGTCTGCATCGGGCCGTGGGGGCTTTCCCCGGAGAACCCGGATGGCGACTGGGGCCAACGTTCCGACGCTGCCTACGCCGCGCTCAATTTCATCTGGTATTGGCAATACACGCAGGATGAGGCGTTCCTCCGCCAGACGATCTATCCTTACCTCAGCGAGGTGGCAGCGTTCTGGGAGGACTACCTGAAGTTGGAGAACGGGCGCTACGTGATCTATAGCGATTCGATCCATGAAGGATCCGGGCCCGACTTCAATCCGATACTTTCGCTCGGCCTGGTGCGCGCGCTTTTCAAGAATATGCTTTCTACCAGCCAGGCGCTCGGCGTGGATGCGGACAAGCGCGCGAAGTGGCAGGATATTCTCGACCGGCTCAGCGCCTTTCCCTTGCAGGAGCGGGACGGTCGGACGGTGTTCCGCTACTCCGAGAAAGGCATGGATTGGTGCGATGGCAACACGCTCGGCATACAACACATCTTCCCGTCCGGTGCCATCGGATTGGATAGCGATCCGAAACTGCTGGAGATCAGCCGTAACATGATAGACGCCATGCATCGCTGGAGCGACCCCAACGGGTTTTCCTCGTGGTATTCTGCTTGTGCGCGAGTTGGCTACGACCCGAAACGAATACTCGCCGGATTGCGGCATGAATGCGACACGCGTTCCGCTCCTAACCTGCTGCTTCAATACGGCGGCGGCGGTATCGAGAACTGCAGCGGGTTCCTCGCCATCAACGAAATGCTCCTCCAAAGCCACGACGGTATAATCCGGCTCTTCCCCTGCTGGCCCAGGGAGATGGACGCCAGATTCGGCACGCTCCGTACCGTCGGGGCCTTCCTCATCTCAGCGGAACTTAGAAGCGGGGTCGTTTCCGGGGTTAACATCCTCAGCGAAAAAGGACGCGCCTGCACTATGCTCAATCCCTGGCCCGGCAGCACAGTGCGAGTCATACGCAATGGCACGCGAGCGGAGACAGTTACTGGGGATAGGTTTACGCTCAACACATCGGTCAATGAGGACGTTAGACTCTCTGCAAACTAACCGAGTCAATTGCCCATGAAATCCGAAGGCAGTCGGATGAACAGGTTGCCCGCTAAACACGCTAAACACGCTAAAAGGAATTGAGAGTTCATTTCCCTGCTTGGTTTAGCGTCATTTCGCGTGTTTAGCGGGCATCCTGTTCATCTGCCTTCTTTCGGATTTCGGTTTTCGGCCTTCTTTCGGCCTTCGGTTTTCGGATTTCGGATTTTTACACCTCGCTGCCCGCCAACATGCCGCAGGCACCGCTTATATCCTGACCACCACTGTAACGCCGGGCCACGGGCATACCCAGCTTCACGCGGAGCGCATCGCGGAAGGCATCCAACTCGGCACGCGAGGGCGGGCGGAAACGCCCTGAAGGATCGTTGACGTCAATCAGGTCGAGCTTGATTGGCAGGCCGCGGGTCAAGTCCGCCAGCTTTTGGGCGTCGCCCTCGCCAACATTCACCCCGGATATCATGGTCCAGGCCAGCGTGACCCTTTGCCCGCTGACGGCGTGATACTCCCGGAGCGCCTGAATGAGGTCCGGCGTGGGATTCCCCTGTTCAACGGGCAACAATTCGCGCCGTTGGAGGGGGTCCGCAGAAGTTAGCGAGACGACCAGCCGGGCGGGATGCCGCTCGGCCGTAAAGCGGCGGATGCCGGGGATGATGCCGACCGTGGAGAGCGTGATTGCTTTGGCGGCAATGGCCATCCCGCATGGTTCGGAGAGAACCTGGATGGCGGTCATCACCGCGTCGTAATTAAGCAGCGGTTCCCCCATGCCCATGAAGACGACTCCGCGAATGGGATGCGGCGAATCCGCCTGCATTTTGACGACCTGATCCACTATTTCCCACGCGGCAAGGTTACGGCCAAAACCCATCCGACCCGTGGCGCAGAAGACGCAACCCATGGCGCAGCCGACCTGGGAGCTGACGCAGGCCACGTACTTGAGGTCGTCCGGCCGGTGGAGGAGAGGAATGCGGACCGCCTCAAACTGCCCCGTTCCCTGGCCTTGAAACAGATACTTGGTGAAGCCGTCTTGCGGCGAGACGACTTTCTGGACTTGCGTCAAATGAGGAATCTCGGTCAAGGCGCGCAGCTCATCCCGTAACCGGGCTGTAAGGTCGCTGCCCGGAGCGGGCAGTTCGCCGCGCTTCACAGAAGCGGCCAAGAGCCGCCGCGCCAGGTGCGGGCTCACCCCGGCATGGGCCAGGGTGGCGTGCAACTGTGCGGAGGTCTGGTTCTTCAACAGGATCGGCATACTCGCATTCGCCTCTACATGAACGAAAAGAAAGGTGCCAGAAAGGCGTAAGTCCTGCACTTCTTAGTTCTCATGTGCGCCCCTCACCCTTGACACCACCGGGTTTTGCCGCCACTCTCAGATCGCAGTGAATAGAACGAAGTTCATCGCACTCAATCTCCCGCAGCCCCTCGGCCCGGTGGTGTCCACGCCGGCACCGGCGGCTGGCAATCAACTCCAATGAGCAGACTCAAGTGCACCCGTGGCCGCATCACGGCTTGGCCGCGCTTCGCCTTGCTGGCCCTCGCGCTGATTGCCGTTGCTGTGGGCGGTTTCGGGGCGGAGCCCGCTGCGCCGCTCGCGCCCGTGGGGAAGACGGACGAAACGAATACCCAGGACATGCTGCGCGCCTACCTGCAAGTCCAGGAACAGTTTCACGCCACGCAGCTCTCCATCGAGCGCAACCGCAAAGAGGCGGACGCGGCCGCCGCAGAAACTGCCCGAGCCTACGCCGGCCGGTTGCAAGCGATTGAGCAAACCCTGGCCGTGCAACGGACGCAGGAGCTGGATGCCCCACTAAACTCCAACAAGGTAATGCTCATTATCGCGGGGTTCTTCGCCGTCCTCGGGTTCCTAGCCATGCTGTTCACGGCCTACTTCCAATGGCGCACCATCAGCCGACTGACGGAAATCTCCGCAGCCTTGCCGGCCACCCGTGCGTTCGGGCCGGCATTGCCGCTCGCCGCGCAGGGTGTGGCGAACACACCCGTGGTTAATGCGGACGTGGCCGAGCGATCCGCCCAGCGGTTGCTCAGCGCATTAGAGCTGCTCGAAAAGCGTATTTGCAAACTCGAGCACACTCCGATTCCGCCATTACATGAAAGCGCTTCGATAACGCAGGCGCCCGCGACCCCGCCTGCCGCGCCCAAAGGCGAACCGCCGCCCGCGACCACCACGAACACGGCGGCTGGGCCGGAGGTTGCGCGCATCGCCATCCTGCTGGGCAAAGGCCAATCCCTCCTGAACCTCGACCAAGCCGAGGAGGCGCTGGCCTGCTTCGACGAGGTCCTCGCGCTGGAACCCGACCGCGCCGAAGCGCTGGTCAAAAAGGGCGCTGCGCTGGAACGGCTTCGAAAGTTTGACGAAGCCATCGCCTGCTACGACCAGGCCATCGCGGCGGATGGCTCCATGACCGTTGCCTATCTATACAAAGGCGGGCTGTTCAACCGTATGGAACGGTTCGGCGAAGCGCTCGAATGTTACGAGCAGGCCCTGCACACGCAGCAAACCCGGCGCGGCTGAGCAGCGCGCGGGTTCCGCGACGATTTCAGAGTGGCGGGGGAAGGCAGCCGCAGCCGCTTACCAAAGAAACGATTTCTGTTCCCCTAGCAGCCGGTCGCCCTCCCTCAAAGTCACCCGCCACGCGGTTACCTGGCCGAATTCCTTATACGCCTCGCCCACCAGGTCGAACCGAGTCCAGTGGCTGTAGCGGCTGTGAGACTCCACGGGCTTTTCGAGCGTCAGGTGTTTGGGGTAGTCACCGTGGGCGACGCCGCGCAGTTCGAGCCACAGTTTGAGCGGGGCCGTCGGCTGGTCCTTAGCCTTCCATTGCACATGGAACCGCATCCCGGAGCACAGATTCGTATTCTGCCGCAAGGTAGCCTGATAGAGGTCTCGCTCGTAAAGGCTGGGCGTGGTGGAGTTGCGCCCTTTCAGGTCGAGAAATTGGGGCAGCACCTTGATCACGCGCCCGGTCGCCGCCGAGGCCGATAAAGCCACAGCAACCCAGCCTACCAGTGACAACCAAATGAGCGCCCGTCGCATGGATGACAATTAGCCTCCCCCGGCGCCGAACTCAATACTGATTTTAGCTCACTTGCCTGGGCGCAGCTCCAGCCTGGTCGGGCCTTGGCCATCGCGCAGGAGATTGTAGGTAAGCCGCCAGTGGCCCTGGCCGGCATCGTAGTCGGTCTGCCAGAAGTCATTCCCGTGCATCGCCTGGTTGAGCGGGTGTCCATCCACGAGCAGTTCGAAGCCGCGGTAATCCTTCAAGCCGCTGAATGTCACAGGCACATAACCGATCCCTCCGGTTACCTCACATGCAGCCCGTCCCTTTGCATCCGCCGTCAGAGCGAGTGGATAGTTGCGCGTCACCTTTCCCGTTCTCCGCGTGACCTGGAGGGCATTCCCGGCGGCCTCGCGCTGCACCAGCCGCCACGTATCGGCATCTGCGTCCAAGGCTTGCCGGAACTTCGTGTTCGGACCGTAGTAAGCCTTCGGGTCAGCCGGGAACACGACTAGTTCGATGTCCGCCTCTACGAAGTCCCCGCGCTGCAAGGCCGGCAAATCGGGCGGCGGCGACAGTTCGACAACCGTGCGGAAGTTCCCTTTGCCATACTCGGTTGCGAAGAACGATGCGTGGGGCTGCGGGCACGGTTTGCCGCCCAACACCGCCTTCCATGAGCGCACGATCAGGCCGCGACTCGCCAGAGCGCCCCCCTGACCCACCGCGGCGCGGTCAATCCCGTGAATGGAAATCCAGGGCTGCTCGCCCGCCAGCGCCACTCCGCGCCGTTCATAAACCTCCTTTGCCCGCATCGCTTGCCATTCCTCCGTCAAGCCATTGAGGCTGCCGATGGCCAAGCTGCGCGCGGGCGTGTCGTTATAGTGATCCGCGCCTAACTGGTAGAAAGCCAGCCGCTGCCACTTCACCGGCTGCCGCACGTCGTAGCGCAGATGATGGAACGCCCGCACATAATCGTCGCTGCGCGCGATGGAAACGCTCACCCGGGAAGCGATCTCGCCGCCGCTCGTCTCTTCCACGTAGCTGACGTCCGTCAGGCACGGGCCGTAGGCTGAGTACTCGCACCGCGTGGCCCGAAAGCCCTGGTAACGGCCGGTGTTGTCTATCCACGTGAGGAAGTCGCCCCCGCCGCAATTGCCCGCCCAGCCGTAGGGTTTCGCGTCCGGGCTCGGCAGCGTCAGCAACGGGCGAATGTCATCAATGCAGCAGCGGCGCTGCAAACGGCCCGGCTCGTAACAGATGCTCTCGCCGAAGCTGCCAATCGCGCACTGTTCCCAAAACTGGTTGTGCCCCCAGCCAATGAGCGAAAGCTGCGCATGGGATGCCGCCGGCACCCCTCCATAGCGCGCGTAGGCGATGCTGAAGCTGAACTCGCGTTGTGAGCGCGGTGGCAAACGCACAAAGGTGCAGCCGTGGAACCACGGTCCTTGGTGCCGCAAAACCCCCTTCTTCGGCTGCGCATGCCAATTCTTCGAGATCTGGACCGGGATGCCGGTCGGCGTGCCATCCACGTCGCAAAGCAACGGCGTAAAGCCGGTGACGGCCGGCGGGTGCTCATCCATGAACATGATCGGCAGGGTGGCCTCGCGCTCGCTATCGTTGCGAACGGTGAACCGCCAGCGGTCGAGACGGTCAAGCTCCTCTTCTGGGTAGTAAGTGCCTTTGGCGTTTCTCCACTGCGGGTGCGGAATCTCGAGCACCGCACAACCCGTCTCCTCGCCTCGCTTAAGCTGCAGTGCACCGTAATTCTCAACCGTGGGCTGCTGGGGATTCTTCGGGCCGAACAACTCCAGCACCGCGGGCTGCCGTGTGTTCAATGGCTCCGACGTATGGCGCTCCCCCACCGCGATCTCCAGCGTCCCCTCCAGCGGGGCATTGGTCGGCTCCAAGTTGAATGCAAGCTCGGCGCGGTCGGGCCAGAGGGCGATTTCCAGCCAGCCTTTTGCCTCAAGCCGATTGCCTGCGGCGTCCGCGAACTCCAGGTCTTCCAGCGCCACCCGCTGCAGGAAACGCCCGCTCTCGACGAAGCGCACGGGAAAGTAGAAATCGTCCTTGGGCAACGCGCCGCGTCCAACGCAGGTGAACTTCCGGTCCCCGCGTCGCACGCTCAACTCCAGCGCGGCGCGCGGTAACGCGAAGACGCCGCTGTTGCCCTGACGCAACGCCTCCTCGAGGTTCACTGGCTTTGGGAATCGGCCTGCGTGCAACAGGGCAACGGTTCTCACGTCCAGGGCGAGACCCAGGGTGCCGCTCTGCATGCAGAGCACCGCTTCAGTCGGCGGCGTCTTCATGCTGTGAAACCTCTCCGGCCCGTTGGCCCACCACAGCAGCGTGAAATCCTCAGCGCATGGCATGAATGGCTTGATCGGCGGGGCAGCCGGCAGGCAGAGGCTCCCCAACAACAAGGCCAAGCCAGGCCAGATCCAGCAGTGCTTCGACGCCGTCACCGAGAAGGTCCTGAAGTAATTCATCTGGCCGAAGCTTGCCGGTTCCGCGGTGCGGCGTCAGCAGCGAAGTGAAGCAACGACCATCTCCCCTTTTGGATTCCCACAGCGCGGTCGCCGCCATTACTATGTTCCTGAAGTCCAGATCATGAAACTATTACAGGAATGCCAGCTTTACGCCTTCGTGGACACCGCTTACTTGCGCGGGCGCGCGCCCGAGCTCATCGCCCAGCAGCTTTGTGACGGCGGCGCGGACCTGATTCAACTGCGCGCCAAGGAATCGCCGCTGGACGAGCTGCGCCAACTGGCGGAAGCGATTCTGCCGGTGACGCAACGGGCTGGCATTGGCCTGGTGATTAACGATCACCTTTCCCTCGCGCAGGAGTTGGGGGCGGAGTTCTGCCATCTGGGTCAGGAGGATTTCTTCGGCGCGGGCCACACCCACGTTTCCCAGCTTGCGGCGGCCAGCAAGCCGACTGAGGCGCGAGCGAGCGGAAGTCAAGCGGTGACGCCCAAGCTCGGGATTGGCCTGAGCAGCGCCGCGCCTGAGCAAGCCCGACGGGCGGTTGCCGGGGGCGCGGATTACCTGGGGGTTGGTCCGGTCTTTCCCACCGGCACCAAGCCTGCCGCCAAACCGGTCACACTCGAATATGTGCGTTGGGCCGCGGCGAATCTCCACCTCCCCTGGTTCGCCATCGGCGGCATCACGCTGGAAAACGTTGACGAGGTGGTAGCCGCGGGCGCACAGCGCATCTGTGTGGTGTCGGCCATCCTTTGTGCGGACGACCTCGCCGCCGCCTGCCGCAAACTCAAGGACCGGCTGCCTCCCGCCCGATCCAGTGGCTGAGGT
>SESF01032117.1_pt1 | contig 24279 bp, 19 predicted proteins | sample 3171521 | NCBI WGS metagenome assembly SESF01 (sample SAMN10866945, study PRJNA518727) | freshwater metagenome | biome: subpolar coniferous forest; feature: holomictic lake; material: water; isolation source: holomictic Lake 227, 6 m and 8 m depth | place: Canada: near Kenora, Ontario | collected...
TGATTCCTGGCAATCCCCGCGATAGCGTCAAAACCAGATTCTTATCATCATTTAAGAAGCGACGGGAAAACATCATGAACAAAAACACACATGCTTGGGTGCAGCTTGTCTGGCTGCTTTCGGTTTCCTTGCTGTTTGTTAGATCGGCCACAGTTACAGCTCAATCACCACCCTGTGATACGGACAATATCGCCGTGGCGTTTTTCGGAGCATGCGTCGATGGTAGCAGACCGTACCAGCGAAGTTCTGCAACATCCGGTGGCAACGCCGGGAGGATTGTTGTCGAAACTGGGGTGGCCAACCTTTACTTCGGTGGTGGGAGTAGTGATCCATTGACCAATGATATCACGTTAAGGTCTGGCACATACAACTTCACGCAAGTCTCAGGCTTTCCGACTATTTTTATCGACGGAAACGTTACCATCAATTGCCAGAACATTTTTGAGGCTGATGTTGTCGGTGTCTTTCATCCCGACCAGCCTTCGCCACGCGTGCGGATTAACGCTGGCCATCCGATTGACACTCTCGGTAGGCCTCCAGTCAAGAGGGATCATGTGGCTGACGTCGAGATGTCTTCATACGGACCTTTGCAGTCACTGCCGGAAGTTTTCAATTCGGACGGGAGCGGAATGGATGGGGGCACTTTCGAGTTCTATACCACTGAAGCCGGCGACATTGATATTCTGTTTGATTTTCTTGCGCAAGGGCACAACGGCAACTACGGTGGAAATGGTGGAGACGGAGGGGAAATCAGGCTGATTGCAAATGGAGGGATTATAGCATGCACGCAGACGAAGTCTATTCAGGCGGATGGCGGCGACGGTGCGGTCATATATTACGGCAATGGCGGCAATGGCGGCAATGGCGGGACGATACTCATTTCTGGATTGGGGTTTAAGATTAAGAGTGACCAATTGAACGATCCCGATCCCGCCGCTGTATTAGCCGCTAATGGGGGCAATGGGGGCAATGGAGCCAACGCAAATCCTGGAAATAGCTTTTTTCATCCAGTGGGTTTTCTGGGCGGTAATGGCGGCAGTGGCGGCGCCATCGTGATTTCCGCTCCTCAGTGTCCGATCAATTCGTACTCTAAACCCGTCAGCGCGATAGGTGGGAATGGTGGTTTGGGCGGACAAGGAATGTACCAGGATAATGCCGGGAGTGATGGTTTCCCCGGAGGGAACGGTGGATCGGGAGGAGCGCCTGGTATTGTCCCATCTGTTGTGATTGGGGCCACGACGGCAAACGCTCCAGGCGATGGCGGTGCCGGAGGCGATGGCAGTCCGGGTGGGGGTGGTACCGAGTCGGCGCCTTGGTGGCTCGGCCCCGGCGGTAACGGCGGTAACGGCGGCGCCGGTGGCAGTGGAGGAGACTCAGGTGGGACAGGTGCAACCCCGGGCAGGGGCGGTAGCGGAGGGGGGGGCGGCTCACGAGGCTGGGGTGACCCGATGGGCCAACCGGGTCAAGATGGTCCGCGGGGTCAAGATGGGGTGGTCGGGGATTCAGCCCCCCCCAGACCGCCCCGCTCCGATGCGTCGCACATCACATACGTTCTTTGCGCAGGGACTCGCGACTGGGACCCAAATTGGACGGGACCAATTATACTTACTAACGCTGCTGGCGTTGTAATTGGCGTTAGTAACATGGTACCTGGCATGAGTGGAGATATAGGCGCAGAGCGTGTCCGCGATGCCTTCCGCCGCCTCCCGAACATCCCTCTTAGGGACGAGCTAGTACAGATGAATACCTCTTCCCCAGGCAACAGCGATATGCTCATTCGGGCGATAAATCAAGCGGCAAACTGGCTTCGGCCTGGTGATAACTTCATTTTTTATATTAACTGCCACGCAGGCCCGAATCCTGATACCACCTCAGATGCCGACCTTGTACTTGGTCTCTCGAAAGCCGGAGGCACATCTGATTCCCCGTGGTCGGAACTTTTGACCGACGATCAACTCAGCTCGTTGTTTTCTGGAGGTGTCTGGGACTCAGTTAACAAGCTGTTCATAATGGACTGCTGTAATGCATACGGGTTTTGGTACTCCGATCCTGACCTGGTTAACCTTCCTAAATCTGCAATACTCGCGGCTTGTAGCGCGACAACCGACAGTAGTTACGGGGTTGACCTGAATGCTGCGCACTTCTATGCATGGGGTTTCCTGGGTCGCTGCCTGCGGGACGCGCTAAACAGTCTCAGCAACACCCGCGACATTTCGTTCCCCCAATTAGCCGAAGCAACAAAGGCGCAATGGCCGCTTAATTCATTTATCTACGACGGTTACCGCCAAGACCTGTCCACGAATTATGCAATCCCAGCCACCAATGTGTGGGCGCCTGTGTGGACCAATACGAGCGACTTTGTGCTGGACTTGATTCTGGTTACAAACGCCCCTCCCGTCATTTCCCTGCAACCAACGAATATTGCAGCAATTGTCGGAACGAACGTTCAATTTCTAGTCGTAGCGGGCGGCACAGAACCGTTGCGTTATCAATGGTATTTCAATGGAGGAACGATATCGAAGGCAACAAATACCACGTTGGTTCTTTCCAACGTTCAGCTCACTAACGCGGGGACATACTTCGTTCGGGTAACCAATACCTTCGGCAGGGTGACCAGTTCCAACGCTGTCCTTACGGTCATTGTTCCCGACACGACGAAGCCGACCAACACCATCACCGCACCCATATCGGGTCAACGATGGAGCAACTCGGTGTTTACAGTGACGGGCACGGCGAGAGACAATGTGCAGGTGTCGAGCATCTGGTATCAACTGAATGGTTTGGGTTGGAATCCGGCGACGACGACCAACCATTGGACTAACTGGACGGCGAGCGTGACGTTACTGCCGGGGACAAACACGGTGCGCGCCTATGCTTTGGACACCAGTGGCAACTCCTCGCTGACCAATAGCGTGAGTTTTACCTGCGTGGTAAGTGATCGGCTGCGGGTCGTGGTCTCTGGACAGGGCACGCTCTCGCCAAATTACAGCAATGCGGTACTGGAGATCGGCAAGAGCTACACAATGACGGCGACGGCGGCGAGCGGGTATGCGTTCACGAACTGGGTGATCTCGACGAACTGGTGGGGTGGGCGGACGACGAACACCCTCGCGGTGCAGTTCCAGATGCAGTCGAACCTGACGTTGCAGGTGAACTTTGCCGATGTTACAAAGCCAACCATCACCATCACTTCGCCGACGGCGAGCCAGAAGATGACCAACGCGCTGGCCAATGTGAAGGGGACGGCCCGCGACAATTGGGGGGTTGGCAGCGTGCAGTATCAACTAAACGGCGGCGCTTGGGGTCTGGCAACGAGCACGAACCGTTGGACCAACTGGACGGCTGTGCTGCCGCTGAAAGCGGGGACAAACGTAATCAAGGCGTACGCGGTGGACCTGGGCGGAAACGCCTCGACGACCAACACGCTGAGCGTGATGTCGAGCAACACCTTCAACCTGCGCCTGGGCTTCAGTTCAGCGCAGCCAATGACGAGCAACGGCTTGCAACTGAGCCTTGGGGTCTCCCCTGGGATCAGCGGCCGGGTAGAGGTTTCGACGAATTTGGAAGACTGGACAACGCTAACCAGTTTCATCAGCACCAATGCGACGATGCAGTTCCGCGACTCAGCCGCGACGAATTACAATCGGCGGTTCTATCGGGCCGTGGTGCCGTGAGGGGGTTGAGGGTTGAGAGCCAGCCGAAAAGGGTCACCCATAGATTGGAACCTGTGCGCACCGAACAAGCGGCGCCGAGACGTATTACCGCTGCGAATCTACGGCTGACCTTTCGGCGGCGGCGCTCTTCTCGCAGCAGGCGAATAATCTCTTTGCGTATCGCTTCGTAATGTGCGATTCCTGGCACGCCGTGAAGCGTTGCACGAATCTCGGCTTGACACTTACTTTGCCATCGTCAAGCATCGCGAACAGAGAAATGAGGCGGGAGGCGCGTCGTGGCTCTCAGGCTCGCCAAGAAGTTCCGCTTCAGGCAAAGAAATTCGGAAACAGCTAGAAGTCGCCAGAAAATATGAACAACTTAACTCAAACCATCGGAAAGCTCATAGTTGCCTGCGTCATCGTCCTACTTGTCTCAACCGCTTCGGCACAACCAGTACCGCCAGACCCCGGCGGCACGAACGACCCACCCACGCCAGAAGAACTCGCTGCTCAATACGCAGCAATGGTGGCGGCCCAGCAAGCCGATTATTCAAACAATTATGCGCCGTGGCTTATTACTGACACCGTGATTGGTGGCGCGCCACTCACTCCGGATGCGTTCGAGGCACAAACCGTCAGCGATCTACTAACACTCTCGACGAACATCGAAAACATGCAGATTGAACAACATGCCGCTGTCAGCAATTTGCTCATCGGCCAGACAATTCCGATTCCGCAGACATGGACGGATACAGAAGGCAACATCTATTTTTTCGACCACGAGTTCGAGAACGGAAGCGCAGGTATCAAGGTGACGCATAATTTAGAATCCGCTCAGACGGTCGGTGCTCAAAGATTGTGGCCTGGCGGGAGTTCGGGATTCAGCCTGGACGGTTCAAATGTGTTAATTGGGCATTGGGACGGGGGAGATGTTCGCACCAACCATCAGGAATTCACGAATGGATTTCGAGTGAGCTTACTCAATGGCGCGACCGCAACGGGAATCCAAGACCATCCGACGCATGTTGCAGGAACCATGACAGCGTACGGCGTCAACGGTACAGCAATCGGGTTTTCGCACCGGGCGCGAGACTTGGAATCCGATTTCAGCAAGGATCTCTCAGAAATGCCCCAAGTGGCGGCGACCCGCGGTGTTCGGGAATCGAATCACAGTTACGGGTATGCGGCGGGGTGGGCGGGTCTTGTCAACGTGAGCGGTACGCCCTACTATTTGTGGATTGGCGATCCAGCGATTTCCAGCAGCCAGTCATGGATATTCGGCTTTTACGACGGCGTGGCAGCACGAACGAATGACTTAATCATTTATGCAGCGCAAACTTACCTTCCTGTATTCTCTGCTGGCAACGCTAACGGGTATCCCGCTCCGCCATCCCAGCCCGTTACGCATGTGGAATATATCAACGGCTCATATTATTTCAGCACGGGTGTTCGACAAGCGAACGACGCTAACGGAGGTTTCAATACGCTGACCACTTACGCGGTTTCCAAGAACGACCTCGTGGTCGGCGCAGTCGACGTGAACACCAATGGCTACGTTGGAACGAACACCACAACGATTGCCTATTTCTCGTCCAGAGGACCAACAGCAGATGGACGCATCAAACCGGATGTAGTGGCCGCTGGTGTGAACATTTACTCGAGCATTGCAACTTCCAATTCTGCTTACAATACCATGTCCGGGACGAGCATGGCCGCTCCCGCCGTGACGGGCACGCTTGGGTTGCTGACGTCTTTCTACAACATACTTTATCCCACGAATCCGCCTTTGCTTTCCGGCAATGTGCCGCTGGCCTCGACGTTGAAGGGAATCGTGATTCACACGGCAGACCAACTCGGAACGAACGTCGGGCCGAGCTACACCTACGGTTGGGGGCTTTTGGATGCCGTTGCTGCGGCCAATCTCATCACAAATAATTACGCCAGCGGATCGCTCGCTTTCATCAAGGAAGTGCGTCTCACGAGCGGAGATTACATTGAGTTTCCCATTGTTCTGACAAACGGCAGTCCGTTCAAGGCTACCATCGCTTGGACTGACCCACCCGGAACGGCCACTACCCCGGCCCTCAACCCGACGAATCGGATGCTCGTCAATGACCTTGACCTCCGGGTTATAACTCCCAGCGGCACGACGAATTCCCCTTACGTTCTGAATCGAAATGCGCCCGCAAACGCCGCGACAACCGCAGACAACGACGTAGATAACGCGGAACAGGTTTTCATTCCCAGTCCCTCGAATGGCACGTATCGCGTGCGAGTCACGCACAAAGGAAATCTGGTTAACCATCTCGGACAAACCAACTTCCAAAATGTTTCCATTGCGTTGTCCGGCAACATCGCGCAACCGCCCATTTTACCGCAAATCACTTCGATCAGCGCCCTGACCGTCTCGAATCTAGTGGCGCTAAAATGGGCTTCGGATGTCGGGCGAAACTACCTGGTGCAAAGCCGGGACGACTTGGCTTCCGGTTCATGGCTAGATACTAGTGGCGAATTAAGTGCTACCAAAACCAACACAGCCGTGACATTGTATGTAGGCGGCGTGACGAACCAATTCTATCGCATCGTTCAGGTTCGGTGAAAAGCTTTGGCGGTCATCACAATTGCTGGCGCTGGGTTTTGCCGGCGCTGGCATTTTCGTTAGCTGCCCCAGCAATGGGGCAGGGAACTATCGTTTACGTTCATGCGCCCTTGAGCAACCCGAACGGCGATCCGAATCATTTGCCGTGGGATTCATTGGGGACCCAAGTCGGACCTGATTTTCCGATTGTCATTAACGGACAAACCGCTTTCACACTTTTCACACCGTTAGTTGCTGGCCAACCGTCTGCGTTTGTGATCCAACCATCTTCGACCAGTGCAATCATCGGGCAACAACCATTTTTGGATTTTCCAGACGATGTTTGGGTGGTTCCATTGTCAGCCGGAACGGAAATTGGCCCAAACGCGGCGGGCTATGGATGGTTCGACGGCAGCTATGACAAGCCGCTATTCACCGCTGCCAGAGACTCCGTGACCGCAGGATACTTCACTGGACTTGAATCCGCATTCCTCGGTTTCCAATTTCAGGGGGACGGTCAAACTCACTATGGCTGGATGCGCGTTGGATGTCCCCTTGCTGGGCTGAACGTGGGTTGGATTTACGATTATGCGTACGAGACCGCGCCGGACACGCCAATCTTTGCGGGGGCGGTGCCAGAGCCGAGTGCCCTCTCGCTTGGCATTCTCGGATTGCTGGCGTTAATTTTCCAAAAACGTCTTCGCAAATGAGATCGCCGGGGAACTGAACCGCACTAGGCTTCTTACTCAGGACAGGTAATTGACGAGCACGAAAACGATTTTCCAGGTGGCGGTACGTTTTGCCCCGCACGCCCTCCTCGTCCCGGCGGCCGCCACCCGGATGTTTTAGCGCGACTGCGTTGGAAGTATGAAAGGAGCGAGAAGCGTTGAGCATGTGCATGAGCCAGACATGGAAGAAAGCAGGCGCTCTATCTTTGAAAAAGTGCGTCGGCGCTTGGTCAAAGGAGGCGGAGCCAGCCCGTATTAGGGAGGCAGGAATCAGGCTTCCCCATGCAGCCCATCCGCCGTGCGGTCATTGATGTCGGCACCAACTCCGTGAAGCTATGGTAATAGCAGGGGTCCGTAGATTTGCCCCAAGGGGGCTGGCGCTTGGGCGGCGTTGGCACCTTCGGGGTTGTTGCCTGCGTGCAAGAAATGGCGGTCACGGCGGGCGAGTTATCCCGCCCGGTTCTACCGGCTCCGGTCACCGTGAGGCATGCGCCTGAAAGGCTGAAGGCTGAAGGCTAAAGGCTAAACACCGCAAGGCGCCAGAACGTAGATTGTCCGGCCTGCCCTGCGAGGCGCGCTTTTGGGATTACAAATTGGGACCAGCCGCGCCACACTACCTGTAGTGGTTGACCGCTTCCGAAGAACCCCACATATAGTGTTGTCTGGAGCGTTTTTGGCGTTACGTGCCCCAGATTGCAATGGTTGGCCTCGCCGGTGGGTTTCGGGACAACGGCGCGATTGGGACCCAGGAAGAATCTGCGAAAGGCAAAAGCAGAAAATAGAAAGCAGAAAGCAGAAATGGGACACGCTGAAATGCTGAAAACAGAGCGCAGAGAACAGCGGTCAGAGGGCTGGATTGCGATGTGCGTGGTTCTCCTCTGCTTCGGATTTCGGCCTTCCTTCGGTGCTCGGATCTCGGCCTTCGGATTTAGCTCCCCTCTCGCGGCGCCTTGCGCTTGACGATTGTGGAATGGCTCGGTAGGGTCTGCATGCGTCCGGACATCCGCGGTGCGTCGCGCCTCATCACGGTCCAGGCGTTTCCGCGCATCGCTGTTTAATATGAACACTACTGAAAACCCAAGGCCGCCGTTTCCGCCGTTCGACGCGGAGTCCGCTGCAAAGAAGGTCCGCTTGGCGGAGGATGCGTGGTACACGCGCGAGCCCGTGCGGGTTTCGCTGGCCTACACTCCTGACTGCGTATGGCGTAACCGTGCCGACAATGACCTTCCCATCGCCGAGGCCGACCGGAAGTATCACTGGCCGCTGGGGCGGCGCCCGGACGACCATCCTGGTCTTTCCGACTTTGGCCTTTAACTGTTATGAAGATTACTGTCATTGGCGGTGGTTCGACCTATACGCCCGAACTGGTGAACGGCTTTCTCGCCCGAGTGGATTCGCTTCCGCTCAAGGAACTCTGGCTGATGGATATTGACCGGGAACGCCTCGAGATTGTCGGTGGGCTCGCCCGGCGCATGGTTAACGCCAAAGGCGATCCTTTCAAGGTGGTGCTTTCAGGCAATCAGCGGGAAGCCGTTGCGGGCGCGAAGTATATTATCACGCAGTTACGGGTCGGCTTGATGCCCGCCCGCCGCGGGGATGAGTATCTCGGTCTGCGGCACGGCCTCGTCGGACAGGAGACGACCGGCGTCGGCGGGATGGCCAAGGCGCTGCGAACCATCCCCGTGATCCTGAGCATCGCGAAAGATCTTCGCGAAGTTGCGCCCGGCGCGCTGCTCGCCAACTTCACCAATCCGGCGGGGCTGGTGACCGAAGCGTTGACGCGGCACGCGTCCGATGTCCCGGCAGTGGGGGTCTGCAATGTCGGTATCACGATGAAGATGGAAGCCCTGGAATGGCTGGAGAAGTCCACCGGCAACAAGCTTGACGACAGCCGGGCGGTCTTGAACACGCTGGGGTTGAATCATCTCACCTGGCACCGCGGATTCAAGGTGGATGGCCAGGAGATGTGGCCGGCGGTATTCAAGGCGTTCGGTGAGAAGATGAAGAAGGAGGAAGATCCCGAATGCGACGTTCGCACGCTCGAGGTCTTAGGCATGATCCCCAACTACTACCTGCAGTATTACTACTACACGGAGAGGAAAGTCGCGGCGCAGAAGAAGTGGCCGCCCTCACGTGCGGAAGAAGTCATGGAGCTGGAGAAAGGCCTGCTGCACGAATATGCCGACCCCGCGCTGACCGCGCCTCCCGCCGGCTTGATGAAACGGGGCGGCGCGTATTACTCCACACTCGCGACCCAGCTCATCAACTCGCATCACAACGACCTCGGTCAGATCCACGTGGTCAACGTTCGTAATAATGGGGCCGTCAAGGAGTGGGCTGCGGATTGGGTTTTAGAGTTGCCGGCTAAAGTGGACAAGCGCGGGATTCACCCACTGCCCGCAGCGCCGTTACCGCCAGCCTGCTTTGGACTCATTTCGCAGGTTAAGATGTACGAGCTGCTCACCGTCGAAGCCGCTGTGAAGGGAGATAAGAACGCCCTTTACCAGGCGCTGCTTACTCACCCGCTGGGCCCCAGCGCAGACAAAGCGCAGGCAGTGATGGATGACCTGCTCGAAACCAACCGGCAGTGGCTGCCGCAGTTCTTCAATTAGGCATTTGCGTATGAAATACTTTGTTGGCTTTGATGTCGGTTCGACCAAGACTGATGCGCTGATCGTTGATGAGACCGGCCAATGTGTGGGCTTCGGGAGAGCTGGCGGTGGCAATTACCAGGCCGTCGGGTGGGAGGGCCTCAGAACCGCATTACGCGACGCGCTCGCGGCCGCGCTGCAAGTGTCAGGCACAGACAAGGCCCAAATCGCGGGCGCGGGCTTCGGCATCGCAGGCTACGACTTTCCCTCTGACCGTGAGGCGCATTTGCAGGCCATTGCGTCGCTGGGCCTTTCGTGCCCCGTGGAAGTCGTCAACGATGGCGTGAACGGTTTGCTGGCCGGCGCAACTCGCGGCGTCGGCGTCAATGTCACGGCGGGCTCATCGAACAATTGCCGCGGGCGTAATAAGCACGGGAAGGAGGGACGCATCGTTGGCAACGGCACGCAGTTCGGCGAGTTCGGCGGTGCAATGGAAATTGTCCAGCGCGGCTTGCACCAGATGAATTACGCGTGGATCAAACGCCGTCCGGCGACAGCTCTAACGCGAATTTATCTGGAGGCGGCGGGTGCCAAGGACGAACTGGATTTGATGGAAGGCCTGTCGAACGAGCACTATCAACTTCCTACGTCTCTCGCCATGCAGGTGACCCGTGCCGCGGACGACGGCGACGCCGCCGCGCGGGAGGTTATCCATTGGGCGGGAGAAGAGTTGGGATGGCTGGCGGTTGCGGTGGCACGCCAAATCGAGCTGGCAGACGAAGCCGTGGAAATCATCCAGTCGGGCAGCGTTTTTGAGGCGGGCAAAGTCATCACCGAACCGATGGAGGGAATTGTGTTGAAGCATTGTCCACGGGCGAAATTGATTCGGCTCGCTGGTCCGCCCGTAGCCGGCGCGGTCATGCTCGGCATGGAGCAGGCCAACTTCGATGGCTATACTGTTCGTGACAGGATGATGCGCACAGCAAAAGCGATTGTTAAGTGAACCTATTTGAAACGATTGGCTATACGCTCGGCAAGAAAGCCGCGCAGGCCAAGAACGCCTTCGACCTCATGGGCGGAACGGAGGAGGAGTCCTTGCGGGCTGAAATCCGTCTGGGCCGCGACCTGACGGCGGCTATCCTGGAACGAGTTCCCCTGGTCGAGGAGAATGAGGCAACCCGATTTGTGGCCCAAGTTGGTCGCTGGCTGGCGGGCCACGTGAAGGAGAAGAAGCTCCCATTCATTGTCCGGGTAACGGCGGAGCGGGAGCCGAATGCCCTTGCCCTCCCAGGCGGTCCCGTGTTCGTTAGTTGGCCGTTATTGGAAATGTGCCAGTGGCAACGGGACGAGATCGCGTTCGTGCTCGGCCATGAGATGGCGCATATCGTGCGGCGACATACCCTCAACCGGATCGTCAAGGATGCCGCCCTTTCTCTGCTGCTGCGCCAAACCTCCGGCAGGCATGCCGCCAGCGCCTGGCTGGGCAATGCGGGGCGGCAACTGCTGGACCGTGCTTACTCCAGGGACGACGAATTGGAGGCGGATGTCTTCGCGGTGGGCCTGGTCGGAGCTGCTGGCGGTGACGCATTGGCAGGGGAGCGACTGATCGAGAGACTCGCACAAGGGACCTCTGGGCAAAGCGTCGGCATTGCGGGAGAGTATTTGGCCACCTACCCGCCGCTCATGGAGCGAGTCGCGAATCTGCGTGCCAGGCGGATGGGTGCGAGCTTGGGATAGCCCAGCGCCAGTGCTCCATAGTTTGCTCGGAGCACGTCGCGACACAGGTGCCGCAATGCTTACCACGCTCGACTTTGATTCTGATCGCGACCTCCGCCATAGGCTGAAAGGTATTTGATTTCTTTGCGGCTCTGCCGGTTAAGGAAGAATTGATTGTTGGCGCGGGCACTTTCATCGACTCCGGCGGTTGTTGCGACAGGGGCGGGCCGGGGTCAACCTCAAAACAAGCAGGACGGCCACAACCGCATTTTCCTATCTGAGACCGGTGCCCGCGCAAGATCTGCGCGGGGCGGTCGCGCCGGCTGAGCAAATCTTGCGCAGGCGAACGCGGGAATACGGGCAAATCGGGCTGTTTTCCAGTTGGCACGTCGCGTGCGAAGGAATGTGGGCAACACGCAGCGGCGTCAGTGTGCTCCGCTGTAATACAGTCAACCACCGCAGCATAACAGATAATATGACAAGAATGAACCAATGGTTAGTGGCGGCGGGCGTCGCCGCCGTGATGAGTTTCGGAGCCAATCAAGTAGCCGCCCAGCCCGATAATGCCCCGCCAGGGGGCGGCGCACGGCAAGGTCGGGGCAACTTCGATCCGGCACAGATGCAGCAGCGCATGTTGGAGCGCACGAAGGAAGTGCTGGAGGTGACCGACGAAACTGAATGGAAGGCGATGGAGCCGATGGTCCAGAAAGTGATGGACCTCCGTCGGCAGAGTTTCAGCGGCATGGGCCGCGGCATGATGGGGCGCGGCCCCCGGGGTGGTGACAACCCGCCCGGTGGCGATCAGGGTCAGCGTCGCGGCGGGATGTTCGGCACGCCGAACCCGGAAGCGGATGCCTTGCAGAAGGCGATTGATTCGAAGGCATCCAAGGCGGAAATGAAGGCGGCACTGGAGAAGTACCAGGCATCCCGCAAAACCAGTCAGGCGGCGCTGGAACAGGCGCAAGCCGACCTGCGCAAGGTGTTGACCACCCGGCAAGAAGCCATTGCTACGTTGAATGGGTTGCTGTGAAGGACGTGAAACGTGATGCGTGGAGCCAGTGAAGTTACATGAGCTACATCGTTACATGGTTACAAAGGCTGGTGGCGCGGGTGGCTCATGTAGCCCTTGTAACCCAGGCAACTGTGTAACTTTGTAACCATACCAGCCATGAGTGAGATTGTTGCCCTCGATGCGTCTTTGAAGCCGTTGCTCGACAAGATGGTTGCGGCCAAGCAACTGTCCTCGGCCGACGCGGCGATATTGCTGCGGCAAAGCCAGAAGGGAACACCGACTCCGTTACAGGGAGAGGCGGACGTGCTCCGCTGGCTGGCGCAGGAATACGATCTCACTTACACCACGCTGGAGGATATTGAGCTGGACCGCCAGCTTCTGTCACTGTTTCCCGCTCGGCTCCTGCTGAAGGAGGAGTTGCTGCCGCTGCGACGTGTCAACGGCAGCGTCGAAGTCGCCACCAGCCGCCTGTTCGCGACCCAGGGGCTGGATGCGCTCAAGACCATGACCGGCCTTACTCTCAAGCCGGTGTTGGCTTCGAGCGAAGCCATCCAGCGGGAGATGAAGAAGCGTCTTGGGGTGGGCGCGGACACGCTGGGCACGCTGGGAGAAGATGAGTCCTTCACGGTGGTGGATGAACACCGCGAAGAGGATAACGACCTCGATAGCGCGGCTGAGGACGCGTCCATCATCCGCTTCGTTAACCAGGTGCTCCGGGATGCGATCGAACTGCGGGCTTCGGACATCCACCTCGAACCATTCGAGAAGGAGTTCCGCATTCGGTATCGCATTGACGGCGTCCTGCAAGACGTGCCGGTGCCGGCGCAGATCAAGCAGTTTCAGCCGGCCATCGTGTCGCGCGTCAAGATTCTCAGCCACCTGAATATCGCCGAGAAGCGGCTGCCGCAGGACGGGCGCATCAAGATCCGAGTCGAGGACGCGGAGGTCGATATTCGCGTATCGGTCATCCCGATGTTGCACGGCGAGGCGCTGGTGCTGCGTCTGCTGCGGCAGAACTCGACGTTGCGCGGGATGGCCGATCTGGGGCTGGAGACCCGCGAGCTGGAATGCTTCCGGCGCGTGCTGCAGATGCCGCACGGGATCATCCTGGTCACCGGCCCGACCGGCAGCGGCAAGACCTCGACGCTCTACACGGCGCTTAACGAGATCAATGACGCGGACCGCAAGATTATCACGATTGAGGACCCGGTGGAGTATCAACTGTTGGGCGTCAACCAGATTCAGGTCTCGGAAAAGGCGGGGCTGACGTTCGCCCGGGGACTGCGCTCGATCCTCCGCCACGACCCGGATGTGATCCTCATTGGGGAAATCCGTGACCAGGAGACCGCGCAGATCGCGGTGCAAGCGTCGCTGACGGGCCATTTGGTGTTCTCGACCCTGCACACCAATGACGCGCCCGGAGCCCTGACCCGATTGGTGGATATGGGCGTGGAACCCTACCTGGTGGCGTCGTCGCTGGAAGCGGTGCTGGCGCAACGGCTGGTGCGGGTGCTGTGCGAGCGGTGCAAACAGCCCGATCATTCGGCGACGACCGAGGCGTTCAAGGCGCAGGTGGGCATTCCCGCCAACACGACCATCTACCGCTCGGTCGGCTGCCGGGAATGCCGCCACACCGGGTTCTTTGGCCGACACGCCATCTTCGAGTGGATGGACAGCGACAACGAGATCCGGCAGTTGATTCTCAAGAACGCTTCGAGCGACGTGATCCGGGAAGCTGCCCGCCGCGCCGGCATGAAGACCTTGGCCGACGACGGCTGGCGGTTGGTGCGCCTGGGCATCACGACGGTCGAAGAAGTGCTGAGCGTGACCACCGCCAAAGAGGTTGAGCGCACCACGAGGAAAGCAGCGCCGGAGGTCGCCGCTCAGGAACCGACGCCCGCCAACCCGGAGGGTTAGCGGACTAGACAAGCCAGAGGCTTACTCTACTAATATGCGGCAGTTCCAATACAAAGCCATGCAGGAACCGACGCTCGCCAACCCGGAGGGTTGGCGGACTAGGCAAGCCAGAGGCTTACCCTACTAACATGCCGAAGTTCCAATACAAGGCGTTACAGGCGAATGGCGCGATGGCCGAGGGCCACCTCGAAGCCGCCGACCGGCAGGGGGCTTTCGCGCAAATGGCCGGGCTTGGCCTGCGCCCAGTCAGCCTGGCGGAAAAGGCTGCTGCCGGAGCGGGGAATGGTTTCGCGCTGCCGGCAGCGCTGGCTGGTTTGTCGTTCCGGAAACGGTCGGTCAAGGTCTCCGGCCGCGAGCTGGAGAACTTCACGCGGCTACTGTCGAGCCTGCTGGCCGCCGGCGTGCCGCTGAGCCGTGCGCTGGTGATTCTCTACCGGGAATCCTCCTCGCCGGCCGCCAGTGCGAAGTGGAAGGAAATCCACGACTTCGTAGTCGATGGCATGTCCCTGGCCGATTCGATGGGCAAGTCGCCGGATACCTTCCCGCGAGTCTATACCGCCATGGTGCAGGCGGGCGAGACCGGCGGATTCCTTGACCTGGTGCTGGCGCAGATCGCCGACTTTCAGGCCCGCGAGAAGGAGCTGCGCTCGAAGGTGATGGCGGCCATGCTCTATCCGAGCATCCTGTTCTGCCTCGCGATCGGCGTGCTGATCTTCCTGCTGACGTTCTTCATTCCGCGTTTCCAGGGCATCTTCAAGGGCTTTGGCGCCACGCTGCCGCTAGCCACGCAGATCGTGATCGGGGCCAGCACGGTGGTAAGAAGCTACGGGGCGTTCGTAGTGGTAGGCTTACTTATTTTGGGTGTCGTGCTGCGCACGTGGTTCACTTCGGAAAAGGGCCGGCGCACGTGGGAGGGCCTGATACTGCGCTCGCCGGTCCTGGGCCCATTGGTGGCCGAGTTTGCTATGGCGCGGTTCTGCCGAATGCTGGGCACGCTGCTCGGGGCAGGTGTGCCGCTGGTCCAAGGGCTGAGCGTGGCCCGCAAATCCATTGGCAACCAAATTCTCGTGGATGCGGTGTCGCAGTCCATCGAACGGGTGCAGCAAGGCGGTCAACTCGGCGCCAGCCTGGCGGAGACCCGTGGTCTGTTTCCCAGCTCCGTGGTGGAAATGATTTCGGTGGCGGAGGAGAGCGGCCGGCTCGACCAGGAGCTGGTCCGGATAGCCAACGTCACCGAAGGCGATCTGGACCGGGAATTGAAGACCGCCGTGGCCTTGATGGAGCCGCTAATGCTCTTCTTCATCGCCGCCTTCATTGGCACGATCTTCATTAGCATGGTGCTCCCGATCTTCACGCTCCAAGACTATATCAAATAAAATGAAAACACTACATCTCACTAAAGACCGAACTGTCCGGCGCGGGCGGCATGGCTTCACGCTGGTGGAATTGCTGCTGGTGCTGGTGATCCTGGGCATCCTGGCGGCCATCGTTCTGCCGCGCTTTACCAACCGCACGAAGCAGGCGCAGATCGCAGCGACGCAAACGCAGATAGCGACGTTTAAGACCGCCCTGGACGCTTACGAGGTGGATAACGGCTTCTACCCCAAAGGCAAGAGCGGGCTGATGGATTTGATCCAGCAGCCACGCGATGCCCAGAATTGGCGCGGGCCGTATATGCAGTCCGACGCGATCCCCAAGGACCCTTGGGGCGGTGAATACATTTACGAGTGCCCGGGCCGGCACAACCCTTCTTCCTACGACCTGAGCTCCCAGGGGCCGCCTGGAGACAACGAAGTCATAGCCAACTGGACCACCAAGCGCTAAATGAGGCTACCGGCCAGACAATCAGGCACTGAGCCTTGCGGGCGAAACCCACGCCATGCGCCGTTCCTTCACGTTTCACGTTTCACGTTTCACGCATCATCCGCCTTCACGCTGATCGAGTTGATCCTGGTGATGGCCCTCCTGACGGTGGTGATCTCGTTGACGGCGCCCAGGCTCTCTCGGTTCTTCCACGGTCGGACGCTCGACTCGGAGGCGCGCCGTCTGCTGGCGCTGACGCGGAGCGGCCAGAGCCGCGCAGTGTCCGAGGGGGTGCCCATGGATTTATGGGTGGATACGGAGCAGGGGACCTTCGGCCTGGAAGCCGAGCCCAGCTACGAGACGAGCGACCCCAAAGCCGTGGACTTCGAGCTCGACAGCGGTCTGCAGCTTGAGGTGGTTGCGAAGACCGTTGTGACGACCGCCAATACCGTGACGATGGGGAGGAACCAACCGACCAGCATCACCAGCGCGCCACGCGTGAGCCTAGTCCATGCCAGCCTGCCGACCATACGTTTTCTGCCGGACGGGTCGGTCGGCGAGGCCAGCCCGCAAAAGCTCCACCTGACCAGCACGGACGGTGGTTCCCTTTGGCTGGCGCAATCACACGACGGTTTAAGCTATGAAATTCGGAGCACCGACGAGGCAGGGTCGGACAGCGGCTCGGTGCGTTAAAGCGTTAAAAGGTTAAATGAGTTAAATGGGTTACATCAGTTACATGGGCAGGACCGGGGCAACGGTAGCAATGAAAGGCGCGCACCCATGCTGCACAGCCGGCTTTACGCTCGCTGAGGTGCTGGCCGCGTTGCTGTTTATGGCCATCGTCATTCCTGCGGCCATTGAGGGCATGCACGTCGCCAGCCTCGCTGGCACGGTGGCGGCACGCAAAGGCGAGGCCGCCCGCGTTGCGCAGCGGCTGCTCGTGGAAAACCTCGTCAACACGAATTCGAGTCAGTCGGTCCAAAGCGGCACCGTGTCGGAGGGCCAGCGCCAGTTCAATTACACCCTGCGCAGCGATCCTTGGAGCCGCGATTCCAGCCAGAATGTGATCCGCCAGCTTTCCGTGGAGGTGAAATTCACCGCGCAGAACCGGGATTACTCGGTCCGCATGAGCACGCTGGTGGACAGCTCGCGGCAATGAAGGCATTCACGCTCATCGAGATGCTCCTGGCGGTGGCGATTTGCGCCATTGTCCTGGTGGCCATCAACGGCGTGTTTGCCACCGCGGTTCGTCTCCGGGATAAGACTTCCGAAGCCGTCGAAGATGCGCTGCCGGTCAATCGGGCGATGGATATGATGGTTCGCGATTTGAAGGGAACCGTGGGCCCGGGCGGGTACCTGGCCGGGGACTTCAGGTGCGGAGCCCAGGCGATGGGCGCGACCATGGGGCTGAGCGGCGAGGCGGGCAGCGCGGGGCTGGATTTCTTCACTTCTACGGGCGCGCTCAGCGACAAGGCTCCGTGGGGGGATATCCAGGAGGTATTCTATGAGTTGAAGGCGCCGACCGATCGGAACCAGACGGGAATGGAGCTGGTGCGATGTGTCAATCGCAACCTGCTGTCTACCACCACCGCGACACCGGAGATCCAGTCGCTGCTGGGCAAAGTCCAGACCTTGCAATTCGATTGTTATGACGGGACGCAGTGGCGCGACACCTGGGACACCAGCGCCGGCGATACCAACCTGCCGGTGGCGGTGCGAATCCGCATTCAACTCGCGGCCAAGCAAGGCGAAACCATCGCCAACCAGCAACCCTTAGAGATGCTTGTTCCGCTGACCTCTCAAACGCGGACTAACCAATGAGAGCTCGCGCCAACAATCAGAGTCTGCGCTGCGCTCGGCGGGGTTCCGTCCTCGTCATCGTGCTCTGGATCGCATTCGGAATGGTGAGCCTCGCACTGTATTTTGCCAATTCGATGAACTTCGAACTGCGCGCCTCGGATAACCGGGTCTGTGCGATGGCAGCCGACCAGGCGATCGACGGCGCCGTCCGCTATGTCAACTATTTGCTGGTCCAGCAGGTTGCCAATGGCTCCAACGGCGTTCTCCCGGTCCTTGACAGCTCCTTGTGCCAGGCCGTCCCGGTCGGCGAGGCCCATTACTGGCTGATTGGACGGGATACCAATAATCCTGTCGGGCCGGGCCGTATGTGCTTTGGGCTGGTGGACGAAGCCTCGAAGCTCAACTTGAACATGGCGGCCAGCACCCCGGTCACCGCCAGCACCGCCAGCAACCAGTTCATCTGGCTGCCGCGCATGACGATGGATCTGACGCAGGCCATTCTGGATTGGGTGAACACCAACGGCAATGGTCCCACTGCGACCTACTACGCCATGCAGCAGCCGCCTTATCAGTGCAAATGCGAGCCTTTTGAGACCGTGGACGAGCTGCGGCTGCTCTATGGCGCCGGCATGGACACGCTGGTAGGTGAGGATGCCAACCGCAACGGCATCCTCGATCCGAATGAAACCGACGACAACCAGAACAATATGCTCGACCCCGGAGTTCTGGAATACTTCACCGTCTATAGCCGGGAGTCGAATACGAACAGCGATGGCACCGCCAGGGTCAACATTAGCAGCGTCAGCAGCTCGTCCAGCGAGTTGATCTCGTTTTTGCAGACGAACTTCGGCACTGCCCGAACCCAGCAGATTCTCGTCAGCTTGGGCGTGAAGCCGAATCAAACCAACACCTTCCATAGCCCACTCGAGTTCTACGTAACGAGCAGTACGAATAGCGGCGGCATGACTTCGACCGAGTTTGCGCAAATCGGCACGAACCTTACTGCCACCGGCGGCGCTTACGTTCAGGGACGCGTGAATATAAATACCGCTAGCGCGGCGGTGTTGGCCTGCCTGGTTGGGGGTGACACTGGGGTGGCGGAGCAACTGGTCAACTATCGCCAATCCAACCCGAATAACCTGACGTCAATCGCGTGGGTGGTTGAGGCGCTCGGCCAAGGCTATGCGCTGACGGCACTTCAGGCTGGGGACTTTCTCACGACGCAGAGTTTCCAGTTCACCGCCGATATAGCCGCCCTCGGTCCCTTTGGTCGTGGGTATCGGCGGGTGAAATTCGTCTTCGACACCTGCGACGGCACGCCCCGGATTGTGTATCGTCAGGACCTCACCCATCTCGGGTGGGCCCTGGGCAAAGAGGTGCGCCAGAACCAGCTAGCCGCGAAGGGAACGTCATGATCAAACGTAACTATTCAGGTCGAATCGTGGGTCAGACCTCCGGTCTGACGGTTAGCCGGGTCTCTGGCCCGGAGTTTCTCCCTCCCAAGGGCCACGGAGTCGGAGACTCCGCGAACCGTCAGACCAGAGGTCTGACCCACACCTAAGCAGTCATGATCAAATTGACCAAACCAGACTTATTGAAACGAAAGCGCCTGTCTTCCCTGCTGGGGCTGGCGCTGGACGGGGGCCGCCTGGATGGCCTTGTCCTGCGCCGAACTGATGGCGTCCTGCAAAGCCAGCAGTCCTTCTCTGTCTCGCTCTCGCTCGACCCCCTGACCAATGATCCTGAGCTGGTCGGTCGGGAGATTCGCAACCACCTGGATGCCGTGGGGGTGCGCGAGCGCCACTGCATCGTGGGCCTGCCGTTGAAGTGGGCGCTGACGACTCACATCGAGGTGCCTGAGTTGCCCGAGGCGGACATCGCCAGCTTCCTGCAGATCGAGGCGGAACGCAGCTTTCCGTGCGATGTGCAGACGCTGCACGTCGTTACTTCCCGCTCTCATACCCCGTCGGGCAAAGTTCACGCAACGCTGGTCGGCATTCCGAAGAATCACCTGGTGCTACTCGAGCAGGCGCTGCGGGCGGCGAAGCTGAAGCCGGTGAGCTTCTCGCTGGGCATCGCGGCGTTGCAACCGCCCGGGGCCGACACCTCGAACGGCGTGGTGGCGCTGGCCATCGGCGAAACCCACGTGGGGCTGCAGGTTACGGCCGGCGACGGCGTGGCGGCGCTGCGGGCGCTGGAAGGTGCGCTCGAAGCCGAGGGCAGCCAGCGGGTGCTGCACGCCGACCTGGTGGCGCGCGAGGCCCGCATCACCCTCGGACAATTGCCGGCGGAACTGCGTGAGACCGTGCGGCGAATCCGGGTCTTCGGCCCGCGCGACCTAGCCCAGCAGTTGGTGGATGAAATGGAGCTGAGGCTGGATGCGACCGGCCTGAAGGTCGAGGCCGCGGCACGCTACGCCGCCAATGAATTCGGCGTCCAGCTTCCTCCGGACGTTGCGGTGTCTCCGGCGTTCAGCCTGGCAGCCGGGCGGTTGGCCGGGCGGCGTTCGCTGTTTGAGTTCCTGCTGCCCAAAGTCACGCCCTTGCAGCAGCTCGCGGCCCGCTATTCTTCCGGCCGGCTCCGCACCGTCATCTCGGCCGCTGCGGCAGTTGCGCTCCTTGCCGGTGGCCTGTTTTTCTTCCAGCAGTGCCAGCTCTGGGGGCTGGAGTCGCAATGGGCAAAGCTCCAGCCAACTGTCCACGAACTGGAGGGCGTGCAAACCCAAATCCGGCAATACCGCCTTTGGTTCGACGACTCGGTGCGCGGGCTGACTATTTTGCGGGGCCTCACCGAGGCATTCCCGGAAGACGGCAGCGTGACCGCCAAGACCGTGGAGATCCGCGACCTGAACACGGTTACGTGCACCGGCATCGCCCGTGATCGCCAGGCGCTGCTCAAGACCATCGAGAACGTGCGCAAGGTCCGGCAATTCCGCGAGGTGGCCCTGGGACCGACTCGGGGTCAGCCGCCGGCGGTGCAATTCACGTTCAGCCTCCAGTGGAATCAAGGAGGTCAGAATGCAAATTAAGAACCGTCAGCAGCTCCTCATCATGGTCACGATTGCCGCCGTCTCCCTGTTCGCGGCGGATCGGCTGGTGTTGTCACCCCTCCTGAAAGCCTGGAGCATGCGGGCGACACGCATCGCCGATCTGCACAAGAACATTGATCGGGCCAAGGCGATGATGCAGCGCGAGCAACTGCCAAATCAAAGCATCCGCAGCCGCTGGGAACAGATGTCGCGCAACACCCTGACCAACAACAACTCGGCCGCGGAACAGCGGGTGTTCAAGGCGGTGGATCTGTGGGCTCAGAACAGCGGCGTGGCGATTTCGGCGATTACGCCCCAGTGGAAGCACGACAGCGATGATTATATGACCTTCGAATGCCGCGTGGATGCTGCCGGCGACCTGGGCAAGCTCAGCCGGTTCCTCTACAGCGTGGAGCGGGATCCGATGGCCCTGAAACTGGAATTGGTGGAGCTGGGAGCGCGAGACAAGGAAGGCCAGCAGCTTTCCATGGGCCTCCAACTCAGCGGCCTGGTTCTCACCCCTCAAAAGCGATGAACCCGATGCATATAGCGAAGTTGATAGTTCGGGAGTTGATGGCCAATCGAGGGAGATGGTGGAGGGCAACCAGCCTCATCGCCCGGTATGCCGTCCTGGGGCTCAGCTTGGCGGGCGGCCAACTGATTGCCGCGCAGGAATCGGATACTTCCACCCAGACCAACGAGGCTTCAGCCACCCAAGTCCTTTCCCAACTCGACGACCTGGTCCGAGGCACTGACTCCGCCCAGCCCGAGGAGATGACTCCCAACGAACTGGCTCCGGCCAACGGTCTCCCGCAGTCGAACAGTCCGGCCGCAAGTGGGGATCGCACTGACAAGGCTAACCGCTTCGATGCCTCCAGCCGATCTCAGAGTGATGATCGCAAGTCTCGTGGGCGGCGCTCCCCGAGGTCGAAACAGCACGGCGGTTCCGGGTCGGCCAAAGACGCTAGCCGGGACAGCAATGGCGCGCAGACCAACGGCCTCGCCGGGACGAACAATGGCTCCATATCGCTGGATTACGCCGCCTTCAAAGTCATTGTGGACCGGAATATCTTCGACCCCAACCGCTATCCTCACCGGCCGGGAGTGCAGCCCGTCGTGTCGAAGCCCAAGAGCGTCGATTCCCTGACGCTGGTTGGGACCATGAGTTATGAGAAAGGCACGTTCGCGTTCTTTGACGGAACGAGTTCTGAGTATAAGAAAGCGCTGAAGTTGACCGACTCGATTGCCGGCTACAAGGTGACCAACATTGCGGCGAACGCTGTGAAACTGGCATCCGGAACCAACGAACTGGAGTTGCGCGTAGGCGCGCAATTGCACCGTGAGGAGGACGGTCCCTGGCTGCTGGTCGGCCAATCCACGTCCTATGTATCCGCGCCCGGTTCAGCCTCCACGGGCGCCGCCGCCGCCACGACCACCACCGGCTTCGGTGCCGCCTCTGGCGGTGCGGCTAGCGACATTCTTAAGAAACTGATGCAACGACGCGAAAAGGAATAATCCCCAATGAAAATCATCCATCACTTGCTGCTCGTAGCGTGCCTGGCCACAGAGATGCCGGTCCTAGCCGCAGAACCGACGCCCAGCGCGCCGGCCACGACCATCCAAACAAACACCGATCAACCGCCACTCGCAACAACCGCAACACCGGAAGCCGCCACCAACGCAGCTACCACAACCCTGGTGCCAGCGCCGGTTCCGGACCTCGCTACCAACTCCCTAGCGGGCACCAACGCAGTCAGTGGAACCAATGCAGTGGCGACAGCCAACACCGCCGCGCCGCCGGTGGTCATGGAATTCGGCACCAACGGTTTGCGCCTGAACATCCACAACGCGCCCCTGAACCTGGTCCTGGACTACTTGAGCGACGCGGCCGGGTTTGTCATTAACAAAGAGACCGAGGTCCGGGGCACCGTTGATTTGCAGGGCAAAGATTTGACCAAGGATGAGGCGGTAGAGCTGCTCAATTCGGCGCTGAAGAAGAACGGGTGCGCCGTGGTGCGCAATGGCCGCATCCTGACCATCGTCGCTCAGGATACCGCGAAGATCAGCGATACGCCTATCGAGGTCGGCAACAACGCCGAAGAAGTGGTAAAGGGTGGTGAAGTGGTGACCCAGATCATCCCGGTTAAGTACGCCAGCGTCACCCAGTTAGTGCCCAATCTGGAACTGCTTCTGCCGACAACGGCCACGTGTACGGCTAATGAAAGCGCCAATACGATCATCCTGGTGGCGACCAGGACCGATATCAAACGCATGCTCAGGATCATTACGGCACTGGATACGTCCATTGCCAGTGTTTCCTCCATCAAAGTCATTCCATTGAAATACGCGGATGCCAAGGATACGGCGACGCTGATCACCGCATTATTTCCCGCGCAAGCCGGGAATCAAGGCGGCGGCCCAGGCGGGGCTATGGGGCGGGGTAGTATTATCAGCATGCTCACGGGCGGCGGCTTTGGCGGCGGCGGCCCCGGCGGCCGTGGCGGCGGTGCTGCTGGCGGGGGGCGAGGTGGGGCTGGCGGCGGTGGCGCGGCGGCTGCGAAGGTGGTGGCCGTAGGGGATGACCGTTCCAATTCGCTGGTAATCAGCGCTCCGGCTGACCTGGTGGCAACCGTCGAAACCATGGTGAAGGAAATCGACCAGGAGGTGACCGACGTCACCGAATTGCGCGTCTTTCGTCTGAAGAACGCCGACCCGGCGGAAACGGCAGATCAGCTTGCCACGCTCTTTCCCGATCCGACGGCTTCCACCAGCGGCAGCCAAAACAATACGCCGTTCTTCATGCGCGGGCAGTTTGGGGGCGGCCGGGGAGGGGCAACCGCTACTGCTGCCGGTAGCGAGAGGACCAAGAAGATGGGCCGCGTGATGGCGGTGCCAGACCCGCGCACCTCGTCGATCATTGTAATGGCGTCGAAGACATTGATGCCGCAGATCGAGGACATGGTTACCGAGTTGGATTCCGATAAGGGGCGCAAGGAAGTCGTAGGATTCTACGACCTGCAGAACGCCAATCCACAGGATGTCCAGGCGGCGCTGCAGGATCTATTCAACCGGAATACCCGCGTCAACAACAACAACCAAAACCTGCTGCTGGGGAACAACAATCCTTTGAACAAGCGCATCCAGCAGAGCCAGCAAACCACCTCGGGATCGAGCTCGGGGTTTGGGGGCGGCGGCCGCGGCTCCAGTATGGGAGGCGGCTTCTGACCGTGGACGTTCGCATTAAACGCAACTCGACTAACGCAACCGCGGGGCAAATATGAAGAAACAACATTCAAACTGGCATAAGCATTTCAGCGGCATTCTGGGTCTCTGTCTGGGCCTGGCGCTTCACGCCGACGCTCAACAAAGGGGCGGCGGCGGTTTCGGCGGAGGTGGCTTTGGCGGCGCGGCTCGCAGCGCTGCCAGCACCGCCGGCGGCACCACCGCGCGGCC